>Ga0163108_10001020_pt1 | contig 20648 bp, 17 predicted proteins | sample Fk1155metaG_FD_109644 | JGI IMG/M metagenome (GOLD analysis project Ga0163108, IMG submission 109644) | Marine microbial communities from the Central Pacific Ocean - Fk160115 155m metaG | ecosystem: Environmental > Aquatic > Marine > Oceanic > Photic zone | place: The Central Pacific Ocean...
GATTGCTAATGGAAACACAGGAACGCAACAAGATTTCTTGAATTCTCTGCAAGGTGCTAATGGGACAAACGGATCAAATGGAACCAACGGAACCAATGGGGTTGACGGAGATAGCGCATACGAAGTTTGGATTGCCAATGGAAACACAGGAACGCAACAAGATTTCTTGAATTCTCTTGAAGGACCAGCTGGACCAGCTGGACCTGGGTCCACACAAACAATATCACTTGCTGGATCCACCCTTACTCTTAGTAATGGAGGAGGTTCCGTTTCTATTAATGATGCTGACAACGATCCAAATAATGAAATCGAATTACCTGCAACAGCAACTAATGGAGATGTACTTGTATGGAATTCATCATCTTTATCCTGGGAAGCCGGAACAGCTGGAAGTGCTGCCGGTTCGTATTCTGTAGGTGACTATGCGCAAGGAGGTGTTGTCTTTTGGGTTGATGAATCAGGCCAACATGGTTTGGTTTGTGCCATTAATGACCAAAGCACAGGAATTAGATGGCATGCAGGAACTGATGGAGACACAAGAGCTAAAGGAGATCACATGTTTGCTGGTGAAATGAATACCAATTTAATTATTGCTGGTCAATTAAGCTTTGGAGATGACGGAAATGATTATGCTGCAAGTATTTGTTCTGAATACTTTGCAACAACTAATCAAGAAACCTATGGAGACTGGTATTTACCATCCTATCAAGAACTTGAAATAATAAGACTAAACACTTCGTCAATTGACGCTTCAGCTATAGCAAATGGAGGCACAGCCCTTGGAGCTAAATACTGGAGTTCAACTGAAGTCGACTCAAATAAAGCTGTTTATGTATGGTTTATTGTAAACTTCTTGTTTGATGACTTAAAAAGTGCTTCTTATGCTGTAAGAGCAATTAGGGCATTTTAAAAACCATCTGTGACATAATTATACTTGCTGATTTTTTCAAACTTTTTTTGAGCTTCAAGATTGCTTGAATGCGTTAAACATGATTCTACCGAACAACTTTTTAGATTTGGCAACAAATCATTTTTGAGAAAAATAAAGTTAAAGCCAAGTTTGTTTGACCCTATTAAACGATACCCTTTAGAAACAGCTAGCTTATTCATTGCTACAGGTGAAGCTCCATGATAATCTTCATGAATTCCTGGGTATGAATAAGCAGGATCATAAGGAACAATAATATCCTTCATTCCAAATTCATTATGCGTTTCAATAATTACAACCTGAGGATTAATTTCTTTTATTGCTTTCCAAACCCAGTAATCATTTCCATCTATGTCAATTGAAAGCAAACCAATTTCTCCACTTATTTCTGATGAGCCTATTATTTCATTAATATTTTCAGCAGTTATAAATGCATGTTTAAAAGTAATCTCACTTTTTTTCACATAACGAGTGAAAAAATATTCTCCTCTATTTAAAGCTTGTTTATTTCCATCAATAAACAAACCATTAAATCCATGATGAACTGCAAGATTTGCTGAATTACTATTTATTCCATCATCTGCACCAAACTCAACAAATGTAGGATGAGAAAAATTTAACAATGAAAACAAATATAGAAGCAGTCCATCTTCTTCATGTTGAGAAAACAACTTAAAACCATATTCACAAAATGGTTTAAATCGATTTTTCTGATTAAAAAAAACAATATCTTGTTGTTTTTTATATTCTACTAAAGACAGTTGCTCTTTTATAAAATAGTATCTAAAATATTTCTTTAGAAAATGCTTTAAAATTTCAGGAAACAAACTATATACTCTCTTTATCATTATTAGGCGAAGGTAAGTTTTTCTTTCAAAAAAAATTAGAAAACAAATGATGTTTAACAGATTACTTTATCTTTGATAGCTCATGAATAAAATAACAAAGTATTTATTGGTGATAATCACAGTCCTATTGGGCTCGTGTGCGAAAAAAAACAACATTTACAACAACAACAATACCTTTAGTGTTGGCTTTTATAATGTAGAGAACCTTTTTGACACTATAAACAATCCTAATAATGATGAGGAATTTTTACCCGATTCGAAATTAGAATGGAACAACGCCAAATACACTGAAAAAATAGGACATATCAATAAAGTTATTCACTCTCTTGATTACCCTATTATATTAGGCTTATGTGAAATTGAAAATGCGAATGTCTTAAAAGATCTTATCAAATCATCTATTCAACTAAACAAATCATATGATTTTGTTCACCATGAAAGCCCTGACAAAAGAGGGATTGATGCGGCATTTATTTACAATAAAAAAATTATAACATTAGTTGAATCAGGGAAATTAAAGGTTAATCTTGGAAATAAAACTCCAAAACCTACTCGTGACATAGTATGGGCCAAATTTGTTTTTAATAGAGACACCATATTTACCATGGTAAATCACTGGCCTAGCAGAAGAGGAGGAACAGAAGCAAGTGAGCACAAACGATTAAAAGCTGCCAAAGCTGCAAGAAATTTTATTGACTCTATAAGTAAAAACCCAAATAACAAAGTCATTTTTATGGGTGATTTAAATGACTATCCAGAAAATAAAGCTCCAATGAAAATCAAAGAGGTTTTAAAACCAATGATTTTTGCTAATTCAGGAAAATATGGAGGAACCCATTGTTATAAAAATCATTGGGGGATTTTAGACCATATTTTTATTTCATCAAGTTTAGATAAAGGACATTTTTCTGTCATTAAAAACTCCGGAAAAATCAATGACTTCGATTATCTATTAACAGAATATAAAGGAAACAAAGTTCCTTTTAGAACTTTTGGAGGAGGGAAATATTTAGGTGGTTTTTCAGACCATTTCCCAGTTACCATTAAGGTCAAATTAGAATAATCATTAATTCAAATGGGATTTTTTAAAGCTATTGAAAAAACTTTCAGGCTTGTATTGCCTACTCCATTTAGCATTGCCTTAATTCTAACAGTAATCTCATTTTTTTTGGCATTATTTCTAACAGATTCTTCTCAATCTGGAATAAATAGAATTATTGAAATCACTGAATATTGGGAAAAAGGATTGTGGGATTCCACTCTTTTGGTTTTTGCCATTCAAATGATGTTAATGCTTGTATTAGGACACACTCTTGCTTTAACTCCTCCTATTTCAAGACTTATTGGATTGGCTACAAAATACTGTTCAAACAATGCTCGTGCAGCAGCCATTGTAACCCTTTTAACCATTTTAGTCGCCTTATTTAACTGGGGACTTGGGCTTATATTTGGAGCTATACTTGCAAGAAAAGTCGGAGAACATGCAAGAAAAAACAAAATACCACTTAATTACCCATTAATTGGTGCTGCCGGATATAGTGGATTGATGGTTTGGCATGGTGGCATTTCAGGGTCCGCCCCTATAAAAGCAGCTGAATCAGGGCATTTAAAAAGTTTAATGAAAGGAATATTAGACCCCACTCAAATTAATTCCATCCCCTCCTCTATTCCTTTTTCAGAGACCGTGTTTGGGAATATGAATCTATTCATGATGATGATTCTTATCTTATGTTTGCCACTATTTATGTATTTTTTAGGCAAAAAATCCAATAACTCTAGTCAACTCCCGAGTATTATTGTTGAAAAAAAAGAAGCTAATGAAAATCATTATGGGGCTGAAAAAATTGACAAAACACGTTTTTTGTCATTACTATTTGGTTCATTTATAATTGTTTATATCGTATACTCTGTTATACAAAGTTACTCTCAAAAAGGCTTAGGATTTATCAATCCCAATTTTATCAACCTTTTATTACTTGGGCTTTGCCTTGCCATTCATAAAAATATTCATTCCTTTTTAAAAGCAATAGATAACGCTATAGGAGGCGCATCGGGAATATTAATTCAATTCCCTCTTTATTTTGGAATCATGGGAATCATGAATGGATCAGGACTGGTTGATGTTTTTTCTGATTTTTTTGTTAGCATATCCAATGAAACCACTTTTCCTATTTTTTCATTCATTAGTGCCGGAATCGTAAATATTTTTGTTCCTAGTGGTGGAGGTCAATGGGGGGTTCAAGGACCGATACTTATACAGGCGGCTCTTGATGTTGGTGTTGAAATTCCAAAATCCATTATGGCTCTTTCGTATGGAGATCAACTCACCAATATGCTTCAACCATTCTGGGCCCTTCCTTTACTTGGAATTACTGGATTAAAGGCCAAAGAAATTTTACCTTACACCTTCTCACTAATGTGTGTCGGAGCTGTATTATTTGTTAGTGTTTTACTTATTTTTTAATATGACCAATAATAAAATTGAAAATCTATTAAAAACACTTGGACCAGGCATTTTATTTGCTAGTACAGCCATTGGAGTTTCTCATTTGGTTCAAAGCACTAGAGCTGGTGCAAACTTTGGATTTGCCTTAATTCCATTTATTCTGGCGGCTAACATTTTTAAATACCCATTTTTTGAATTTGGAAGTAGGTATGCTAATGCAGCTGGTGAAAGTATTATTGATGGATATAAAAGAATTGGCAATTGGATGTTGTGGGTATATTTTATAATTACGATTGGTAGTATGTTTTTTGTTTGTGCAGCTGTTGGAGCTGTTACATCTGGATTTTTACAAAATTTATTTGGGATTGGTTTTATGGGCATATGGGCTACCCTTGGATTGTTTTGTATTTGTGTAGTTATTTTAATGTTGGGGAGGTATCAAATTCTAGACTCCATGATCAAAATGATTGGGGCGGTTTTATTACTATCCACACTTCTTGCTTTTATACTTGCTTTAACAAAAGGTCCAAGCGAACAAATTCCAAATTTTATTACACCAGACATTTGGTCTGATAAGAGCATTATTTTTATTATTGCCCTAATGGGTTGGATGCCTACAGCAGTTGATTTAAGTGCATGGAATAGCTTATGGACTATTGAGAGAATTAAACAAACGGGATACAAACCAAAATTGAAGGAAACTCTTGCAGATTTCAACTTTGGCTATATCATTTCTGTTGTGCTATCCATCTGTTTTGTAACACTAGGATCTTATATGATGTTTGGAACCGGGAAAGTGCTTCCAAACTCTAGTGGTGCTTTTGCAAATTCAATAGTTCAAATGTTTACAACATTTATAGGTGAATGGAGTTATTTTATAATTGCTATCGCTTCATTTTGTATCATGTTTGGGACTTGTATTGCTGTTTTTGATGGATATTCAAGAAGCATTAAGAGATCTGCAGAATTGTTATTCTTTAACAACGAAAATAAAAACAAGAATATTTATTCTATTTCTCTATTCATAGTCGTTTTGGGAGCATTTGGAATTGTTTTCTTTTTGGGGAGTCAATTAAAACAACTGGTTGATTTAGCCACTACGATTAGTTTTTTAATAGCCCCTATTATTGCCATTGTAAATTATAAATTGGTAACAAGTATAACCTTTCCAAAAGATGCACACCCTAAATTATGGCTTAAAACACTCAGTTATTTAGGAATAATCTTTTTAAGTGGGTTTGCTTTATATTTTATATGGATAAAAATTTAATAGTATTTTTTCAATGGATTTATGAGGGCATCTGAAAAGGCGCCCTTTTTTATATAAAAAATTAACGGATTAAAGTAACAAAGCCATGTCCCGAAATCTTCTTTTGACTAATTCCTTTTACTTTGTATTTATAAAAATAAACTCCTTCCTTGGCAATTGTATTATTAATTTTACCATCCCAAAAAGAATCCGGGTTTGAAGAAAAGAACACTAACTGCCCCCATCTATTAAAAATATTCAGTTCAAAATCAATGATGTTTTCATGATATAATTCAAATAAATCATTTACCCCATCATTATTAGGACTAAAAACATTAGGAAATGTAATTATTGGATCAATAAAAGGCACAACACTAATAATTATAATGGATGTGTCCGTACAAATACCATTAGATGCAACCAACATAACTGAGTAATCACCTAGGTCAATAAAATCAGATGTTTGAGGTGATAAATCGTTTATATTGTATGAAGTTCCATTATCAAAATTCCATTCAAAACTAGTTGAATTTAAAGAAGTGTTATCAAAATTAACCGTTAATACAGATAGTCCTTCAAGTATGTCAGGTGTAAAAGAAGAAACTGGAGGCTCAATAACATCAATCAAAACCGTATCTGTATTTTGACAATTGTTTAAATCCGTTGCCTCAACAATAAATTCATTAATACCAAGATTTGATAGTTGAATAACTGTATTGTTAACAATTATATCATTCCATATATATTGATCTGCTCCAACAACACTTAGTAATATTGAATCCCCCAAACAAATAATTTGATCAGGACCAGCATCTGGATAAGGCAATGGGTTAACAGTGATAGAAAAAACTACAGGATCACCAGGACATGCATTTGCTGATGGAGTAACAGATATTTCAGAGACAATAGGACTTGTTGTTGTATTTTGAGTAGTAAAAGAAGAAACATTAGTGTTTCCAGTAGTTCCAAGACCGGTACTGGCATCATTATTTACCCAAGTATAAGTTGCACCAATAACAGAAGATGAGAAAGAATAAAGAGTAGTGCTTTCACCTGCGCATAACACGGTGTCATTTGGAACATATACGACGGGATATGGATTAATTGTAATTAAAAAAGTATCTGATACTCCATAACAACCAGCTATTTCAGGAGAAATAATAATACTTGCAACCAAAGGGATTGAATCGGGATTTAATGCTAAAAATGAAACGATATCCCCTACTCCATTAGCAGGCAAACCAATTGCCGTTGTATCATTTACCCAATGGTAATTCGACCCAACAATGGATCCTGAAAAAGGGATCAAAGAAGTATTGGATTGTTCACAAAATATCTGATCAGAAACAATATCAACCGAAGGAAGTTCTTGAATAGTAATATTGTGTGTAATGGTATCATTTTCACATCGATAAACAATCATTTGAACGGTATATGTTCCAGCTGAACTATAGGAATGAAGAGGATTGGCTGATGAAGAAGAATTTAAAGCACCTGATGCAGGGTCTCCAAAATCCCAAACAACAGAATCTATATAGGTTGTTGAATCAATAAGACCAAGAAACTCTGTATTCATACCTAAACATGTATCAATATATTGAAAGTCTGAATTTACAGGAAGTGAAGAGAATCCAGCAAAAAAACCTGCGAAACCAGCTGCACCATTATATCCATAAATTCCTGCTGCCAAACTATGGGTACATGTAATTGTAACATTTCCTGTTAAACTTTGAATTTTATAGGTTTCCCATGGAACAGAGGGAACAGCTTCTGCCCCACCTTGAGTTACCCCATTTATTTGAAGTGTTGCACCCTGTTTTGTAAACAACATCACTCCTCCGTTAAAAGTAACTGTGCCTATTTTATCTACATCTGGAATGTAATTAATTGTATCGGGCAAAAAACAATTTAGTGGAGGGATGAAATTTAGACCTCCATTAGCTTCACTAACAGATCCAGATAATGCTTGGTATAAGTATACATTTTCAGATGTTTCAATGTACATATTTCTATGGTTGATCCCTTGATAATAAGTGTTTGGAACTAAATAATAATCACCAGCTTGTAGCGTAGTTACAATTGCAGGATTTCCGTTGATGTAAACATCGGTATTATCATAATGAGCAATGATTATTGGTTGTTCTAGTTGGGCAATACCATCTCCTTCAATAACAATGTATTTTTTTCCAATTCGATCTACCGGAACAGACTGATCAATCCCCATATCTCTAGAAGTGGAAGTAAGGTGAATATTACCAAGAAGATTTCCATTGTTGAGAACAATAGGCTTATCAGAAAGTATTCTTGCTCCCATAAAACCATCTTGATTAAAACTTACAGAATTTGACCCAGCCAATACGTAGCACTCACCCTCATTTAGAGTAATATTAATAGAAGGAGAAGAAAAAGTGGGATTGCCATCAAATACAACCAATGGGTCATAATCATCTATGGTAATATTGGTGTTATCTTCAGTGGCCATAATACCGGCAGTAAAATTTCTATCAAAACTACCATTTGTAAATTGCGGAAATCCTCCATATCTAAACTCGGTTCCAAAAGCAGATGTTCCTTTTGAAGTTAACGATTCAGCTTGACTTTGAGAGCGAGCCCTCAGATTTGCATAAAATTCAAAATCGCCATATAATTTTAACCCACTATGGGTAAGGACTGTATTTAAACTATCCGTACGAACAAAAGTTTTTGAACCACTTATTTGTCCATTACCAACTGTATAAATATAAGTAGCTGCATTGCTAATCATTGGAGACGCTAAAACATTTCCATTACCATCTTCAATTGTAAGTAGAAAAGGAGTCGCAGAAGGAGTTGACACATAAATGTAATGATCTGCTATTTGTGTATTATCCTCAAAATGAAGAGGAGGCATATAATGAAGTGTATCTAACTGAGAGAAAATAGTCCCAGAAAAACTAATAAATAACAATAAAAAAACTATACGAATCACATCAAAAATTTTAACTAAACTAAGGAGGTGTTTTGAAGACGAAATAAATCTAAATTCAGTTGCATCAATCAAACTTTATCATCAATTATTGTTAACATAAACCCTTATAAGTAAATTTAAGAAAATAGTCTATTAAATAAAAAAACCTCAAATTATTAAAAAATTAATTTGAGGTTTTAAAGTGATCCCTCTGAGGCTCGAACTCAGGACCCACGCCTTAAAAGGGCGTTGCTCTACCAACTGAGCTAAGAGATCTTAAAATTGGATTGCAAATATAATGCTTATCCTCATACTAACAAGTAGATTAATTAATAAATTTAAACTATCATTGTTTTTTCATAAAAAAACAATTATCAGATTAAATATCAAATGAAAAAAAGTCTATTTATTATTGGTTATATGGGAGTTGGAAAAAGTAGAATCGGCCAAAAAATAAGTCGTATTTTAAATCTTCCTTTTATTGATTCCGATCAAATAATTGAACAACAAGAAAATAGAAGTATTTCAGAAATATTTAAAACAAATGGAGAATCTTACTTCAGAAAATTAGAAACTGATTTTATCAAGTATTTTGATTTTAACACACCATGTGTGGTTAGTTGTGGAGGAGGTCTTCCATGCCATGCCAATAACCTTGAAATAATTTTGGAAAACGGAAACAGCCTTTACCTTTCTATGGATTTTGAAAAAATAATTAAGAAACTTAAAAAAAACAAAACATCGAGGCCAATGATTAGCTCTATCAGCGAAGAAAAATTTTATCAGAAAAACAAAAGTTTATATCTTAAAAGAATTCAATATTATGAACAGGCAAATTTCCATCTTGAAGCAAACCAAATGTGGAAAGAACAATTTTTAAATGAAATTTACTCTAAACTTTAAATAGCCTCTTCTTCCATTTTTTCTTCCATTCTTTTTCTTCTAGTCCTTTTTAAATAGTCATAAATAAATGGAATTAATAAAGAAATAAATAATATAAGAAAGAAAAAATAATCGTAACTAGTAATTTCATTTGTGATATAGTCCATACCTAATAATACCCACATCAAAATAATATATGAAAGGAATGAAAGGCAATAAAATAAAAAATAACCCCGTAGTCTTCTCCATAAAAACACTGCTGAAACAAACACACCTCCCCAGCAAAGCATAGAAAAACAATGAAATAATTCTAGATTTTTAATGAAATCAGCCGAAGAAAAACCAAGAATTTTAGCTTGCTTCAAAATAATCGTATCAACATCTATTTTATTTTTATCAAAAATTTCATGACGAAATAAAATTGAGAAAAAAGAAATTAAATGCCATAAAAAATAAATTAAAAAAATTGCACTTGAGCAATAAAAAGATAATCTAAAAACAATTGTTGGAGATTTTTTTCCTAAAATGAAATTTTTTGAGGCAATCAAAAAAGGAACAGGACTCTGAAGAAAGTTCTCATCAAAACGTTTATTTAATTTATCTACTGGCAAAAATTAGCAATTTATTATTTTAAAGATACACTGTTAATTTAAACATCAAATATATCTAACAAAAAAAATCAAGGATTAACAATGCTATATAAAAACAGATTTCATTTTATTTCTTAATCTTTTTCTAAAACAAGGGAAATAATGATTTTTTTTAACCTCCTTATTTTGCTCCTTCAATAAAGTAAAAGACTCGTAGAATTTTAGAAATGAAATATTTGAATATTGAAAATTCAAACAAGGTGCTTTTTCCTTATCTAGCATTAGATTGTGTATATTGTTAACACTATCAATTGAGGGATTAATTAAGGTGTTATGACAATATGGTAAAAATATTTTTTGCTCATGATAACCTTTATATGCGATAAAAGCTTGAAAATCCCAGCTTGTCCAAAAAACATGTTCATCGTTATAATTGCTTTTCAAATAGTAAGGCACATCACACAAAATATATTTAGTATCATATTTCGAAAAAGCATCTTTTTTTGCGACAATTTCTTTGGACACTTTATTTCTTAATTCCCATGATTTGCATGTGTTTTCTATTTGAACTAACATTGAAGAAATCCAAAGTGACAAAATACATGGAACAAAAATCCAGTATTTAGAATTAAAGATCTTTGTCAAGCAATTTGAAAATAAAATGCAGATTATAATAAAAGATGGAAGAAGCATTTTATTGTAATTCCCATAAGTGACAGCGGGATATTGTGAAAATAAAAAAATAAATGAACAACTAAATAATGCAATTAAAAGATACTTACTTGACTTTACGTAAAAAATATGTTTCGATTTATTGTTAACAATCTCTTTTTTTCTTAAAAAAATAAAGACCGGAAAAACAAGAAAAGATATACAAATCAATGGCGAATAAAAATAAAAAGGAATAAGCTCAATTAATAAAAGAGGAATTTCAACAAATAGGCAGAAAAAGTAATATAGAGACTGTAAAAGAGAATGAAAAGAAATAGAAAAACCGTAAATACCTTCTTCTGTTTGATACAATGGGGCAACAAAAATTTTAAATATGGCAAATGAAATCAATACAAAGAAAACAGCAAAGAAATATTTCTTTAAAGCATTTGATCTTGATTTTAAATGCCATTTGACTCCCTTTTCAGATAATGGGTATACAACATTCAAAATAAAGAGAGGAAAAACAATCTCACAGGACAATAGAGATAAGAATAAAAAAAGCACACTAACTTTTAAGTTATTTAATCCATGTGATTTATAAGATCCTTCAATCCACAACATAGATAAAAGCCAGAACAAAACAGCCCACAAATATCCAGACTGAAAAGAATTAAAAAAATGAGAAGAGATGAAAATGGGAAAAGAAAAGAAGAAAAGAAAAAATATTTTAGATACCCCTTTAATATTGGAATCAAAAATTCGAGAGGTTAAATACCCAATTATCCCCCACAAAATAAGTTTATAGATTGCATACAAAGAAAAACAATCCTTAAAAAGAAACAATGTTGTTATTTGAACAAAAGCATATATTGGTCTTGAAACATGACCCGATCTAGTAAAGCTTTGTTTTAAAGCTTCAAAATAAGAATCTGGCGTGTTTATTATTAATGACATATCATCACTAGTGCCAAAACCACCATATATAATTAATGGAATATAGCTACAAGCAACTAAAACAAACAAAACCAAATAGGCAAAGTTGTAGGATTCAAAAAAAGATGGTTTTTTTATCAAATTATTTATCAAACTCTAATGCATTCAAAATATTATCATCTACCATATTTGGTAAAGTAACTTTCAATAAAGGCTCTGTTTTCATTGCTCGCTTAATTGCAAAAATAGAATTCTTATTTCTTGCCCAGTTTCTTCTAGCAATACCATTATTCACATCCCAGTGCAGCATCATTTTCAAATTCTTATCAGCATTTTCAGACCCATCTAATAACATTCCAAAACCTCCATTAATTACTTCTCCCCATCCTACTCCACCACCATTGTGAATGGAAACCCAAGTTGCACCTCTGAAACTATCTCCAATAACATTCTGAATAGCCATATCTGCAGTATATCTTGATCCATCATAAATATTCGAAGTTTCTCTATATGGAGAATCAGTTCCTGAAACATCATGGTGATCACGTCCTAAAACAACAGGTCCTATTTCTCCTGTATGTATTGCTTTATTAAATGCTTCGGCAATTCGCATTCTTCCTTGTGCATCTGCGTATAAAATTCTTGCTTGGGATCCAACAACTAGTTTGTTTTCTTGCGCTCCTTTTATCCATTGAATATTATCTTGCATTTGTTGCCTTATCTCTTGTGGAGAATCAACAATCATCTCTTCAAGTATTTGACAAGCTATTTGATCTGTACGTTTTAAATCAGTTGGATTTGAACTTGCACAAACCCATCTAAACGGACCAAAACCATAATCAAAACACATTGGGCCTAGTATATCCTGCACATAAGAAGGGTATTTAAAATCGATATTATTTTCAGCCATTACATCTCCTCCAGCTCTTGATGCTTCAAGAAGAAAAGCATTTCCATAATCAAAAAAATATGTTCCGTTAGCCGAATGCATATTAATTGCTTTTGCCTGCCTTTTCAAACTATTTTGAACATGTGATTTAAATTGTTCTGGGTGATTAGCCATCATTTCATTTGACTCTTCAAAACTTAAACCTACAGGATAGTATCCACCAGCCCATGGATTATGAAGCGAGGTTTGATCGGAACCTAGATCTACATAAATATTCTCTTTATAAAAATATTCCCACACATCCACTATATTCCCAACATATGCAATCGAAACCACTTCTTGATTTTTCTTTGCTTCAATTATTCTTTTTGCAAGATGCTCAAGATCTTCAATAACCTCATCCACCCAGCCTTGAGAAAATCTTGTTTCAACAGCTTTTTTGTTGACCTCAGCAGTTACAGAAATAACGCCTGCAATATTCCCAGCTTTTGGTTGAGCTCCAGACATCCCCCCAAGTCCAGCAGTAAGAAATAATTTGACTCCTGGTTTTGCGCCTTTTGCCTCAATCATTCGAACAGCATTCATCACTGTTATAGTTGTTCCATGAACAATCCCCTGAGGGCCTATGTACATATAGGAACCAGCTGTCATTTGTCCATATTGAGTAACTCCTAGTGCATTAAAGCGTTCCCAATCATCTGGCTTGGAGTAATTTGGAATCATCATCCCATTTGTAACAATTACTCTGGGTGCTTTTTTATGAGAAGGAAACAAACCCATTGGGTGGCCTGAATACATCACTAAAGTCTGTTCATCTGTCATCTCAGATAAATACTTCATTGTTAAACGATACTGTATCCAATTTTGAAAAACAGCTCCGTTACCTCCGTAGGTAATCAATTCATGAGGATGTTGAGCTACTTTAGGGTCCAGGTTATTTTGAATCATCAACATAATAGATTTAGCCTGTAGAGATTTCCCCGGATAATCTTCTATAGGTCTTGCATACATTTTATATGAAGGTCGAAAACGATACATATAAATACGTCCAAAATCCCTTAATTCAGCTAAAAATTCAGATGCTAGTTCTTGGTGTTGAGATTCCGGAAAATAACGCAAAGCGTTATTTATTGCCAATCTTTTTTCTTGTTGAGTTAAGATATCTTTTCTTTTCGGTGCATGATTTACCGAATTATCATATTTATTTATATCTGGTAAGATATGAGGTATTGCATTTTGTATTTCAAAGTGAAATTCTTCTCTACTCATAAATGATATTCTATAATGTTTTGTCAAATATTTCTAGCACATATTTTTTTGATTTACCCAAATCATTAAAAGTGCTATCTCTTCCACTAGCGTAGGTATATGTTATCTTTAATGTCAAGTTTCTATCTTCATCAGCTCTTACATTTAAAATTAATTTTGGTTTTGTAAATGCCCCAAAAAGAGATAATAAAGTAAAGCCTAAAACTTTATTTGCCTGAAGAGTATAGGGTGATTCAGATGTAATACTGAAACCCATATCTGTAGCAACTAATTTTGTTTTCTCAATTAATTGTTGATGAGTAAGATTTGAAAACACTCTTTTTTCCTCATACTTTGGTGGTAACCCCCAGGCCATTATTTAATTTTTTGATGTTGTGAATAAAATTCTTTAATTTGTTTTTTTTCTTTTCCTAGTTTAGTAACAAAGGGTGTCCACCTTTTCTTTCCCTCTTTACGAACACTGACTCCACTTCCAAAAAATCCTGCATAAATTTTAAAAGCAGATAAATCATCTATCTTATAGTATATAATTTCAGGAAAACCCTTAGTCATAGATAGTAATGTTTGATCAAAATCATCTAATGATTCTGCTTTTGAAATAATATCTACTATTGCCTCTTCAATATTCTTTCCTTTAAAAGAAAATTCTGAAGTTGTTATTTTATTAAATGAATAAGATTCTGTTTTTGAAGGCAAAAAGTAAAAATAATTTTTAGTGCCGATAAAAACACCTTTATCCATAATCATATCCGCATTCGGTGAAAAAACATAATCTTTAAATTGCAATAATTTCATATTTAAATATTTGATGAATTCAAAATTAGTGATTTTTTATCTAGCGTATTTAAGCTAATGAAACTTTTAAAATATGGTGACTTTTTGAATTTGCAATAGCTCTTCTGTCAACTGATAAGCCAACACACCACAGCATCTTTTCATCGTCAATAAGCACACAGTTATTTCCTCTTTTATTATTAGGCACTTTAGCTTCTGTAAGCACATCGCTAATCAGTTTAGACCCCTTTAGACCAATAGGTTTTATACGATCTCCTATTTCCCATTTTCGGATAACAAGTTTTCCTTTTAATTTTGATTTATCAAGGTAAATTGTTTTTTTATCAAAAACATCAGGAAGAGAATTCACATCTTCATAAAATAATTGTGGCGTAACATGATTTTGGTTTTTTAACTGAAAAAACAAGCAATCCTCCTCTCTAATTATTGCTTTGTAAATTGAACTAGAAGAAGCAATACTAATTTTTGAACCTTTTTGTGATTTTCTGAGTTTTTTTAATTCCATTAAATAAGACATCGGAAGCTTCAATTCTCGAAGTAGTTCAATGATAAAAACATCTGAATATTGATCAAAACCTTTAAAGAATAATTTATTTTGCTTTTCTATTAAAGCAACCTCATTGTGCACATCTTCTTTCATTTCTTGTAAAGTTTCCGAAAACACATCTTGAATTGTTTGAACAGATTTTTTTAATGAAGGGATGTTTTTTTCAAGAAGAGGTATCCAAATATTTCTGAACCGGTTTCTACTATATACAAGTGATTTATTTGATTGGTCTTCTCTCCATTTTATTTTTTCTTTTTCAGCAAAACTCAAAAGTTCCTTTTTGGTAAAGCCAAGTAATGGTCTAAGGATGTTTGGATTTTGTTTTTTCATGGCCGATAAACCCGACATTCCCGAATCACGAATTAACTGCAAAAAAAATGTTTCTACTTGATCGTCTGCATGATGTGCAACAAGGAGTTTGCTTTCTGAAGTAGCACTCATTTTTTTCTTAAAAAAAAGATATCTAATTTTTCTTGCCTCCAATTGAAGATTTCCTTTTTTTAATCTTTGTGCTTCTTTTTCATTTACAGAATGAACAAAACACTTTACTTTCATATTCTTACACACAGACTTAACTAGTTGCTCATCATTGTCACTATGTTCTCCTCTTAATTTATAATTTATATGAAGCACCACAATATTTGGGAAGTCCGAAAAAAGAGAAAGCAAAACCATCGAATCAAGGCCACCGCTAACAGCCAAGTATAAATGATTTTTTCTTAAAAAAGAAAATTGTGTTTCTATATGTTTTTTAATATTATTCATTAAATAAATTCATAAGAGCTCCAACTTTGGTCAAACATTCTTCATATTCTTTTTCTGAATTAGATTCTATTGTAATAGCTCCTCCAACAGGACAAGACAAATGTTTTTTGCTTGCATTATACAAAAGACTTCTGATTACCACATTAAAATCAAAATCTCCACCCGGCTTAATATATCCAATCGAACCAGAGTATAATCCACGTTTAAAATCCTCCATTTCTTCAGATATTTTCATCGCACTAATTTTAGGAGCCCCAGTCATAGAACCCATTGGAAATGTTGCTCTCAAGATATCTGTAAAAGAAACATTTGCTGGAACTTCACATGAAATCTTTGATATCAATTGATGTACTGTTTTAAAAGTATACAAATTACATAATTCATTTACTTCAACTGAGGATGGAGTTGCAACTCTAGATAAATCATTTCTTACCAAATCTACAATCATTACATTTTCAGAATGGTCTTTTGGACTATTTTTCAGGTCTTTGATGATTTTATCATCCGAAAACTTATCTTTCCCTCTTGGCGCTGTTCCTTTAATTGGTTCAGAGTATAATTTATTGTTTTCTTTTTTAATAAACCTTTCGGGACTAGCTGAAAAAACCATTAAATCATCAAAACTTAAAAAAGAAGAAAACGGAGCCAAAGAAGCCTTATTTAATAATTGATACACTTCCAATGGATTAGATATATTCACATTATCAGCATAAAATTCCTGGCAATAATTTAACTCATATATATCTCCCAATCGTATGTGTTCTTTAATTAATGCAATTTTATTTAAATACTCTTTTTTGGATGTTCTTTTTTTCCAATCAAACGAAAAAGAAGTTTTTATTGAACGAATATTTAAAAAGTCATTTATAAATGAATTAGTTTGTTTATTTTCCTTTCCTTGTATATAGCTATGTCTATCACCATTAATTTTCACCACATAAGTTGGCACAAATAAGTATACCAAAGGGAACTCAACTTCATCATTATTTAATGAAACAAGATTTTCTATTTCATTTTTAATATCATAACTGATAAAACCAAAAATATATTTGGATGTGTTTTCATTTATAAATTTCTGCATTTCATTCAACACAGAATTCTTATTAATTCTAAGCACAGAATGAGAACCAAAAGCCAATAATGAAGAGGAATCATTCGTATTTAAATAAAACAAAGGTTTCTGTGCTTTCATGAATTCATTTAAGATGAAATAAGACTAATATTATAGTAAGCAAAAATAATAGTAATAAAACAAACCTATTTAATCTTGCATTGTTATTAAATAAATAATAAACATGTATCAGCTAAAAAATCTACCATTTATCTTTCATTAAGAAAAATAGATCATAGAAATGTTATAAAGAAATAATTAGACTCTTTTTTGTTTATCAATATGATGCTGTTAAGCGTAGCTTAAAATAAGCTACACAGAAATTAATAATACGTTGGCGTTTTATTATATTCGTTTTTTAAAAATAAAACTATGAAAGTTGACATGAGAAGTGATACCGTCACTAAACCTTGTGAAGGCATGATGGAAGCTATGTTTAATGCAAATGTGGGTGATGATGTTTTTGAAGAAGACCCAAGCGTTAATGAACTTCAAAAATTTGCAGCAGATTATTTTGGAAAAGAAGCGGCTTTATATTGTAGTTCCGGAACACAAACAAATCAAATTGCAATTAATCTTCATGTTACTCCAGGTGGGGAAGTAATATGTCATCAAGAAAGTCATATATATAAATACGAAGGAGCTGGAATAGCTAAAAATAGTGGTGCATCTGTTAGATTGCTTAGCGGAAATAGAGGACGAATTTCACTATCTGAAATAAAAAAATGGATAAATCCAGAAGATGATGTGCATTACCCTTTAACACAACTTGTTAGTATCGAAGACACCACAAATAGAGGAGGTGGGGCGATATATGATTTCGAAGAAATTAAAAAAATACGAAGCTTCACAAATCAAATCGGCATTCCATTGCACCTTGATGGAGCCAGAGCAATGAATGGCATTGTTGCAAGAGGTTTAAAGCCTAAAACTTATGCGGCACAATTTGATTCTTTATCAATATGTCTTTCCAAAGGTCTAGGTGCTCCAGTTGGTTCACTTTTGTTGGGAGATAAAGATTTTATTTACAAAGCAAGAAGGGTAAGAAAAGTATTTGGAGGAGGAATGAGACAAGCTGGATTTATAGCTGCAGCTGGACAATATGCACTTCAAAACAATGTTGATAAACTAAATCAAGATAGAGATAAAGCACTTGAATTGGAAAAAACACTTCAACAGTGTGGCTGGATAGATTCTGTTTTTCCTGTGGAAACAAATATTGTCATTTTTGTTATCAAAGAAATTGAAAAGAGAGATCTATTAATTAAACTATTAGAAGATAAAGGAATCCTAACTATTCCTTTTGGAGACGGAATGATTAGAATGGTAACACATCTAGACTTATCAAAACAAAGTATTGACTATACATGTCAGGTACTCAAAAAATTAGTTTTCTGAAATTATTTTTTTGATTTTAAGCATTTCATCTTTACTCAATTTTAATTTGGGACGACAAAAATTCATGTCATCTATTTTATTTATTGGTATTAAATGCACATGCGCATGGGGCACTTCTAGTCCTACTACAGAAACACCAATACGTTTACAAGGGATCACTTTCTCTATTTTAGCGGCAACTGATTTGGAGAATAAAAATAATTCGCTTAGCAAAGCATTATCAATATCGAAAATATAATCAATTTCCACTTTTGGAACAACAAGTGTATGGCCTTTAACCAAAGGATTAATGTCTAAAAAAGCAATGAATTTTTCATTTTCAGCAATTTTATAACAAGGAATTTCGCCATTAATTATTTTGGAAAAAATACTAGACATTATCTGCTAATTTCGATTATTTCAAATTTTATAACACCAACCGGAGTAGTTACATCAGCAATATCGCCTTGTTTTTTTCCCAATAAACCTTTTCCGATTGGAGATTCAACAGAAATTTTATTTTGTTTAATATCTGCTTCATTTTCCGCAACAAGAGTGTAATTCATTTGCATTCCATTACCAACATTTTTAATTTTCACTTTTGATAAAATCAGAACTTTTGAAGCATCTAAATTTGAATCGTCAAGAACTCTTGCATTAGCAATCACATTTTCCAATTTCGAAATTTTCATTTCAAGCAAACCTTGAGCTTCTTTTGCAGCATCATATTCTGCATTTTCAGATAAATCTCCCTTATCTCTTGCTTCAGCTATTTGATTAGATATTGAAGGTCTAAGAACAGTTTTCATATGATGAAGTTCACTTTTAAGTTTCTGCAACCCTTCTTCAGTATAATAATTAAGTTTTGACATAAAAAAATATGGTAATTAAATAAAAAAATAAGAGGGCCAACAGACCCTCTTGAAGAACAAATTTAATAAAAATCTAATAAATCTATAAACTAATAGTAGCTCCTAAAGTGTGAATAATTCCAAATACTCCAGCAAAACGAGTGCAATATTCAAGACCTAAGGCACTTTTCTTTTCTCCTTTACCCACCAATGCATCTATTGAAAAACCAGCAGTTGGCCCTATTAATGCATTTGATCTATTTTCATCAGATAAAAGATTTTTTTCATATACATAACCAGCTCTGATATTAAATGCCATTTTATCATTGGTCATTCCATAATCCAGTCCAATTCTATATTGATCATTTGAAAAAGAATTTGCTGTGAAACCCAAAGCAAGATTTAATTTATTTGATTCGTTGAATATAAAATCATAAGAACCTCCTATCGCTAACAAAGAAGGAAGTTCAAATGTAGCAGATCTTTCCTCTAATGTAGCTATATAACCAGTAGAAACATATTCCACTTGTTGAGCAAACCCATCACCTTTGTATTTCATCACCGGACCAACATTCTTTAATGATATTCCAAATTTTAATTGATCCTGCTCTCCTGTAACATATCGTATCCCAGCGTCAATAGCAATTCCAGACGATTTAAGGTTTGAAATATTTTCTGAAATCACTTTGAAGTTAATACCACCATATATGGATGAGGAAAATTCTCTCGCATAACCAATATTAAAAATATTAGCTCTTGGTGAAAAGAATCCAATATTTCCTTCTGGGTTTGCAACAGTAGTAATTGGAATATCACCAAAATTCATGGATTGAATACTGACCGCAAATACATCCGATTCAGAAATTCTTTGAGCTAATCCAGCACTGTTTAAAGATATTCCTGCAGAACCCATCCAATTAGAGTAATTAAATTTAATCTGAGTTTTATCCATAAAAGCTAAACCGGCAATATTCATATAGGTTGCCTCCAAACCATTTACTGTGGAAATACCTGCATCACCAAAAGCGGCACTTCTTGCCCATGGGTTAATCAAAAGATGTGAAGCACCAGCAGAACCTACCCTGTCTTCATTTCCTGCAAAAGCAGAAGCAGCAATTGTTAATCCTAAAACTGCAATAAAAAATCTCGACTTTATCATCATTTATTTTTTTCTCTTTAATTATTTATTATATCCCTTGTAAATCAACTTGACGCATTCCACCGAAGAACTTAAGAATCCTTTCTCCTATTCCGGGAACATCAACATGAATTAAATATACACCTCCTGCTACAGGTATTCCTTTTTGATTATTTAAATCCCATTCAACAGAGGTAATAGGGCTATCTTTTTTGAAGGTTTTAACAAGTTTTCCATTTACAGTATAAATTTTCACTGTACATACTTCAGGAAGATTAGTTATTTTGACTTTCGTCTCAAGTCTTGTTCTTTCATATTCAGAATAAGCATAATATGGATTCGGCACCACATTAATCATTTTCAATGCTTCACTTAACTTGTCATCGGAGTCGGTAACAGTAGAAATATCATCCATTGACCAAGAATACA
>Ga0163108_10001021_pt1 | contig 20641 bp, 24 predicted proteins | sample Fk1155metaG_FD_109644 | JGI IMG/M metagenome (GOLD analysis project Ga0163108, IMG submission 109644) | Marine microbial communities from the Central Pacific Ocean - Fk160115 155m metaG | ecosystem: Environmental > Aquatic > Marine > Oceanic > Photic zone | place: The Central Pacific Ocean...
AGCTGCGCTAATTAAAGACGCAAAATTTTTTCTGGGATTAGACTCGGTCGCTTCCCACATAGCAGCAGCTGTTGAAACAAAAGGAGTGGCTTTATTTGGACCCAGCAATCCAAACAACTGGAGGCCTTGGTCAAATAAAGTATCAGTAATATCAAGAGGCAAAGAAGAAGAATTTTGCCAAGCTCATGGACACATGGAAGGAAAATACAAGAAATGTCTTTGTTATATAAATCCAGAAAGAGTTATAGAAGAGCTCGATAAGCTAGTTAATTAAGGAATTTATAAAATCTATTTTATGTAAAAAATCATCAAGATCTCTGTAAGGGAGGCCACAAACAAGCCTTTCAATTCCCATGTCTTCAAATTTGGTCAATTTCTCTTTACTTAAAGCTTCATCGTCAAGGTTGAGCCTGCTAACCACATTAACTTTGTCGCTAGCTTTATTTGATGAATCACACATATCTCTGTAGATTCTTAAATCTTCTTCAAATTCTTCAGGTTCATTTACGATAGGAATCCATCCATCTCCATGTTTTACAGCCCTTTTGATGGAATAATCTTTTGATCCTGCTATGTAAAAAGGTGGTTTTGGTGGTCTGGGCTTAAATAAGAATTTTTGTTCGTTTAATTCAACTTCATCTTGTTTGAAGGCTTTATGCAAAAAGGTTAGAAGTTCATCAGTCTTTTTACCTCTTTCTTTCCTGTCAACACCAAGCGCTTTAAACTCTGCATCCATCCATCCAAGCCCTATACCCAATAACAAACGATTACCAGACAGTTCTTGGATACTGGCAATTTGTTTTGCTGTAGGTAAGATTTCCCGATAAGGAGCAATTAAAACTCCGCTCCCCAAATTGATGGTTGAAGTCACTCCTGCTAACCACGCCAAGCTACTCAGAATATCAACATAACGTCCTCCTGATCCTTCGGAATCTTCGGGTGGGATAGCAATATGGTCAACTACCCAGATGGATTCAAACTCTCTTTCTTCTGCAGCTAGAGCTGCTCCTGCCATGATTTCTCTGGTGGATTGGTCGCCCATGTTTCTGATCATTAATCCAATATGCATGTTTCTTTCCTAAGTTTGATTTATAGTTTGCTTTATTAAGCTTTATTGGTAAATATCCATTTACAATTTAGGAGGAAAATTTAGGCATGAGCAAGAATACAGAAGTCCTTATTGATGGGTTAACTTTTACAGAAGGGCCTCGTTGGCATGAAGGCAAACTCTATTTTTCAGATTTTTTTACGCATCGAGTTTTAGCTGTGGATATAGAAGGGCATTTAGAAACCATCGTAGAGATCCCTTATCAACCTTCAGGATTGGGGTGGCTACCGGATGGGTCCATGCTTATTGTATCAATGAATGATCAAAAGTTATTGTGTTTTGCCGATGGTGAGTTAACTGAAGCAGCGGATTTAAGTAACCTAGCAAATCATTATTGCAACGATATGGTAGTTGATAAGAAGGGTAATGCTTATGTCGGAAATTTTGGATTTAACTTACATGCAGGGGAAGCAATTAAACCAACCAATCTAATTTTAATAAGACCCGGAGAAGAACCTTGTGAAGTAGCTGAGAATGTATTTTTTCCAAATGGAACTGTTATCACTCCAGATGACAAAACTTTAATTTTGGGAGAAACCTTTGCTTCATGCTTAACAGCCTTTGATATCAACGAGGACGGAACTTTATCCAATCGAAGAGTTTGGGCAGATTTAAGGACAATAGAAGAGGGTTATTCACCCGTTCCAGATGGAATTTGTCTTGATGCGGAAGGAGCAATTTGGGTAGCCTCTCCTTCAACAAATGATGTAATCAGAGTCCAAGAGGGCGGTGCCTTATTAGATAAAGTAGAAGTGGATAGGGGAGCGTTTGCTTGCATGCTGGGAGGAGAAAGCGGTAGTACCTTATTTATTTCTACCGCAAATGATTCACAAGAGGAAACTTGCCTTAAAGAAAAATCTGCACGAATCGAGATTATCGAAGTGGACGTTCCTCGAGCTGGACTGCCTTAAAGAAGATTTAAAGCTTTGTAGGAATCCCCCGTCTCTTTTAAAGTATCTTCAATTGAGTAAGTGGAAAGACCGAGTTCTTCTATTGCTAAAGAACAATAAGATCTAGGCGAATCATAAGTCTTCTCTTTAGGCTTTCCATCCTCCATTTCTTCCCCACCTATATGTTCTATTTCAGGAAACAACTCTTTTAGTTTTGCTTGAAGCTCCCAGGTGAACATCTCACCAGATCTATCCGTTGCAGAAAGAATGTATCTAGAACCATTTTTTGCATTGGGACTTTCAGTACCCAATCTATGGGCTTTTGCCACATCACGAACATCCACCATATTCCAAAGCATCGTGCTTCCTCTAAGTTGCCTTTCTTTCCAATAACCAAAGTCTAACCCTTTTAATAATTGCCCAATGAAAAACTGCCAACTAAAGAATTGATTATGGTTATCACTCATCAATGGCCCAATTACATGTAAGGGGTTAATGGAAATGGCTTCAAAGTTTCCATCTTCTTCAGCAGCCTTATATATCATCTTTTCTGTATTCGCTTTGGCCATGGCGTAAGCTATGTCTCGGTTTTTGGATATATTTTCCTCGGTCCAAGCCCCTCCATAACCTTCCACATTATCTCCGCACCAATCATTCTCTGTGAATACATAACCTTCAGGCCTGGGATGGCCCACGGCTGCAAAAGAACTGGTAAAAACAAAACGTTTTACGGTTCCGGCTCTCTTTACTGAATCAATTACATGCTCATTTTGGGTAAAGCATCCATCGTAAACTTCCTGTGGGGTCTCCCGATTGAAGCCTAGAGCTGCGCCACAATGAATAATTCCACTACATCCTTCAAAAGCTTTGTCATAACTGCCTTTTTCTAAGAGGTCACTTTCAAATAATTCTACACTTCCCTCCAAGCCTTGTTGATTGAGATTTAGAAGGTGATCAACTTTCTTTTCATTGCTTACATCTCTGACGCAAGCGTGAACCTGATAACCTTGATGCATCAAATCTTCAACAACCCGAGACCCTATGTATCCGCTTGCTCCAGTTACAGCTACTGGACCATCAGCCTTAGATATTCCTGTCAAGTTATCCCTGTTGTTGCTAGAAGAAGGTTTTTCTTCTACATCTTCTTCCTCTTCCTCTTCCTTTCCCTTTCCTTCTTTTATGCTGCTGAACATGGCTTGAATAAAGTCTAAAGATATCCAAATACCTACTAAACCAACTAAAAGAATCCAAATAATATTATTTTCAAACATAGCTATGAATCTACATCACATCCTCAATATATGCAATTTAACAAGCTAACTAATATCCGTTCCAAAAACGATAATATTTCCATCCAAATCTTTACAACTAAAGTCCCTTAAGCCGTAATCTCTATCGTCTGGCGGAACTATTATTTGAACTTTGGCGTCTATCAATTGTTGATGTAAATCATCAACTTCATCAGTGAGGATACTCAGATTACCACTTCCAGCAGGTTGCCTTAAATTTTTGGAAACAAGGTGAAGCTCTACACTGTCTTTAAACAAGCCGGCATAAAATTGCGGCTCTCCGTAAATAAAATCTAGTTGAAAACCTAATGTCTCAGTATAGAAATCAATAGATTTCGATAGGTCACTCACAGAAAAGATGGGGGTCAAACTAGTAAATTTTGTTTTCACAGTTCTAGTCTAATAAAAGCTGGTGCTAAATGTACATGAACCTTTAGCGATTCTAAACAACTAGCCTTAAGCTCTAGTTCTTGAAAGTATTCCGAAGGTCCATAAGCACTTTTAACGGCAGAAGCGACAAAGCCAAATTTTTTGTAGTAATTAGGGTCACCTAAGAGGAATAAGGCATCCAATCCCTTTTTCTTGCTCTTCTCAATTACAGCTTGCATAAGAGCGCTGCCTATTCCTTCGGATTGAAATTCAGGAAGCACAGACAAAGGAGATACTTGACCACAAGACAACCCTTCGTCAGGTTCCAAAGTAACAGGAGAGACAAAAACATGACCCACGATGACTGAGTCTTCTGCCACTAAATTAACTATATCGTCATGGTCTTTAATAAGTTCTTTGACCAATCTAGCTTGGATAATTTCTCCATCCCGAACATTTTGTTCTTCCTTGAAAGCAAGTGATACAACTTCATAAATACTACCTAAGTCTTTATTTATGGCATCTCTAATAATCAAGAGTCAAAGCCTTTGATAAAATTTCTAATATCTTTCGCGGTCCTTTCTGGATCTTCGTACATTGGTAAGTGACCTATATTGGAATAAATCTTTACCTCTACATTAGGAATATTCTCTTCAAAATACTTCGAGCTCTCTACTTGGATTAAGTTATCCTCTTCACCGTGAATAACTAAAGTAGGTGCACTAATTTGATTAAATATCTCAGGACCACTGCTACTACGCCTATCGCCAGTAATCATGGACAGTATGGCTTCACGAGATCCTTTTAATAAAGCCAATTCATGAAATTGACTTACTAACTCCTCAGTAACTAATTTTGGATCTGCTACAGCTGTTTGTAGCCCTTGGCTAGCAAAAAATTTTGGAGTGAAAAAAAGAAGAATTTTTCGAGCTAAACCGGAATCCATTAGTTTCCAAACTATTGGAGAGTCATCCATGGTTTGTTCTTCTCCAGACACACCACCTGCGGCTATAAGTATTAACCCTTCTATTTGATCTGGGTATTCAAGAGCATACCTCCAAGCCACATGACCACCCATAGAATTACCAGCGATAGAGAATTTTTCTATATCAAGGTAATGAGTTAATTCAGATACCGTTTCCTTAAAATTTTCAATTGTGTACTCTCCAGAAGGGACAGCACCTGTGAGCCCAAAAGCAGGTAGATCTAAACTGACAAGCCTAAAGTCTTCAGCAAGCAAAGGTATCAATCTTTCAAAGTTGAATAATGAAGCATTAAATCCATGCAACAAGACAATAACAGGTCCCTGATCATTGCCCTCATCACGATAGTGGATTCTGGATCCGTCATCCAAGTTCAGAAACTGAGATGTTCCGATAGCATATCTAGATTCTAGTTCTTCCCGAGGAATATCAAGATAAGTCCCGCTATAGATAAGAAAAACTAACATTGCTAAAGCTGACAATCCAATCCACTTAAATACTTTTTTCATATTATTAGTATATAAGAAGAGTGGTGGAGGCGGCGGGAATTGAACCCGCGTCCACCAGTACTCTGCCATAAGATCTACATGTTTAGTTTCATCTATTAATTTAGTTTGATAGGGCCCGATGAACAGGGCTTATCTAACGATCTCATGTTTACTTAAGAAGTTGTATATGAGAACTACAACGTCCGCAGTCCGTGAAGTCGTCTGTCGTAACAATGGCACGGACACCAAGTTAAGACAGTTAGCAATTTAAGCTGCTAAAGCGTAGTCTGCGTTATCGCCAACTAACATGTTTGTAGTAGTTGATTTACGAGAATTACTACCTTCTCGACATGCACTCGTGGGTTTGTAACTGCTGTCGAATCCAGTTCGCCCCCAAAAAGGACTGAGGATTATACAGGTAACTTCAAATAACTTACAAAAGGAGTAAAGTTAAGATGTGAAAGAAAGGATAATTCCAACAATGATGTTTCGAGATGCTGAGAAAGCCATTGAATGGTTATGTGCAGTTTTTGGATTTGAACGCAATCTAGTTGTCCCAGGAGAAGATAGAAAAATAGTACATGCGCAACTAATTTGTGGAGACGCAATGATTATGTTGAGTGATGGAAGTGGACATAATGAAGATAATTATTTACACCTCCACAGAACTCCAAATGAAATAGAGGGCTACAACACAGCTTCCATCTATATGTTTATAGAAGAAATAGATGCACACTTTGAAAAAGTTAAGTCTGCTGGAGCGGAAATAGTTTTAGACAACGTTGATCAGGACTATGGAGGTAGAGGATTTACCTGTAAGGATTTAGAAGGGCATCTTTGGAGTTTTGGTTCTTATAACCCCTGGGATTAGGCTCTAATTTTTATTTCTGGACCTTAGTTCTCTAGCTTTTTGACGGTCCCAATCTCTGGCTTTAATAGTTTGACGCTTGTCTCTGCTTTGTTTACCTGTAGCTAGGGCGATTTCACATTTAACTAAGTTATTTTTCCAAAACAGCCTTGTTGGCACGCAAGTTTGACCTTTTTGCTGAGTGGATTTAAAGATTTCCGCTAATTCTTTTTTATTGAGGAGTAATTTTCTAGATCGGGTTGGTTCATTTTCTTTATTACTGTTAGCTAGGGGATTGATGTGACAACCAATTAACCAAGCTTCACTGTCTTTTAAAAGGACATAAGATTCTGCTATTTGAGCTTTTCCCAAACGTATGCTTCTCACCTCCCAACCTTCAAGAGAAACCCCAGCTTCAAATTTATTAGTTAATTCAAAATTAAATCTGGCCCTCCGGTTTTCGGCAATAACATTTTCGGGCTTCTTTTTCTTCTTATTCACGCTTAGAGTATAAACAAAGATATAGAATATTTTCTATTATCCATGAATAGTAAAAATTTAAGAGAAAGGTACTTTACTGGGAGAGTCTATATTGCACTTAGCCCTGCAATATTTTTAGCAGCAATTGTTTGGTTTACACCCGATTTGATCGCCATAAAGTTAGCGCATTTTTTTCAAGTGTATTTAAGTTTGTTGTTATTTTTCTCCTGTAGTTATTTATTGTCCCAATCCAGAATAGAAGCTTCATTATTCTCTAAAGAACTTGCCCTGTCTTTAGCTTTGATACTTTTAATATTAGTTGTTGGAGGAGGGGTTTTAACTTATTACCTTAATCCTGTTTATGGCTTATCTTTCTTATTAGCCTGCTTACTTGCCTTTAGCCTGGTTAAATTATCTAACTACACAAAGGTACCAATTCCTTACTGGTTCAAAGAATTAATTCGCAAAGGTAATATTATGCTCTGTATTTGTTTAATAGTTATGTTAGGTTATTGGCTTAATCCATACTCTGAACCCTTAAGTTACTTAATAAAATGAATTCCGAAGCTAGAAAATCAATTCATGGAACCTGGACAGGTCGGTGGACCTTCATTCTTGCTGCCGCAGGTTCAGCTGTAGGTCTTGGAAACATATGGAAGTTTCCCTATATGGTCGGTGAATATGGGGGCGGTGCTTTTGTAATTATTTATCTAGCTTGTATTTTACTCATTGGAGTCCCGATTATGATTGCTGAGATTCTCATCGGAAGAAGAGGTCGTAGCAGTCCTGCTAACTCCATGTCTTACTTGGCTAAAGAAGCCAACACGTTTCCTCATTGGAAAGCTTTAGGAATCATGGGTGCAGTTGCGGGTCTTCTAATTTTATCTTTCTATAGTGTTGCTGCAGGTTGGGCTGTTTCTTATATTTTTGAAGGCTTCTCAGGGCCTTCTGCTGAATATTATAGCCAGGAGTTTGATGCCTTCCTTGGTGATGGTTTTAAACTCATTATTTTTCATAGTATTTTTATATTCGTTTCTGTTTTTATAGTTGCTAGAGGTGTAATTAAAGGTCTAGAGGTTTGGATAAATCGATTGATGCCTTTGTTGTTTATTATCGTTGTACTTTTGTGCATCTATGCAACGCAAACAGGAGCTTTTTTTGAAGGGCTTTTCTATTTGTTTACTCCTGATTTCTCCAAGATAAATGCCTCGGTTATTTTGGCTGCACTCGGACAGGCTTTCTTTACTTTAAGCTTAGGTATGGGCGCTATTATGGCTTATGGGGCATACATGCCTGCTAACCAGAATATCGGCTCTACAGCGCTTTCTGTAGCCTTTTTAGACACCTTAGTAGCTATTCTGGCAGGGATTGCTATTTTTCCAATAGTTTTTGCCAACAACTTAGAGCCTGCTGCAGGACCCGGCCTAGTTTTCGTTACTTTACCTTGGGCTTTCGCCAATATGCCACTAGGCATAATTTTTGGAAAGTTGTTCTTCATCTTATTAAGCATTGCTGCTCTCAGTTCGGCCATTTCTTTGTTGGAGCCAGGGGTTGCTTGGATAGTAGAATCATTAAAGACTAAACGATACGTAGCGGCTGGCGGATTAGGCTTGATTGCTTGGACTCTGGGCATATTAAGTGCTTTATCTTTTAATTTGATTTCTGACTTTACCCCAATTGGTGATCGAAATTTCTTTGATTCTATGGATTTCTTATCCAATCAAGTCCTACTTCCGCTTGGAGGGATATTAATCGCAATTTTTGTTGCTTGGGTAATGAAACGTGAACACGTTCTTGAAGAACTCGAAATCAAGGAAGGTTGGCTTCTCAAATCATGGTTTATCTTATTGAAATTCCTCTCACCTTTAATGGTAGGAATTGTTTTCGTCGCTGCTGTTTTCTTTGGAATTACTTAGGTTCAACTTCTTCATCGTAAAGACCTCCTTCCCACTCAACCAGTAAGCCCTCTTTAAAATACAAAGTTACCTTTGTTTCGGTGTATACATTATCACCCTGAGCGATAGAGGTGTAATAGTCCCATCTTCTAGGGTAAAAAGTGTCGTTGATTAAAGGAGTTCCCATGATGTATCTGACTTGTGATTCTGTCATACCAACTTCAAGTTTTCCTAGCATCTCGTCATCTATTAAATTGCCCTGGTTTATTACCACCTGAAAAAGCTTAGGCAAACTGCAGCCAGTTATGATTAAGACTAAGATTAAAAATAAGAAGGTTTTTATACTTTTTGTCATAGTTGGATAAGACTTAATTTATAATGCTATAACTATTTACTCTGAGGGGTGCGTATTGTGACAGATGATGCAGAATTAAAGAAGGCGGGGCTTAAAGTTACCCTACCTAGGCTAAGAATCTTGGAATTATTAGAATCTTCTGATGCTTCTCATCTAAGTGCTGAAGATATCTATAAAAAGTTGATCAATGAAGGTGAAGATGTTGGCTTAGCGACTGTGTATAGAGTCCTGACTCAATTTGAACAAGCAGGAATATGTATTAGACATAATTTTGAAGAAGGCCATGGCGTTTATGAATTAACTCCTACTCACCATCACGATCATATGGTTTGTGTAGAAACCGGCGATATTATTGAATTTAATTGTGACGACATAGAAGACTATCAAATTAAAGTTGCAAAAGAAAAAGGCTACGAAATAGTTGACCACAGTATGGTGCTTTACGTAAAACCCTTAAAAAAATAATACACTTGAACCCTTAACCTTTATCCCCATATTGTTGGATAGGAGAATAAATTTGACTAACAAAGAGAAAGAAAATGGCTTAGATCAAGAAGAAGATTTGCTTGACGAACAAGTTGATGAAAGCGATGAAAAACCTGTTGAAGAAGAAGCTGAACTGTCCTTAGAGCAGCAGGTTGAAGATCTTAAAGACCAATTACTTAGAGCACAAGCTGAAGTACAGAACGTAAGAAGAGTTGCGGGTCAAGAAATTACCAAGGCTAGGCTTTACGGGGTTGAATATTTAGCAAGAGAATTTGTAGTGGTGGGGGACAATCTACAAAGGGCCCTTGAGTCTTGTAAGGAAAAGGCAGAGATAAGTGTAATTAAAGAAGGCCTTGAATTGACTTTAAGAAGTTTTGAGGGTTCTCTTGAAACAGCTGGCATAGTACCTATAAATCCAGATGGTGAGGCTTTTGATCCAGAAAAACACGAAGCGATTTCTGTTGTAGAAGACGATAAAAAAGAACCGAATACTGTAATAGATGTTATTCAGAGAGGATTTACTATTCAAAATAGAATTTTGAGGCCTGCAAAGGTAGTGGTAACAAAAAAATCGGATAAGAAATAATCATTTTTCCTCTTGAAAAATCTTATCTATCCCCCATTTAGATAATAAATAAATACTTCGGAGACGAAAAATGGCAAAAGTAATAGGCATAGATTTAGGAACAACTAATTCCTGTGTTTCTGTTATGGAAGGGGATTCAGCTAAAGTAATTGAAAATTCTGAGGGAGCTAGAACAACTCCTTCCGTGGTTGCTTATGGTGAGGAACTAACCGTAGGAGCTCCTGCAAAAAGACAGGCAGTTACCAATCCTAACAATACTCTTTATGCGATAAAGAGGCTTATAGGAAGAAAACACAATGATGATGTGGTCAAGAAAGATGCAGGTATGGTTCCTTATAAAATAGTAGCTGCAGACAATGGGGACGCTTGGGTAGAGGCAGATGGAAAAAGCCTGGCACCTCAGCAAGTTTCGGCTGAGATCCTTAAAAAAATGAAAAAGACTGCTGAAGATTATCTTGGACACGAAGTAAAAGAGGCTGTCATTACAGTTCCTGCTTATTTTAATGACTCGCAAAGACAAGCTACAAAAGATGCTGGAAAAATAGCAGGACTAGAAGTAAAGAGAATTATTAATGAACCTACTGCTGCTGCCTTAGCTTATGGCCTAGATAAAGGTAAAGGAGATCAAAAAATAGCAGTTTACGATTTAGGTGGAGGAACTTTTGATATTTCCATCATTGAAATAGCTGAAGTCGACGGAGAACATCAATTTGAGGTTTTATCCACTAATGGAGATACCTTTTTGGGTGGAGAAGATTTTGATCTTGCCCTTATAGAATATCTTGCAGAAGAATTCAAAAAAGAATCTGGTGTTGATCTTCACAATGACCCTTTGGCGTTACAAAGATTAAAAGAGGGAGCAGAGAAGGCTAAGATTGAGTTATCTAGTAATCAACAAACGGAAGTTAATCTTCCTTACATAACAGCAGATTCTTCAGGACCCAAACACTTTGTTCATAAATTAACTCGAGCTAAGTTAGAGGCTCTAGTAGAAGGCTTGGTAGAAAAGACTTTAGCTCCTGTAAAAATAGCATTAAAGGACGCGAAACTTAAAGCCTCTGACGTTGATGAAGTTATCTTAGTTGGTGGCCAGACAAGAATGCCTCTCGTACAAGAAAAGGTAAAAACCTTCTTTGGAAAAGAAGCAAGAAAGGATGTAAATGCTGACGAAGCAGTTGCGGTAGGAGCTGCAATACAAGGCGCTGTATTAGCAGGAGATGTGACAGATGTACTTCTTTTAGATGTCACTCCTTTAACTTTAGGAATAGAAACTATGGGAGGAGTGATGACCCCTCTTATAGATAAAAACACAACTATTCCTACAAATAAATCTCAGATATTTTCAACTGCTGAGGACAATCAGACTGCTGTAACAGTTCATGTGCTCCAGGGGGAAAGGAAACAAGCCGCTGAAAATAAAACGTTGGGTCAATTTAATCTAACGGATATTCCAGCAGCTCCTCGAGGCATGCCCCAAATTGAAGTAACCTTTGATACTGATGCCAATGGAATACTAAATGTTTCTGCTAAAGATAAGGCGACAGGAAAAGAGCAATCCATTGAAATTAAAGCTTCCAGTGGCTTGTCTGATGAAGAGATTGAACAGATGGTTAAAGATGCTGAAGCTCATGCTGAAGAAGATGAAAAGTTCGAAGCTTTGGTTCAAACAAGGAATATGGGAGAAAATCTAGTCCACAGCTGTAAAAAGACTTTAGAAGAAGCTGGGGATAAAGCGGAACCCGAAGAAAAAGAAGCAATAGAAAAAGGAATAAGTGAACTGGAAGAAGTCCTTAAATCTGATGACAAAGATCAGATAGATGAAAAAATAAAAGCTTTGAGTGAAGCTTCTGCTTCTTTGGCCCAAAAGCTGTACCAAGAGCAACAAGATAAAGCTTCAGCTCAGGACAATGAACCTGCTGAAGAGGGCGATGCTTCTGATTCCGATGCAGTTGACGCTGACTTTGAGGAAGTTAAAGAAGAAGAGAAGTCGTAATTTATTTCTCTTTCTTCAATAATACTAAAGGCCCAAAATGTCTAAAAGGGACTATTACGACATTTTAGGAGTTGATCGAAGTGCCCAAGGCGACAAGTTAAAAAAAGCTTATAGGAAGTTAGCGATGAAATATCATCCGGACAGGAACCCGGATGACTCTTCTGCTTCAGAGAAATTTAAAGAGGTTACAGAGGCATATGAAATCTTATCAGATCCTTCAAAAAGATCTGCCTACGATCAATTTGGACATCAAGGAGTTGAAGCTTCTGGTTTTAACAGCGGTAGATCAGCTACAGACGCATTTAATGATGTTTTCGGTGATATTTTCGGAGATATTTTTGGAGGGGGAGATCCTTTTTCCAGATCTAGAAGATCCAACCGAGGCTCAGACTTAGAATTTTCCTTAAGAATAGACTTAGAAAACGCTGTAAAGGGGACTACCGAAAAGATAAGAATTCCAACATTACAGAATTGCGAAAGCTGTAGTGGGTCAGGTGCTGAACCGGGAACACAACCTTCCTCTTGTCCTTCCTGCCAAGGTGCTGGTCAAGTCAGGATGCAGCAAGGGTTCTTCTCCATTTCACAAACCTGCAGACAATGCGGAGGATCTGGAAAAATCATCACAAATCCTTGTCGCAAATGTCGAGGTAACGGGAGGGTAGAAAAGACCAAGACATTATCTGTAAAAATACCTGCAGGAGTTGATTCAGGAGATAGGATTAGATTATCTGGTGAGGGCGAAGCCGGGCCAAGTAGAGGCCCCAGTGGAGATTTATATGTACAAATTCAAGTCCTCTCTCACGAGGTTTTTGAGAGAGATGGACAACATCTGTATTGCGAGGCACCGATAAGCTTTGTGGATGCTGCATTGGGCTCTGAAATAGAAATTCCTACTCTAGAGGGCAAAGTAAAAATTAAAATTCCTGAAGGAACTCAGACAGGAAAGTTATTTAGATTGAAGGGCAAGGGTGTGAAAAAGATAAGAAGTTCAGCAGTGGGTGATCTTTTATGCAGAGTGACCGTTGAGACTCCTCAGAAACTAGACTCTAAACAGAAAGCCCTACTTAAAGAATTAGGCTCATCTTTAAAACAAAAGAAGAATTCGCCCTTAAGCTCAGCTTGGTTTGGTAAAGTTAAATCATTTTTTGATAGTAAATAATAAGATGTTAAAAATAGCTATTTCAGGTTCAACAGGACGTATAGGGAAAGCTCTTATTAAAGCTATTGGTCAAAATGAGGATTTTGAGCTGGTTGGAGGAGTTGCCGGGCAAGAAAATCAAAATATAGGAAAAGATTTGGGTGAAATAGCTGAAGTGGAAAAAATAGGAGTTCCACTTTCTTCTAATTTGCATGATCTTTCCGAAGAAATAGGCGTGTTGATTGATTTCTCTGAAGCAAAATTTAGTTTAAAGGCGGTTGAATATTCAAAAAATCTTCACATTCCTCTAGTTCTAGGAACAACTGGTTATGAAGATGAAGACTTAAATATGATTAGAGAGGCTTCTCAGTTCATACCTCTGTTAAAAGCATCTAATACAAGTTTGGGTATTGCATTCCTTAAAAAGATAATAGATCTAACTTCAGATTCCTTTTCTTGTTTTGATAACCTAGAAATTTTAGAAACACATCATCAAGACAAAAAAGATTCTCCTTCAGGAACAGCACTAGACTTAGCCAATTTCTTATCTAAAAGGATAAAAGGTAAAGATGCTATAGCTATTGAGAGCCAAAGAACTGGAGATACAGCTGGAGAGCATAAAATAATACTTTCAAAAGAAGCTGAGAGAATTGAGTTAACACATAAAGCTCTAGATCGCTCCATTTATGCTAAAGGAGCATTGGCTGGTGCCAAATGGCTTAACTCAAAGCCCAATGGGCTATATTCTATGTCAGATATATATTCTTGAATCATAAGAAATATGGTATAAACGCACACCTTTTTAGGATTAATTGATTTAATTCTAAAAATAATGAAACACGTGTTAGTTTCTATCTCTTGGGTGCTAAAAGATTGCTCATCTTTAGTTAAGAGTAGTAAAACACGGAAGAATAACCCGAGTGATTGAAAATCGCTCATAAAATAGGAGAGCAAATGGCCGATATATCATTAGAAGATATGCTCCAAGCAGGTGTCCACTTCGGACACCAAACTAAGTATTGGAATCCCAAAATGGAACCTTATATTTTTGGGATTCGTAATAAAATTCACATCATTGACTTGCAGCATACCGTTGAGCTGTTAAAGCCTGCTTTAGCTTTTATCAAATCAGTTGCGCAAAAGAATAACAAGATTCTGTTTGTAGCTACAAAAAGATCAGCTACTAATATTCTTAAGGACGAAGCAGAGAGATGCGGCATGCCCTATGTAAACGAAAGGTGGTTAGGAGGCATGCTAACTAACTATAAAACCATTAGATCTTCTATAAATCGGCTTGAAAACCTCCTTAGACAGAAAGAAGATGGAACTTTTAACAAACTTACAAAAAAAGAAGGGTTAAAACTTCAAAGAGAGATTGATAAACTCCAAAAGGCCATAGGCGGAGTAAGGGAAATGGGCGGTTTACCTGATGCTTTATTTGTCATCGATGTTAAGAGAGAGGCTATCGCTATTTCTGAAGCCAGCAAAATGGGTATTCCAATTGTGGGAATAGTTGATAGTAATAGTAGCCCTGTAGGTATCGACTACTTGGTTCCGGGAAATGATGATGCTATAAGATCTATTTCTTTATTTACCAGAGCAGTTTCTGATGCGTGTATAGAAGGATCTAAACTGGCAACTGGTCTCAAGCCTTCCTCAGATGAAAGTGGACCAAAAATAATTAAAAAAGAAGAAAAACAAAAAGCTTTGGATGAGAAGAATCCTGTAGAAGAAACTCAAGAATCTAAAGCACCTGAGAAAATCCAAGAATCTAAACAAGGTGAAGAAAAAGCAGAAGCTTCAGATGAAGACCAAAAAGCTGAAGATTCTAAAGAAGCTAAAGAGAATTAAATGAGTGAAATATCAGCTTCTCTCGTAAAAGAGCTTAGAGAAAGGACCGGGATGGGGATGATGGACTGCAAACAGGCTTTAGTGACAACTAAAGGAGATATTAGTTTGGCTATTGAAGAATTAAGAAAATCTAGTGGTATTAAAGCTAGTAAGAAAGCAGGAAGGTCTGCAGCCGATGGTGTTATAAGGGTTAAAATAAGTAACTCTAAGGCTTTCATGGTTGAAATTAATTGTGAAACTGATTTTGTTGCTAAAGATGAATCATTCATGGAATTTTCAGATGATGTATTAAATACTCTTTGTTCTGGAGATTTTCATGAGGTAGAACAATTGATGAAAGGAGACTTGCAAAAAAAAAGAGAAAAGTTAATCCAAAAACTAGGAGAGAATATCGTAGTAAGAAGAATATTTCAGAGTGATGATACTGCTGATCACACTGGTGTCTATTTACACTCGAATAAGAAAATAGCCGGCGTAACTTCTCTAAGAGGAGGCAATGATGAAGCAGCGAAGAATATTGCTATGCATATTGCTGCAACTGATCCTTTAGCTATTTCTCCTAACGACATTCCTGTAGAAATTTTAGAAAAAGAAAAAGAAATTTTTGAAGCCCAATCTGCAGATTCTGGTAAACCTAAAGATATTGTAGTTAAGATGGTAGAAGGCAAAGTAAAAAAATTTCTTAGCGAAGTAAGTCTTACAGAACAAGATTTTGTTAAAGATCCAGGAGTAAAGATAAAGTCTTTGTTAGATGAAAATAATGCTCAAGTGATCCAATTCAAAAGATTTGAAGTAGGAGAAGGAATAGAAGTAGAAGAAACTGACTTTGCAGCTGAAGTCATGTCTCAAATAAAAAAATCATAGAACAATGCTTCAAGAAATAGTAGAAGACACTAAAGTTGGAATGGAAAAGAGCTTACAGTCTCTGGATGCAGCTTTCAAAAGAATAAGAACAGGGAGAGCGAGTCCTGCTTTACTGGATGATATAAGGGTTGATTATTACGACACTCTCACACCATTAACTCAATTAGCAAATATATCTGTAGAGGACGCTAAAACCATAGCAGTTATTCCTTGGGAAAAAGCTGTTGTTAAAGACATAGAAAAAGCCATTATGGAGTCAGAATTAGGCCTCAATCCAGCAACTTCAGGTGATACTATCAGAGTAATTCTTCCTGATTTAACTGAAGAAACTAGGAAGGAGTTTATTAAGAAAGCTAGATCGGAAGCAGAGAATACTAAGGTTTCATTAAGAAATGTCAGAAGGGAAGGAAATTCCCAACTTAAAGAATTTTTGAAAGAGAAAGAAATTTCTGAAGATGAAGAAAGACAAGGAGAAGAAGAGATTCAGAAATTAACCGACCTGTTTGTAGGCAAAGTTAACGAAGCTTTGTCAGCCAAGGAAAAGGATCTGCTTGATTTCTAGTTTTCTATATATTGTCCATGCAATCAGAAAATAGCCCAAAACCACCTTCTCATGTAGCTATCATTATGGACGGCAACAACAGATGGGCGAAGACAAAAAATCTGCCAGGGGTTTCAGGTCATCAAAAGGGAGTAGAAAGGGCACGAGAAGCAGTAGAGTATGCAGTTGAAAATAAACTTCAGACCTTAACTCTTTTTGCTTTTAGCAGTGAAAATTGGGGAAGGTCTGATGAGGAAGTGGGTCTTTTAGTAAGGTTGTTGGCTCAAGCTTTGGAAGAACAGGTACCAAATCTAATTAAAAATAAAGTCCAACTTTCATTTATAGGAGACTTGTCTAAATTCGATTTAGATCTACAGAAGAGAATAAAAAAAGCTGAAAAATTAACGCTATGTAACAAAGATAAGAATCTTGATTTAGTAATTGCAGCAAGCTACGGGGGTAGATGGGATATTATTCAGGCATTTAGGAAGATAAGCGAGTTAAAACAAGACATTGAAATAAATGAAGACTTAGTTAGTTCATTTACTTCTTTGGGTCCTTTCTCTGATCCTGACCTTTGTATACGTACAGGCGGAGAATTTCGAGTCAGCAATTTCTTACTTTGGCATTTAGCTTATTCTGAACTTTATTTTACAGATATTTTTTGGCCTGATTTTGATTCTATACAATTCCAAAAGGCTTTAGATGAATATTCAAACAGGCAAAGACGTTTTGGTGATAAGTCAAACTTCAACAACAAGTAAAAATGAATAAAACTAGATTACTTACAGGAATAACATTAGCTCTAATAATTGTTTTATCTTTTTTATTTCTTCCCTTAAATGTCCTTACCTTACTTTTAAGTTTTATTGTCAGTTTATCAGCATGGGAATTTTATAAATTAAGGTTCTCTTCTGAAGTTGCTATAGCTATAAGCTTAATTTTATTTTTTGCTTTTGTTTATTTGAGTTTTGGAATTGGCTTTAAATTAACCTTAAGCTCTATAGGAGTACTGGCATGGTTAGCTATCAGCTTTTTAATCTTAGGTTTTCCACACAATAAAAATATTCTTCAAAATAAATATTTTTGGGTTTTATCTGGTTTCTTTATTCATATACCTTTTTGGACCTCAATTTTTTTAATTTTAAATTATGAAGGCTATTTTCTGGGAAATTTGGGTCTAGATTTTTCTTCCAGATACACTTTAGTTTTGCTTATAACTTTAGCGGCTCTAACGGATACCCTTGCTTATTTTGGAGGGAAAAAATACGGCAAAAGAAAATTTCTCTCAAATATCAGTCCAAATAAGACTCTAGAAGGTTTTTTAATTGCACTAATTGGAACCCCTTTGTTAGTAATGCCTGTCTTGGCTTTATTCTTTGAGTACAATTTTATTAAATTTTTTATTTTGACTTTTTTAGTTTCCATTTTTTCAGTTCTTGGAGATGCTACAGCTAGCTTGTTTAAAAGAGTTGCAGGAGTGAAAGATTCTTCTTATCTGCTTCCTGGTCACGGAGGTATCTTGGACAGGATAGATAGTCATTTAGCTGCGGCACCTTGTTTTGTGGTGCTAGTTTTCTTGATGGGTATGGGTTCATGAAAAAGATTGCCATATTGGGATCTACAGGATCAATAGGGAATTCTACTCTTAATGTAATTGAGGCTAATCCTGGTGTATTTTCAATAACTTTACTAACAGCCGAGTCCAATGTTGATTCGATCTTTAATCAAATTAAGAAGTTTAAACCCAAATACGTTTATTTAAATGATGACTCTTCCTCTAAGGAATTAAATTCAAGATTGAGTTCTGAGAACTTAAAAACTTCTTTACTTAATGAAAAGGACTATCTAGATACAATTGCTTCCAACGATGTTGAGATTGTGGTCGCAGGTGTTGTTGGTATAGCAGGTTTAAAATCAATACATAAGGCAGTTTCAGCAGGCAAAAGGATCTTATTAGCCAATAAGGAAGCATATGTAGTAGCGGGAGAATTATTAAACACCTTAGCTGAATTAAATGAGTCAACTATTTTCCCAATTGACAGTGAACATAGCGCAATTCATCAATGTCTGTCAGGAAAAAAGGATACTTCAGGGGGGGTTAAAAAAATAATTCTTACTGGATCTGGGGGTCCCTTCTTAAACCGGAACCTGAAAGAGTTTATTCACATTACCCCCGAAGAAGCTGTAATGCATCCTGTTTGGAAAATGGGAAAAAAAATATCTGTAGATTCAGCAACCATGATGAATAAAGGACTCGAAGTAATTGAAGCAAAATGGTTATTTAAAATCGATTCAGAAAAGATAGAAATTTTAGTTCATCCAGAAGGTATAGTGCATTCTTTAGTTGAATTTGAGGATGCCTCATTGCTTGCTCAAATGTCTGTTCCAGACATGAAAATTCCAATCGCTTATGGATTGGGCTTTCCAGAGAGAATAAGATCTAATTCTCAAAGATTAAGTTTGGAAAAAATAGAACAATTAAATTTCTGCAAACCAGATTTAAAGAAGTTTCCGAGTATTAGAATATCAAGAGCTTCTCTCGATTCTGGAGGCACATCTCCTTCATTATTAAATGCAGCAAATGAAGAGGCAGTTAGAGCTTTCTTAGATAAAAAAATATGTTTTACGCAAATTGCCGAAATTATTTCATTTGTAATGGATACAATTCCTATAAAAACTGTCAAAGAATTAGAAAATATTTTTCAGGCCGATACTTTGGCAAGGAAGTCAGCTCTAACTAGAATACACCAATTAAGAAATTAACATGTCCAGCATTTTTATAAGCCTTATATCTATTATTATTTTATTAGGTGTCATCATAGGTATTCATGAATTAGGGCACTTTCTAGCTGCTAGAAAATTTAATGTTCATGTAATTCGATTTAAGATAGGCTTTGGAAAGACTCTCGTAAGTAGATTTGATAAGCGGGGAACTGAATTCTCCATCGGTTTACTACCATTGGGTGGTTATGTTCAGATGTTGGGAGAGGACAACCCTATTCAAGGTAAGGACTCAGATCCAGATAATTATTCTGAAGAAATTTCATATCCTCAAGCCTCTTTAGGGGCAAGGGCTATCATTACAGCAGCTGGGCCAATAGCTAATTTTATTTTAGCGGTAATAGCCTACTTTCTTATTTTTATGATTGGGGTAAAGGATTTAGCACCTATAGTTGGGGCAGTTAATGATGACAGCTTAGCCATGCAAGCTGGGATTGAAGTTGGTGACAGGATTGTCGCTATAGATAATAAAGAAGTTGTCTCTCTTAAAGACTTAAACACCTTACTTGCTCTGAGGATAGGAGAAACTGGTTCTATTCTCGTAGATTATAAAAAACCTAATTCAGACTTGAAATATTCCGAATCAGTTAATATCGAAGACTGGTTAAGTTCTGAACTAGATCAAAGTATTATTTCCAGTTTCGGTATTCTCCCTTTCATCCCCCCCATAGTTTCTTCAGTACAAGTCGGTAGCCCTGCAGATAAGTCAGGTATTGAAAGTGGAGATCAAATAATAAAGGTTGGGGACAACGCAATAAGGACTTGGTATGAATTAGTTGAAGAGATTTCTTCAATTCCTGATAAAGAAACTTCATTAACAATAAAAAGAAATGGAACTTCTTTCTCTGTGCTGGCTTCCATTGGGTCTGTACAAGATGAACTTGGCATGAAAATCGGAAGAATAGGAATAGCAAGAATCTCTAGCAATGAGGAGATCCCTGATGAATTCTTGGTAATTACAAAGAAAGGACCTATTGAGTCTTTTGCTCTAGGAATCAAAGAAACTTATAATTTCACAGTTCTTATCTTAGATTCCATAGGCAAAATGATTACTGGCTCTATCTCTGCAGAAAACATAGGAGGTCCGATACAGATAGCAGTTTTATCTGGTTCGGCAGCCAAAGCAGGCTTGGTATCTTTTATTAGCATGATAGCTTTACTAAGTATTAACTTAGGTTTAATCAATTTATTACCTGTTCCAATTTTAGATGGAGGTCAATTAGTGTTAATTGCAGCTGAAAAGATTAAAGGCTCTCCACTTTCTGAGGGCTTTGTAGAATTTGCCTATAGAATAGGATTGTTATTGGTTATTGGGCTGATGGCCTTTGCTGTTTTTAATGACATAACAAGGATAGTTTAATGGTCAAAATATTTTCTTTAATAAAACCTATTTTCTTTGCACTTTTTGTATTGGTATTTTTAATAGAACCAATTAAAAGTGAAGAAGATTCTTGGGTAGTTAGCGACATTAGAATTAGTGGATTGCAGAGGGTCTCTGCTGGAAGTGTCTTTGCGGAAATGCCCATTGCTATTGGTGATAGAGTTGATACTTATGCATTACAAGTTGTAGCTAAAATTTTATTTAAGACAGGCCAGTTTGATGATATTCAGATAGGTAAGGATGGAAATATCCTAATTATCAGTTTGGTTGAAAGGCCTTCCATATCAGCTATAGAGATAGATGGTAATAAGGC
>Ga0163108_10001022_pt1 | contig 20639 bp, 15 predicted proteins | sample Fk1155metaG_FD_109644 | JGI IMG/M metagenome (GOLD analysis project Ga0163108, IMG submission 109644) | Marine microbial communities from the Central Pacific Ocean - Fk160115 155m metaG | ecosystem: Environmental > Aquatic > Marine > Oceanic > Photic zone | place: The Central Pacific Ocean...
CTTTCCCACCGTCGCCGCGGGGTTGTACTTCATCATCCTCGCCGGTCACCCGGCCATGAAGGTGGGATACGGGGCGGCCAAGGTCGTGCAACTGGCCTTCCCGCTGATCTGGGTGCTGTGGGTCCAACAGCGGCGGCTGTCCTGGTCGAAGCCGACCCGACAAGGCGTCGGGACCGGCCTGGCCGTCGCGGTCGCCGCAGCGATCACCGGGCTGGTCGTCTACCACGGGCTGCTGAAAGACTCGTCGCTGATCAGCCGCATGCCCGGGCTGATCGGGGCCAAGACCCGGGAGATGGGACTCGACAGCCCCGGACGCTACCTGGCGTTCTCGCTGTTTCTCTCGTTTCCACACGCGTTGCTCGAGGAATACTACTGGCGCTGGTTCATCTTCGGCGAGTTGCGCCGCGTCACCACCGTGCGGACGGCCATCGTGGTTTCAAGCCTGGCCTTCATGTCCCATCACGTGATCATCGTCCACGCCTTCATCGGCGAGCCACTCTGGCTGATCGTGCTGCTTTCGCTCTCGGTGGCCGTTGCCGGCGGTTTCTGGGCCTGGCTTTACCAGCGGTGCGGATCGCTGGTTGCCCCCTGGCTGGGCCACGTCGTGATCGACGCGGGGATCATGCTGATCGGATACGACGTGGTGTTCGGTTGAGAGCCCGACAAACCGACCTTGCCCGGCCAGTCGACGACGAACTACAAACCGCGCCTTCTGTTACAGGTTGCAGGGCCGGTGTCGCCGATGACTACGCCATCCAGACCGCTCAAGCTGATCTACATCGTCGGTGCCGGTCGCAGTGGATCGACCGTGCTGGACACCGTGCTGGGCAACCACCCCGACGTGGTCAGCGTGGGCGAACTGTCCAACCTTCACCGTTCGGGCTGGACCAACGACGAATTCTGTGCCTGCGGTCGGCCGGCGACGACCTGCGAGTTCTGGAATGCCGTGCGTCAACACTGGTCCCGGCTGTCAGCCGATGCCGACGTGGCCGAATACCTGCGGCTGCGCGACCGGCTGGAACGGTTCCGGGGCGGCTCGTGGCTGAGAACCGAGGCCGCACGCCTGTACCGCTCGGCCGACGCCCGCCGTTTTCTCGAACAGACCGGCAGCCTGCTGGAAGCCATCGCGGCTGCCAGTGGACGCCGGGTCATCGTCGACTCGTCGAAGACTCCCTTGCGGGTCGCCTGGCTGGCCCGGCTGCCGGGTGTCGATCTCCGGCTGATCCACCTGGTCCGCGACAGCCGTGCCGTCGCCTGGTCCCGGAAAAAATCACTGGCGAAGAACGTCGAAGCCGGTGTCCAGCACGCCCTGGCCGCACGACCTGCCTGGTACTCGGTCCTCTACTGGACCGTCTCCAACCTGCTGGCCGCCCGCCAGCGACGCCGCGCCGGCCGCCGCGGTGTGCTGGTCCGCTACGAGGACTTCGTGTCGGACCCGGTCAGCGAACTTGCGAGAATCGGTGCCGCCTGCGATCTCGACTGCAACGATCTCGCGGTCGCGCTGGCCGAAGGTGAACCGTTCGCCGTGGGACATACCGTCGCCGGCAACCGGCTGAGGATGGCCGGTCAAATCCGACTGCGGGCCGACTGGGAGTGGGTCGAGCAACTGCCGGCCGCCGACCGGAGGACCTGCTGGAACCTCTCGGGTTGGCTGCTGCGACAATACGACTACCCGCGGCAGGCCCGGGCGGCCTGACCACCAAACCACGACAGGCCCGGCGACAACATGGCGCACTCCACACCCACACCCGACTGGGCCCCCTGGCCGGTCTTCGGTGAAGACGAGATCACCGCGGTAACCGACGTGCTGGCCTCCGGACACACCAACTACTGGACCGGGCCTCACGGACGAGCGTTCGAACGGGAATACGCCGAATCGGTGGGTTGCCGTCACGGGGTGGCCGTGGCTAACGGGACGGTGGCCCTGGAACTGGCGCTGGAAGCGATCGGTATCGGCGAAGGAGACGAGGTGATCGTTCCCTGTCGCAGTTTCCTGGCGTCGGCCAGCGCGATCGTACAACGAAGGGCGATCCCGATCTTCGCCGATGTCGATCGCGACAGCGGCAACATCACCGTCGAGACGATTCAATCGGTGCTGACACCACGCAGCCGCGGCGTACTGGTCGTGCACCTGGCCGGCTGGCCGTGCAACATGGATCCGATCAGGGACCTGGCCACGTCCCGGGGACTGACGATCATCGAAGACTGTGCCCAGGCACACGGGGCGCGGGACCGGGACCAGCCGGTCGGATCGCTGGGTGATATTGCCGCCTTCAGTTTCTGCCAGGACAAGATCCTCTCGACCGGCGGCGAAGGAGGCCTGGTCGTGACCAACGACGACCACGCCTGGCGACGGGCCTGGAGTTTCAAGGACCACGGCAAGGACTGGGATGCGGTCCACGCCCCCAGCACCGGGACCGTCTTTCGCTACGTCCACGGATCACTGGGAACCAACTGGCGTCTGACCGAAATGCAGTCAGCCCTGGGACGGATCCTGCTCGGCAAGTTGCCCGGATGGATCAGCACCCGCCGCAACAATGCCGCCGTCCTGCAAGAACGCCTGGCAGCACACCCCTCACTGAGGATTCCCATCCCCCCACCTGGCTGCCAACACAGCTTCTACAAGTTCTACGCCTACCTCCACCCCGACAGACTGCACGCCGACTGGTCACGCGATCGCGTGGCAGCCGAAATCTCCGCCGGAGGCATTCCCTGTGGCAGTGGCGCGTGTCCGGAAATCTATCTCGAAGCAGCATTCGACCAGACACCGTGGCGACCGACATCGCGATTGCCCGTCGCACAGGAACTGGGAGAAACCAGCCTGATGTTCCAGGTGCACCCGGGACTCGACGAAACGCACATGCACGCCTGTGCCGATTTCGTCACCACCGTGCTCGACAAGGCAACCCGACGACTGGCTCGAGCCGCCTGATTCCGGATCAGGTTTACCCGGTCTTCCCTGCCTCTCCATCTTCTCATCCGAGATTCACTCGGCAGCCTGGGCTGGGAAATCGGATTGGAAGATAGGGAATCTGGGTTCTTCTTTCCGTAGGTAGGAATTGTCGCGAGATACGTCTGGTTTCGCGTCGATAAGCTGATTAGTCCGATCAGTCGGGATATCCGGTTGGTGCGGTCTGTACAGACGAGCAAGCCCAGGGATGGGAAAATATGATCTTCACTTCATGGCTGGATTCGGTTCGTAGTCGTCTCTCTGGAAAGCGCCGGCGTCGGTCGCTTGGAGCGAGAGCGAGTTTGGAGAAGCTGGAGGACCGAACGCTTCTTTCGGTCAGCGCCCTGTTCTCCAACGGCACTCTTGCGATCACGTCGGTCGACGACAATGGCCCTGACACAATCGAGGTTGGTGCCGACGGGATGGGCAACGTCCACGTCAGGGCCAACGGGGTCACGATGACCAGCCTGGGCACTGTCCCGGCTGGCAACGTCACCGAGATTTCCGTGACCGGTGGCGACGGAAACAACCTGATTGATCTTTCGGGTGTTTCGACCGCTGATTACGACGACCCGGCATTGGTAATCGACGTCGATGGCGGCAACGGCCACGACACGATCCTCGGCAGTGCTGACGCCGACGAGACCCTCGACGGCGGGCACGGCAACGATCTGATCACCGGCGGTTCCGGTGTCAGCCAGATCGACGGCAACCACGGTCACGACACGATCGACGGTGGCGACGGCGACGACATTCTCTCGGGCAGTCATGGCGACGATGAGATCCTCCGCAGCGACGGCAACGACGAGATCGACGGTGGCGACGGCAACGACACGATCGAGGGTGGTGACGGCGACGACACGATCGACGGCGGCCACGGCAACGACGAGATTTACGGCGACGCGATCGCGGCGGCTGATATCGGCAATGATTCGATCGTGGGCAACCATGGTCACGACACCATCAGTGGTGGCGGTGGCCAGGACACGATCAACGGCAACGCGGGCAACGACGACATTTCCGGCGGCAGCGGCGGTGACTCGCTGCTGGGCGGTGGCGGCCACGACACGATCGACGGTGGGGATTCGTCGGACATCCTGCTGGGCAACGGCGGTGACGACGTTCTCCGGGGCGGAGCGGCCGGTGACTTCCTCAACGGCGGCGCTGACGACGACGACATTTCGGGCGAGGATGGGCCCGACAAGTTGACCGGATCCTCTGGCGACGACCTGCTCGACGGGGGTGATGCCAACGACACGATCTTCGGTGGCAGTGGCAGCGACACCCTGCTCGGCGGCCGACAGGACGACAGTCTCAAGGGCCAGGACGGTGACGACACGATCGAGGGATCCTACGGCGATGACACGCTCGACGGTGGTTCCGGAGACGACGTCATCTCGGGTGATGACGCCGATCCGCTCTCGATCGCTGCCGGCAACGACCGTCTCAACGGTGGCGGCGGCGACGACACGATGGACGGCGGCGTTGGCAACGACACGCTCTACGGCGGCGGTGGTCGCGACCTGGTCGCCGGCGGCGACGACGACGACGAACTGCGAGGACAGGGTGGTCTCGACACGCTCGAGGGCGGCAACGGCCCCGACACGCTGATCTGGAACGCGGGAGACGGGTCAGACGAGATGGATGGCGGTGACGACGACGACACGGTCGAGATCAACGGCCAGTCCACCAAGGACACCATCACCATCGGCCAGAACAACGGCGAGATGAGGATCACCGACGGCACGGCCAATGTCGACATAACCGCGGGGACCGTCGAACGGATCGATGTCAACGCCGGTGCCGGCAACGATCGCGTCGTGGTCAACGGGCTGGGCGCCGTCGGCAGCATCGAACTGAACATCAATGGCGAGTCCGGCAGGGACACGATCCTGGCCAGCAACTCCAACCTGGGTTCGGCCCAGATGATTGTCGACGGGGGAACCGGAAACGACACGATCACCGGCAGTGCCGGCGACGATCTGCTCTTCGGTGGTGAAGGCAACGATTCGATCTCGTCGGGTGACGGCGACGATCTGCTTGAGGGAGGCGAAGGCGGCGACTTCCTCTACGGCGAATCCGGCGACGATACGATCGACGGCGGGACAGGTGGTGACACGCTGCAAGGCGGGTTCGGTGACGACAACCTCGACGGTGGCGGTGGCAGCGACAGCCTGACGGGCAACGCGGGCGACGACTCGTTGATGGGATCCAACGGAAACGACACGCTCAACGGTTCCAAGGGCAACGACCGTCTCGAGGGCGGTAACGGCAGCGACTCGCTCAACGGCGGAACCGGTGACGACCAGCTGGACGGCGGTGCCGAGGACGACACGCTGCTGGGCTTCGACGGATCCGACAGTATTCTCGGTGGCCAGGGCAGCGACTCCATCGACGGTGGTGATGGCGACGACGTGCTCAATGGCGATGACGGTCACGACACGATCAACGGTGGACTCGGCGACGACTCGATCGCCGGCGAGGACGGCCACGACAAGATCAATGCCGGACAGGGCCGGGATGTTGTCAGTGGCGGCAACGGCAACGACACCCTGCTGGGCGGTGGCGGAATCGACTTGATCGTCGGTGACGGTGGCAACGACTACCTCAACGGAAACGCCGGCCTCGACACCCTGGCCGGCAACGAGGGCGATGACAGCTACGCCGCCGGGGAACAGGGCAACGGGCAGATCGACGACGACTTCCTGCCCGACGACTACCCGTTCGACTTCGAGGACCGCGACAACATCATCGATCCCGGCGTCTAACCGCACGCTCTCTTGTACAGGTCGAGCATCCGCGGCAGGCAGACCTCAAGGCTGTAGTCCCGCTCGATCATCGCCGCGCCCGCTTCGCCGAGATGCCGGAATTTCTCCGGATCCTCGAGCACCTCCAGCGCCTGCCCGGCGAAACCCTCCACGTCGAAGAACTCGGCCAACAGACCGTTCTCGCCGTGCCTGATCATCTCCTGGACCGGCTCGGTGTTGCTGGCCAGCACGGTGCAACCGCACGAGAGTGCATTCATCATTGACCAGCTCAGTACAAACGGCACGGTCAGGTAGAGGTGGAGATCCGAGAGCGAGAGGATGTCGACCAGTTCGAGGGGACTGACCCGGCCGGTAAACAGGAACCGCGAGAGGTCGTAATCATCCTGCTTGAGCACGTGCTCGCGGTAGGACTTCTCCTCGATCCGGTTCAGGTCGCCCCCGTAACAGACCCGGTCGCTGCCGACGCAAACGAACAGCACATCATCCCGGGCGTCGCAGATTTTCTTGGCCACCTTCATGAAGACGTCAAAACCACGCATCGACTCGAAACCCCGCGAGACATAGGTCACGATCCGTGTCTCCGGGGAAATCTCGCGGTCGCCAATCTTTCGCGGTATCCCGGACCGCCGGTTCCAGATCGTACGATCGATCCCGTCAAAGATCGCCTCGATCTTGCTCTCGTACTCCTGGGGTAGCAGCCCGGCCTGCCAGTTCGTCGGTGCGTAGGCCACCCGGCAGGTCTGCAGGTCGAGATGGATCATCGCGTTGCGGGTTCGTGAGCGGAGCCGATCGAGTTCCCGGGTGGGGAACTCGGGACGGAAATCCAGGTCCGATCCCTTCGAGTGGTAGTAGTACTCGAAGTAGTTGACGATCGGGCAGTCGTAGAGGTCGGCCAGGAAGAGCGTCGAACCAAATCCGCTGTGTCCGACCACCAGGTCGGGCACGACATCCGGCCGGGCCTTCATTGCCTCGTAGACCGCGTGGGCGTGCCAGGTCGCGTTCTCGAAGGTCCGGCTGCAGTAGTGCGTGTCCCTGGTCGCTCCCCCGTCGATCTTGTACTGGATCCGTTCGATTCCATCGAAGTGCCCGGATTCCAACTCGCAGACGAAACTGCACTGGAAGTCGTGATGATCAATCAGGTGCCGCCCGATGTGACCAAACTGTGCCGGAAAGTTCTTGTGGACGAACAGCACGTGCATGACTGGATTCCAACCTGGCCGTGGCTAGGCAGCCTTCCCTTGTCCCAGGGCGCCTCGAAACAACAACAGCTTGAACGGTTCCGCTGATTCGTATCCGACCTCGTTGCCGTACACCATCGCTCGCTGCCGCAGGGCCTGGATGCTGCGAGGGTGCGGATAGTCCCGCAGCTCGTCCTCGTACACGGCCATCGCAGCGAGCTTCGTATCGAGCGTGCGGCTGATGTCGACAAAGAAATTCGGACAGAAGATCGTGTTTTGAGTCCGTCCGCCCCATTCGGTCGACGAATTGACCTGGTAACTCAGGACCTGGTTGACAGGCTGATCGGGAAGAGGCCGCGTGGCCACCATCACGGACTTGTAGATCAACTGATGGTCCATGTTGATGTCATCGCCGTTCTGGACGAACACCGTGTCGAATCGTCGCTGGTGAATCAACGATTCGAAGGCCTGGTTGAGCCGGCAGTGCTCGACGGTGTCAAGCCGCATGTCGGGAAAGTCCCACTGGATGAGTTCATCGGTACCCAGGACCTGGTTGGCCTGCTCGGCGTGCCGTTGCTTGCGGACCAGGATCTCCGGGTCTGCAGCGTACTGCGTGCTGCTGCCGTCGGTGACGATCACGACCGATACGCTGCCCCCTTGCTCCTTGATCAGGGGAATCGTCCCGCCGACTCCCAGCACCTCGTCATCGGGATGGGCCGCCACGACCAACACGTTCTTCATGTTCATGCGGCCTCCCGGTGTTGGCGCCACGTGTCCCATTCTCCCCGCAACCGCGACAACTCGTTCTGCAACCGATGAAGTTCATCCTCGACGGCGTAGCCGAGCTTGCAGCCCACTCGCAACACCGCAGTCGGCTCGGCACCCCCTCCGCCCGTCGAATCAAAGAGCCACAGGGGGCTGTCACCGGCCTGGACCAGCAACCGGCCGTTTCGCTTCAGCAGGATCTGGCCCGGGGTGCCAACGTGGTTGGGGATCTCCAACAGGCTCGCCCGCCAGAAGATCACCTTCGAACCCTCGTAGTAGCTGTAGGCCCCCGGGTAGGGAAACGAGACGGCCCGCACGAGTCTTTCGATCGACTCGGCCGACTGGCAAAAGTCGATGTGACCGTCGGCGGGTGTCCGCTTGGCCCGGTACGAGGACCCGTCGACCGGTTGGACCAGTTCAGGAATCACCGTGCCGGACTGTTGAGCCTCGTGAAGTTCGCAGAAAGCGTCACGCAAATTGGCTGCAACCAGTTCGTAGAGGTCGCCCGCGTAGCCTTGCTGTGGAACCGAAAACCACTTCTGACAGAGAATCGGTCCGGAATCGACGCCGATGTCCATGCGAAACAGCGTGACTGCCGACCGGCGACAACCCTGCAGAATCGTCCAGGCCACCGGTGCCCGGCCCCGGCCCTCGGGCAACGGTGATGGATGGCTACCGACAACGTACCGGTTCGGCAGCGACAACAACTCGTCGCCGAACAACTGGCTCCAGCCCAGCGTGTAAAGGTAATCAGGTTCCAGGCCCGCGATCGCCTCGATCGTCGACCGGCCGTTGATGTTGGCCGTGTCGATCGTCTCGATGCCGTGTTCCTCACACAGGGGATGCAGGTCGACATAGTCAGAAACCGCCGGGCTGCCTTCCGGCAGCGTCACCAGGCCGACAATCTTCGCACCGGTCGCGATCAACCCCTCGAGCACGACGCGGCTCTCGAGGTTGGATCCGACGCACACGATTCTCGGCCGGGATGTTTCGATGGGCGGGGCTCGGGTTGGGGTTTCGATTAGGGACAGACAGTCTACCGACAGCTCACGCGGCAGGCCGCATTGGTTTCATCTCCGGGTCATCGTTCCCGGACCACTCGTCGGCGGTCGGCGGGTGGGAATCGGCCTGGACGGTGACGAGCAGGAACACGGTCTTGCAGAGAATGCGGAAATCCAGCCAGGTACTCTGCTGGTCGACGTAGTGGCAGTCGAGTGCAATCCGTTCGGGCCACGACAGCGAGGTATTGCCGCTCACCTGCGCCAAACCGGTCAGCCCCGGCTTGACTGAAAATCGCCGACGCTGCTCGTCGTTCATGCGCTGATAGTCCTCGTCGACGGTCGGACGTGGACCGACCAGTGACATCGTCCCGTTGAGGACGTTGAACAACTGGGGAAGTTCATCGATCTTGGTCCTGCGTAACAATCCGGCTCCGAAGAAGATCCGGGGATCGTGGTGGACCGTCACAGATCCCGAACCGGTGGTGGCGGTGTCGACGGTCATCGTGCGGAACTTGAAGATCCGGAACGTGTGCCCGTTGAAACCGACGCGATCCTGCACATAGAGCAGCGGGCCTCGCGAAAACAACTTGATGATGACGATCGCCGCCAGGAACAACGGCCCACTCGCCAGCACAAGCCCCAGCGCCAGTGCGTGGTCGAACAGCGTCTTGGCGGATCGTCTGATGAACGGCATGACCATCGGTGTTCTAGGCGGCAACTTTCCGCGACCTGTCCTCGGGTTCGATCATCGACCGCTGGAGAACCGGTTGCAGGATCGGCATGATCGAAGCGAGTGTCCTCTCGTCGAGCTGGCGGCGTCCTTTCCCCACACTTTGGCGACTCACGCCGGCGACGGCCGGATCGATTGCCGACGAGGCCACCTCGATCCCGAGGAAGTCAACGATCCGCCGGACGTGTTCTCCCGGCGATTCGACGAATTGTTCGTACTGCAGCGAGAACACCCTGCCGGTGTCGATCTCCGCCAGTGCCCGCGTGGCCAGTTCGACGCTTCGAGCCCACTGCGCGGCACAGATCTCGGCCAACGAACGTTCGGCCAGGACCTGCTGCATGCCCTCGAATCGAGGACCCCACGAGGCGAGTCGTTTTTTCCCCGAGACCAGGTGATAAACACGGTTCGCCAGGTAGCGGGCCCCGTAATACGGCACGTCGCTCCAGGGAACGAAGCGGGCCTTGCGAAGGATGTAGCCGATCTCGATGGGGTTGGTCCAGCACTTCATGGCCGACGCCACCACGTCAACCCCGTCACGGCCCAGGAACAGGTAGCGGGCATCGGGGAGCACCCGATCGACAAACCCCACTCGCAGCGAATTGGCACAGGTCTTCTCGACAACGGCATCAAGACCCCGCCGATGCGCGATCCGGTCGAACTCGCGTCGAATGAACCGCCGAACGGGATCGGTGGCCTGGTCGGGCTGAAACTCGTCAAGAGGATTGCGGGCGTTACGATGCCGCCAGATGTAATTGATCTCGTCGCATGGCCAGGTCCCGACACCGGGAAGGCTGGTCAGCACGTCCCGCAGCATGTTGGTTCCCGATCGCGCGGCACCGATGATGATGACTGGTTGATACGCGTCGGCCATGAGCTCGGTTCCCGTGTCCGTCGTCCCCGGCTGCAACCGGTTCCCCACAGGACACTCGGTTCACGAAGGATGAAAGGCGCGGGATTATATGGACCGGTTCGGAAACGGAACAAGATCAACGTGCGTGACGCAGGTCGGTTCGGGCCGGAGCATTGATCTTGTCGATGCCGACAGCGGCCACTAGGATCCCGCGGGCCGATCTGGACCGGTCGACCCGGATCCGATCCGGCCTCGCGATCATGGCAGGAGCTGACGGCGATGGAGGCGAGGACTTTCGCTGGAGAGCGTCGGCCACGCGCGTGGATCATCGGCGGCGGCGGACTGCAGCTGCGGATTCCGCTGATGAGGTTGCTCGAACAACGTGGCTTCGAAATGGCTGCCGTTGGCCCCGGCGCCACCGATGCGTTCGCCGCAGCGGGATTTTGCTATCACCGCTTCCCACTGCGGCGGGCCCTGAATCCACTGGCTGATTTCCGGGCCAGCCAGGCTCTCCAACGGCTGTTTCTCCAGCACCGCCCCGACCTGGTCCACTGCGTCAACACCAAGCCGACACTGCTGGTGCCCCCGGCCGCACGTCGCACCGGGGTCGCCGGTTGCATCCGCACGATCACCGGTCTCGGGGCACTGTTCAGCTCATCGTCTCCCCTGGCGCTGTCATTGCGGCTCGTCTATCGTCAACTCCAGCGGAAGTCCGAGCGGCACTGTGACTTCACCGTCTTCCAGAATCCCAACGACCGCGAGTATTTCCGGCATCACCGGATGTCGTTCCCCGGCCGCGACACGGTGGTGCTTGGGTCGGGAATTGACGTGGCGGCCGTTCGAGCCCGGCAGGGATCTTCGACTGTCCTGTCGGGCCTCCGTCGCGAGCTGCAACTCGACGGGCGAGCACCGGTCGTGATGATGGCGGCGCGGTTAATCCGGCCCAAGGGTGTCGGCGAGTTCCTCGAGGCGGCCACCGCGGTCCGGCGGGTTCGGCCCGAAGTCACTTTCCTGCTGGTCGGTCCGGAGGTCCGCGAGGGTCCGGCGATCTTCCCGATCGAACGGGTCCGCGATTGTCCTGACGTACGGTTCCTGGGCTGGCGTGACGACGTGGCTGACCTGATGGCGATCAGCGACCTGCTGGTCTTGCCCAGCTACTTCCGCGAGGGCATTCCTCGCGTGCTGCTCGAAGGTGCGGCCCTGGGCCTGCCGCTGATCACGACCGACATGCCCGGTTGCCGCGAGGTTGTTACCGACGGTGTCAACGGCCTGCTGGTGCCGGCCAGGAACGGGCCGCAACTGGCGACGGCCGTCCTGGAACTGCTCGATGATCCGACCCGTTGCCGCGACATGGGCCGAGCCAGCCGGATCCTGGTCGAGAAGACATTCCACCTGGAAACGGTGGCGGCGGCTTATGCCGACATCTACCACCGCGTGCTGGGAACCGCCGAACCCGTCGGGTTCGAACGCCGGCGAGCTGCCTGAACCCGCCTGGCGAGTTTTCAGGCAGCGATCACGGTGCCTGAAATCACCGGCCGTTCCGTGAACGCGGCCGTCTGCAACCACAGTTCGAGCACCAGCAGCGAGTAGACCAGCGTCGGCCAGTTTCGCTCGGCCAACGTTTTCTGCGCCAGCAGTCGATCGAGAAATCGCCCGTCGAGAAATTCTCGCAAACGGGCCGTGGGACTGCCCAGCGTGTCCATCAGTAACTCGTTCAAGTCACCGGCCAACCAGCGATCCAGCGGGATCTCGAATCCCCGCTTCTTGCCGCCAATCACTTCCGACGACAGCTCGTCTCTCCAGCCATCTCGCAACAGGCTCTTCAATCGCCCGCCTCTCAGCCGAAAACCCGGTGGCAACAAGGCAACAAACTCGGCCACTCGGTGATCGAGCAGCGGCGACCGTCCCTCGAGCGAATGAGCCATCGTGGCCATGTCCATTTTCACCAGCAGCCCGCTGAGCAGGTTGACACGAATGTCGGTGGCCGTCTGCGTGTCGAGTGCTCCAAGACCCGCGGGCTGAACGCTTTTGAGCCACTCTTCGGTCGACCGGACCGACGGCCCCAGCCAGTATTGCCGCTTGTCGACTTCGCGAAGCCTGTCGGTCGTCCAGGCCAGGTACCGCTCCGGAGCTTCCAGGCTCAACCCGCGACACATCCTCGCGGCAAACCCTGCCCCGCTGCGTCGGCTGCGCGAGAACCGGCCCAGCAGCGACGCCCCCGCCCGTGCCGACCAGCCGGGCAACCAGCCGAGAAAACCAGCCAGGTGAGCCGCGAGGTGCCGACGATATCCCGCAAAAATCTCGTCTCCACCGTCGCCGTTGAGTACGACGGTGACATGCTGCCTGGCCAGCCGCGAGATCGCGAGGCTGGGAATGGCGCTGGGATCGGCAAACGGCTGGTCGTAGTGCCGCACCAGTTCGAGCAACGTCTCGCGCGGCGCGACATCCAGCGGCAACACCGTGTGCCTGGTCCCCAGTTGCCCGGCGGTACGGGCGGCCACGTCGGACTCGTCGAACCGGGGATCGTCAACCGCCACGGTGAAAGTCTGCAGGTCGGACCCGGCCAGCTTGGCCGCCTCGCAGGCGATGACCGACGAGTCGACACCGCCGGAGAGGAAAACGCCAAGGGGCACATCCGCGTGCAACCGACTGCGAACTGCTTCGGCCACCAGCTCGCGAGTTCTCTCGAGCGCTGCCGGGTAGCTCATCCGCTGCTTGCCGGTATAGGGCAGCGACCAGTAAGACCGCACCCGGGTTTTCTGACCGTCGAAGGTCAGCGTGCAACCAGGCGGCAACGCTTCGACTCCTCGAAACACCGTCTCCGGCTGTGGTACGCAACCCAGCGACAGGTAGTCGGCGATCCCCTGCGGCCGCAATTCCCAGTGACCGCCGGCCGCCTCGAGCAGCGGCCTGAGCGCTTTCAGCTCCGAGGCAAAGACGAGTCCGCCCCCGGGGGTCCTGGCATAGTAGAGCGGTTTCTTGCCGAACCGATCCCGCGCCAGGATCAGCCGCCGTGCTGACCCATCCCAGATCGCCAGCGAGAACATGCCGTTGAGCCGATTACAGAATGACTCGCCGTGATCTTCGTAGAGGTGCACGGCCACCTCGGTGTCCGACGCCGTCGAGAGCCGGTGTCCGGATTTTCGCAATGTCCCGGCCAGCTCGCGGTAGTTGTAGATCTCGCCGTTCATCACCACCGCACAGGTTCGCCGTTCGTTGAACAGTGGCTGGCGACCACTCTCCAGGTCAACGACGGCCAGCCGCCTCATCCCCAGAAACACTCCCCCCTGGCTGAACCGGCCTTCGTCGTCCGGACCACGGTGCTGGATCTGTTGCAGCGCCTCGTCACGGGTTTCGAGCCCGAGTGGTCGCCGTGTCCATGCTCCGAGAATTCCACACATCGCTAGGCGGCCTGCTCGAGGATCGGATGGTCCTGCCGGGGCGGAAGGCCCAGGACGTTCTCCCACGACTGTTCGAAACGCTCCACCATCCGCTCGAGGCTGAACTCCTCGATGATCCGGCATCGCCCAGCGTCGCCGGTCCGTTGCCGCTGCACGGGCGTCATCCGCAGCAGCTCGTCGATCGCGCCGGCCAGCTGCCCGGCATCGCCCACGGGAACGACTCGACCGGCGTCCCCCACCAGCTGGGCCGATCCCCCGGCATCGGTCACGACGCAGGGTACGCCGCACGCCATCGCTTCACCGACGGTGTTGGGCAGGCCTTCGGTATGAGACGCCAGGAATGCCACGTCGAGCGCGGCCTGCCAGGCGGGCATGTCGCCACGGCGACCCAGCAGATGCAGCCGTTGGTCACAACCGAACTTCCCGGCCAGTTTCACCAACTCGGCATTGTCGTGAGCAACGCCGGTTCCGCACATCACCACGCGCACGTCGGCGTGTCGTGCCATTACCGCCGCCGCCGCCGACAGGGCGGTCTCGAAATCCTTGAGTGGATCCCATCGCGCGGCCATGCCGATCAGCCGCGTATCGACAGCAACGCCAAGTTCCCGCCGCAGCGCCAGGCGAGACTCCAGCGACGGAACGAATCGATCGGTGTCGAAGCCGTTGGGAATCACCTCCAGGCGGCCGGCATCGTAACCCAGCCCCCGGTGAACATCGCAACCGGCCTGCGAATTGACGATGATCCGCTCGGGCAGCCATCGCGACAGCATCGCACTGGCGCGGGCCGTCCAGCACGTGGTCCACTTGTCTCGTCCCGGCGTGGGCCCGTTCATCCTCAAGTTCCAGACCAACGGCACTCCGGGCCGAGCCAGCCGGGTGGCCAATCCGCCGAGCAGGTCCGAGTGATACAGCCAGGTCTGGACCAGGTCGGGCGAATTCGCGTGAACCGAACGAAGCAGCCGCACCAGGCTCACGGGACCGGGAAGTCCACGTCGCATGCCGAGAAAGGTCACCGGGACACCGATCGACTCGAGTCGCTCGGCCGCCGGTCCGCCGCCGATCAACGACACGACATGCGGACTCCAGCGGGTTCGATCAAGCCGGCCCAGCAATCGCACCAACATCATCTCGGCTCCGCCGAGATTCAGGTTGTTGATCACGTGCAGAACACGACGGGCCGTCATCGATGAGTGCTCCAGGTCAAGGAGGACATCGGGGGGGACCACGCGGGACGAACAAGCCCCGCGGGAACCGTCAACGAAACTCGAGCCAGGATGGCACCACCGACGACGACCGGCAGAGCCTGGAAGCTGACCAGCAACGAGGTCATCACCGTCAGCCCCAGCAGGTGAGCCAACACGTAGGCAGCCGTGTGCTGCTGTTGATGTTTCCACAAGCCACGCACAACCATCCCCATTCCCAGGAAACACAACGACGCCGCCGGCAGACCGCCGGCGAGGATCACGCCCAGGTAATACACGTGCACGGTGTTGTTGGTCATTTCCGAGACGCGGGCATGGGCTCCGGCAGGACCGTATCCCAGCAGCAGGACATCCGACGCGTAGTTCATCGAAACGTCGATCAGTGCGATCCGGTGTTCGATCGAGTCCTCCACCCGGTCCATCCGCTTGGCGACAAGGTCGCTGAAGCGGTGCCAGAGATCGGCCACTCCGCCAGTCCCCTCGCTGGCCATCGTCCAGCACAGTCCGAGCACGACCAGCCACAGCACGAACTGCCGACGCCGGGGTTCGTGCCAGAGACACCACAGCAGGCCCGGTACCGCGAAAATGATCGACTTCGACACGGCCATCAGCAAACCGAGAATCAGCACCAGCATCACCCCGACGCGGGTCGAGGATTTCAGCAGGCAGGGAATCAGCAACAGGCACGGTGTCAGGCTCATCACCAGCGAGTTGCATTTCAGGCACAGCCCGGCCGCCCGCGAAAAGCCCCCGCTGAACTCGATCACGTGCTGGTTCCCCAGTTCGGGCAGGTAGCCGGCCCCCTGCCCGATCGCGATCAGCGAATTGGTCACCGCCGAAGCCAGAACGACGACGGCGATCCGGCGAATCGGCAAGTCGACAAAGGCAACCCACCCGAACGGCAGGACAAAGCCCCAGATGTAGAACACCTGGATCAGCTGGATCATTCCCCCATCGGGGTCGAACAGGGTCGAGAGGACGAACAGGGGCAATGCGAGCAGAAACGGGATCTGGAATCCCTGCAACTGGACCAGCCGGTGGCCGTTGAGCAGAACCGCCGCCACCAGGAAGACATCGGCGACGGTGAAGCTGATGCCAAAATTCAGAGCGGGAAACGGCAGCAGGAACAACGCCGCGGTCGCGAGGAATTTCTGCAGCGAGTTGGCCGACGACGGGGAATTCACGCGGCCCTCCTCGCCGGCTGCCGGGACGAACCCGCTGCGGCCCGCTGCAACATCTCGGACAACACGAACAGCTTCCAGATCGCGCCGGCGTGCTCGGTGCGTCCCGCGACGAAGGCCCGCCCGACGTCCTGCACCGTACGCATCTCCAACCAGCCACACTCCCGAAAGACCCGCGCCCGCAACGCATCAGCGACGCGGTCGCGAAGCGGACCGGCCAACCACGCCGCCAGGGGAACGGCAAATCCTGACTTGGGCCGTTCGAACAACCTCCGGGGCAGGCGACGTGCCAGCACGTTCCGCAACACACTCTTGGGACCCCCGGCCCTGAGGACCGACGTCGACAACTCCGCGCCGGCTGACATCACCCGGCGATCCAGCAACGGGCAACGGACTTCCAGTCCGAATCGCATCGAGGCACGGTCGACCTTCACCTGCAGGTCGTCGGGGATGTAGTAGGCAACGTCAAACGCGGCGGCCTGCGAAAGCGGATCGGCATCGACGCGTCCGAAGACATCGCGAACCAGTTGCACCGGAATCTCGTCGGCCCCGGCAACACCGGGAACCAACTGGGCCAGCGACGTGGCGTGCCATCCTCTCAGAATCTCGGCGTACAACCCGGCCGGATCCCGCGTTTCCAGCCAACGGGCGATCCGGGCACCGCGTCGACGGTCGCAACCACGGGCCAACCGGCCCGCGACCGAGCGGAACACCCGCGGCCATTTCCCCGCGGCCAGGGCCCGCTGGAACCAGCCGTAGCGAGAATAGCCGCCAAAGCACTCGTCCCCACCATCCCCGCATAACGCCACTCGCACGTGCCGTCGGACTTCCCGGCACAACAGCATCGTCGGCAACCCCGACGTGTCGGCGTAGGGTTGCTCGTAGCAGTCCAGGTAGTCATCGACCAATCCTGGCAGCTCATCGATCCGAACGCGGATATCCCGGTGCGGCAGGCCCAGTTGGGCAGCCACCGCGGCGGCCTCTGGTCCCTCGTTGAAGCGTGGTTCATCAAACGACACGGTGAACGACGGCAGGCGGCCATGACCCGACGACGCCAGCGAAGCGGCGACCAACGACGAATCGACTCCTCCCGACAGAAACGTGCCCACGGGAACGTCGCTGACGGTCCGACGCGCGACCGAGTCGTCGACAAGCTCCTGGATCCGGTCGGGATCGACGCGCGATTGCGAACCCCACGACCAGGTGAGCGGGTCATGGAACCGATGCCTGGCCACGACCCGACCACCACGCAACTGGATCCTCTCGCCGGGTCGCAACTGGGTGACGTGGCGGTAAAAGGTCCCGGGGGCCGGGATGTAGCCGAAGTGCAGAAAGCAGGGCACACGATCCGGATCCGGTTGCAGCGGCAAACCGGCAAAGGCTCGAAGTTCCGAGGCAAACGCGACGTAACCTGTTCCCTGGTAGACGTAAAGCGGCTTCTTGCCGACCCCGTCGCGAGCAAGCCAGGCGGTTCGCGATTCGGTGCAATAAAACACCGCGGCGAACATGCCGTTGACCGACTCCAGCACACCGGGGCCACACCGCTCGAAAGCCTCCAGCAGCACCTCGCTGTCGCTGGTCGTCCTCAGACTTGCCCCGGGACAGCAACGGGCGACCAGTTCTTCGGTGTTGTAGATCTCGCCGTTGAATGCCAGCACCGTACGGCCGCTGGCCGAGATCATCGGCTGGTTCGCCCGTGGATCGAGGTCGCGGATCGCCAGTCGACGAAACCCCAGTTCAAAGGTCCCACTGGGACACCTCCACGACCCGGTCGCATCGGGCCCGCGATGAGCCAGCGACCCGGCCATCGTACCGGCATCGAGTTGTTCGGCCCGATCGAGATCGAGCCGTTGGAGACCAGCGAGTCCGCACATGTCACACCACCCCGGCTTTGGCGACATGGGAACGTGTTGCGCGGAACACGATGACCAGCGAGGCGAACACAAACGGCAGTTTCGCGATCACCAGTGCCAGGGCTGCACCGCGGATGCCGTAAACCGGTACCAGCATCGCGCAGGCCACCAGTGACGTTGTTGCCGTGATCACCCGCAACGGAAACTGGCGATGGATGACCCGGATCGCGATCAGGGCCGTGGTCAATGCCCCGGCCTGGTAGGCCACCGCCGCGGCACACATCACCACCAGCAGCAAGTCGGTATACGCGGCGTACTCGGCCTGGAACAGAATCGTCAACAACCAGCGACCCAGCAGCGGAACCATCGCCACGCCGGCGATTCCCAGCACGAGGTACGCACCCAGGATGCGACCCAGCAACCGGCGGAAACCTGCAAGGTCACCGTCATGGTACAACGCGGCCAATCGGGGGCTGGCGACCTGGTTGGTCGCCCGGGTGAAGATACCGCCGGCGGTGATCAACGCCGCGATCGCACCAAACACGCCCAGCTCGGCAATGCCCAGGTTGGTCGTGACGAAGTAGTAGGGAATGTTGATCTCCAGCGAAGTCAACAATGTCGTGCCGGCCAACGGCAGCCCCAGCAGGAACAGCCGAGACAACCGTCGCCACGAGAAGTTCGGCCGCAGATGGCCCAGTCGGCCGGGTCCGACGACCCAACAGGCCAGGGGCAGATCGCAAGCGACCAGTACCAGCAGTCGCGCCAGCAACAAGCCAGCTGTCGCACCAATCACGTCCCCGGTCAGAACCGCACCGCCGCCGACGCCCAGCAACGTCGCCACACCGTGAGCCGCACGGCTGTGAGCCACTCGATCCATCCGCTCATGCTGCTGCAGCAATCCGTAGATCACGTCCGAGATCGACTCGATGCCCTTGGCCACCGCCACCAACAGGACGGCCAGGAAAGCTGCACGGCGGTGCCCGATGCTCCAACCAATGCCGGCCACGACCAGCAGGGCCAGCACGGTCGAAAGCAGTCTCAAGCCAAGATAGTCCCCGAAACGGAACTGCCCGGTCTGGTCGGTGGCCTGGATCTCACGCAGTTTCAAGCTGGCGGAAACGAAAATTGGCGAGGTCAATGCCATCGCCAACACGAACAAGCCGACCAGTTCCCTGGAACCCACCTTGGCCAGGACAACCAGGATGCCCCACTGGCAGACGGCATAGGCGAGGTTGGCCGGCAGCGTCCACGCGAAGTTCTGGCGCAACGACAACGGCCGGACAATCGATCTGCCCGGGGCGGTGGAAGACGGGAATTCAGAGGCCGACGACATGTGACCAGGGCGCGCAAGCAGGAGTGGTCGATCCAACCGCCAGAACGGGTCGGGGTGATAACAGAATCGGCACAGCGGGGGAATACGGGACAAGTCCGACACGGCGGCTCACGCCGCCCGCTGGCGATTCGTCCCCCGGGCACCACTTCCTGAATTCACCAGCTCGACGGCAAACCGTTCCAGCCGCTCCACGTCCAGTCTTGGTCTCAACCACTGGCTGCGGCGCCCACGGATCTCCGGGCGACTCAACACCTCTGACCGACTCGCCAGATACGCTCCACAGACGGCGGGAGCCTCGGGCAGTTGACGAGCGGCCGCGTAGGACTCGAGAAACGCACCCGCAAAGGATTCGGCATCGGCGATGCGTTCGATCCAACCCAGCCGACTGCGGAACAGCGTGATCACCAGCCAGGCCGCATCAAAGACCCATGGCCCCCGCACAACCGTTGGAGTGCAGAGGTCCGAGCCGGCCCAATCGGTGATCAGCAACCTCTGGCCATCGTCGGCGACCAGCAGGTTCCAGGCATTGAAATCGCCGTGCAGTGCGACCTCGTGATCCGCCGTGATCGGCACACCGGCCAGGCGGGCACTCTCGACCCGCCACGGCGCCCTCAGCGACTCGCCCAGATCAGGCGGTAACTTCAGCGAGCCGTGAATCACAGCCAGTGCCCGTCCGGCACGTTCGGCCATCGCGCAGCCATCGGCGTGGCGGCATCCAACCAGCCAGGTCCACAGCGGTACCACGCCGTGAACCCGTTCGAAGACAATCCGTCCCTGATCGGACCGTCCACCGATGATCCCGGGCACGTCGAACAATTCGGTCCGAGCCGCGATCAGGCCCGCGAGACGGGTTTTCTCGGCCTCGATCACCGCCACCGCCGGCAGCTGTTGCTTGATCACCTCCGTAGCCGTCAACACCGTCTGCCGCCCGTCTGTGCTGATGCTGACCCGGCCCTCGGGATCGTAGATCACTCGACCACGGCGACGGCGCAAGACATCGACAACCAGCCGCACCAGCGACCGGCGCTGCCACGCCAGCAACAGCAATCCGGTAACCATTGCAGAGATCGCGACAATCCAACCAGACATTTGGCGAGAACCTAGGCCGGATGGCCCACCGGCTGCAAGCCGAATTCGACCAGGTTGGCTCTACCTGTAAAGCGATATTGACTCGATTCAACCCCTGACCTACCGTCCCGCCCTCGATTCGTCTCGATTACTTCTCTCCCGCTCTTCCCGATCCCGCAGTCGTCGTTCGTCCGCGGGGCGGTCCGCGCGATCCACGTCGAAATCCTGTCCATGCATCGCCGTCTCTTACGCCCCACACCGGCCTGCTTGTTGGCCGGCCTGGTGATCGTTCTGAGCGGAACCGGCTGTGCGCTGACGGGGACCAGCAAACTCCACTACACCGCCGACACACTGCCGGA
>Ga0163108_10001025_pt1 | contig 20626 bp, 17 predicted proteins | sample Fk1155metaG_FD_109644 | JGI IMG/M metagenome (GOLD analysis project Ga0163108, IMG submission 109644) | Marine microbial communities from the Central Pacific Ocean - Fk160115 155m metaG | ecosystem: Environmental > Aquatic > Marine > Oceanic > Photic zone | place: The Central Pacific Ocean...
AAGCTCAAAATAGTTTTGACAAACCTGTAATAATTGTTACCCAAGAAGATGCTGTGCAAAATGAAAAACAGTTTTCAAAAAAACAAAAAACATGGAAATTTTTAGCTAAAAACGTTCGTGATTTTGCTTTTGCATCCTCCAGAAAATTTATTTGGGAAATGCAAGCTGTTAAGATTGGAAATAAAAAGTCAATGGCTGTATCTCTTTATCCAAAAGAAGGAAACCCATTATGGGAAGAGTATTCCACAAAAGCAGTTGTTCAAAGCTTAATTACATATTCTAAATTTACTTTTGATTATCCTTATCCTAAAGCAGTTTCAGTTCACTCAAAAAATCAAGGAATGGAGTATCCAATGATATGTTGGAACTATGGTAGACCTGAAAAAGATGGTTCTTATTCTGACAGGACAAAATTTGGAATGATTAGTGTAATTATTCACGAAATAGGACATAATTTTTTCCCTATGATTGTAAATTCTGATGAAAGGCAGTGGGGTTGGATGGATGAAGGTATAGATACTTTTATGCAATATATTACTGAGCAAGAATTTGGTAATAGCTATCCTGTTTCTTTAGGCGGCCTTAGTTCGTATCCTTCAAGAAGAGGGTCTCCATCAGGTATTACGAGGTATATGGGAGGAGATCAAGATTTTCTTGCCCCAATAATGTCTAACCCAGAAAATGTTTATCAACTAGGACCTAATGCTTATGGTAAACCTGCTACTGCATTAAATATTTTGAGAGAAACAATAATGGGAAGAGAATTATTTGACCATGCATTTAAAACATATTCTAGACGATGGATGTTTAAACATCCAACCCCTGAAGATTTTTTTAGAACAATGGAAGATGCATCTGCAGTTGATTTAGATTGGTTTTGGAGAGGATGGTTTTATACAACAGATTATGTTGATATTGGTGTGAGTGAAGTAAAAAAATATAATGTTACAAATAATCCTGGTTCTGAAGTAGAAGAGTTACTTTCTGGATATGGAATGACTATTGATGATTTGCCTCCAGGATATCTTTTCATGAATCCAGAAGGTATTGAAGGCTCTGACTCTGATAAAGATAAAATAGTTGAAAATTCAGTTATCTTAAAAGAATATTTAGATAATAATTTCACAAGTGATCAACTTAAAGGGATAAAGGCTCCAAAATATTTTTATGAGGTTGAATTTGAAAAGCCAGGAGGTCTTGTAATGCCATTGATAGTTGAATATAGCTATTCAGATGGAGCTTCAGAAGTAGTTAGATATCCAGCTCAGGTTTGGAGAAAGAACGATCTTTATGTAAAAAAAGTAATACATACTGACAAAGAGTTAATTGGTGTTAAAGTTGATCCTAATCTGGAAACTGCAGACATTAATTTATCTAATAATAGCTGGCCAAAAAAAGAAGCCTCATCTGATTTTGAAAGATTTAAATCAAACATAAAAGGATAATAGTTTAAAAATGTTTTTATTTATTAGCGGTGGTGAGATAATTTTCATTTCATTTATTATTTTATTAGTATTTGGAGCTGACAAAATTCCATCAATTGCCAGAACATTAGCAAAGACAACAACCCAAATTAGAAATGCCACTAATGAGATTAAATCTGAAATTCAAAAATCCTCGGATTTAAAAAAAATAGAAGATTCTATTTCAAAAGAAGTTAAAGATAAATTTAACGATATAAAGGAAGGCGTTGATGATCTTGAGGACTCGATAAAAAGAAAACCTTAGATTTTTCTACATAAAGTTAAACCATCTCTTATTTCAAGAATTATTGTATCAACTCTTTTATCTTCTTTAACCCATTTATTAAATTTTTTTAAAGCAATAGTATCAGGATCGCCAAAATTTTCTTTATCTAAAACTTTACCACTCCATAAGACATTATCAGCAATTAGGAGCCCATTTTTATTAAGCTTGGGGACTAAGGCTTTATAATAATTCAAATAATTTGTTTTGTCTGCATCTATAAAAACTAAATCAAAATTCCCTTCAATTTTTTTTATTAAACTTTCTGCTTTTCCCAAATGCTGAATTATTATATTCTTATATAGGCTTTTATTAAAGTATTTTTTCTGAAGTTGAATTAGTTCTTCATTTTCATCAATTGTATGTAGAATTCCTTCTTTATGCAGTCCTTCGGCTAGACAAAGAGCAGAGTATCCTGTAAATGTTCCTATTTCTAATATTTTTTTTGGACAGATTAACTTAGAGATTAAACTTAAAAAACGCCCTACTATATGACCTGTTAACATTCTTGGATGAATTGTTTTTTGATATGTTTCTTCAGAAAGTCTTTGAAGTAGTTTTGGCTCTTCATCAGAATTTAATCTTATGTATTCAGAAAGTTCTTTACCAATAAATTCCATTATTTCTCATTTTTTGGTCTTGCATATTTAAGACGCTTTTTTAGTTTTGGCAAGGCATACGCATCCAGCCCATTAATAGTTACTACTTTACCTTTATCTAATTGTAGCCAACCATCTTCTTTTATTATTTCTTTATTTACGAACAAATTATCTATTGAAGCTATAATTATTGAGCAGTCATTTTCCTTTATATAATATTCATTAATAAATTTGCACCCTAATTGAACAGGTGATCCTTTAACGAATGGGGGATAAATTTTTTTTTTATACTCTGGCTTAAGTTTAGTTTGATCAAATTCTGAAAATTTTTTGGGATATTTTGCACTGGTGTGATGGGCATCTGTAATATATTGTTCTGGGATATGGTTTACGGTAAAGACTTTGGTTTCAATCATATTTTCATAAGTGTGTCTAGAGACTGTTTTTGGTCTGAGAGTAATTGAAATTAGTGCAGGATCACTTCCTAAATGTGTTACAGAGCTAAATATGGCTAAGTTAGTATTACCGTTTTTTGATTTGGTCCCAATTAAATTAGCAGATTTATATCCAGTTGAGCTGTTAATTAGATTTAAGCGATAAATACGAGGTAAATTTTCAATTTGATTTTTACTAAAATATTTCATTTATAAAACATGAATTCATTAAACATAAATTTCTATTAGGATTTTTTATCAAAATATATTATTGAAAATATTAGGATAAATAAAACTATTAGAAGAAATCCTAGATAAATATAATGCTCACTAAGAGAATTATTTGACAAAAATCCATCATAAACTTTAATATCAATATATCTAATAAACAATCCAACAGGTATTAGTATTAAAAGGAATCTAAATTTGAGTAGATTTTTTTTCATTTATATTTTGCTTTATTTTTAATTTTTAAAAAGAATTATTTTACCTTTTAACCACATTTGGGTGTTTAGCTCAGTTGGTTTAGAGCGTTACCTTGACAGGGTAAAAGTCGGGGGTTCGAATCCCTCAACACCCACAAATTTATAATATATAATAACATGCCTAACCCTAAATATATTTTTACAGCTATTTTCTTTTCATTAAATATTTTTTCACAAAAATATGATAAAACAGTTTTTGATTTGGTCTCAAAGTATGAAAATGAAATAATTTCATTACGACATTGGTTTCATGAAAATGCTGAATTAAGCAATAGAGAATTTTTGACCTCTGAAAAAATAGCTGAGGAACTTAAAAAAATTGGTTTATCTCCTCAGACAGGGATTGCAAAAACAGGTGTAGTAGCATTGCTAAAAGGAGGAAAGCCTGGTCCTGTAGTTGGTCTTAGAGCCGATATAGATGGTTTGCCTATAAAGGAAAGAGTTCCAATTAAATGGGCTTCTAAAATGATTGGAGAATATAATGGAGAATCCGTACCTGTTATGCATGCATGTGGTCATGATACTCATATTGCTATTTTACTTGGTGTTGCAAAGATTTTATTTGAAATTAAAGATCAAATTCCTGGTTCAGTAAAATTTATTTTTCAACCTGCTGAAGAAGGAGCCCCAGCTGGAGAGGAAGGTGGTGCTGAATTGATGGTGAAAGAAGGTGTCTTAAAAAACCCAGATGTAGATGCAATTTTTGGCTTACATATTCAATCTCAAATTCCAGTAGGACAGGTCTATGTGAGACCAAATGGAATTATGGCTGCTGTTGATTCTTTTAGGATTGATATTGAAGGTGTTCAAACTCATGGCGCAAGACCATGGGCAGGAGTTGATCCTATTGTAACTTCAGCCCAAATGATAAATTCAATTCAAACTATTGTAAGCAGGAACGTCCCTCTTACTGAGTCTCCTGCAGTTGTTTCTATAGGGAGTATTCATGGCGGTGTAAGAAGTAATATTATTCCTGAGAGTTTATACATGTTGGGAACTATAAGAACATTAGATGAAGATGTTAGGAAAAATGTTTTAAATAGGATTAAAACTATCGTAAAAAATATTAGCGAAGCAAATAATACTAATGCTAAAATATCCTTTGGAGAGTATTATCCTATAACTTTTAATGATCCTGTTTTATATGATTCAATGTTGCCTAGTTTGAAAAGAATTAATGGAGAAGAAAACGTTAATTCAATGAATCCTGTTACCGGAGCAGAAGATTTTTCTTTTTTTCAAAAAGAAATACCAGGTTTATATTTTTTAATTGGCGGATTGCCTGAAGGTTCTGATCCCTCCAAAGCAGCGCCTCATCATACTCCTGATTTTTTTGTTGATGATTCCGGAATGTCTTTTGGGATGAGATCTATGACCATTTTAGCATTAGACTACATGGAAAAATAATAATAGTTTAAGCCTCATAAACAAATATAAATATTATACATAGGTAATATTTCCTAAAAAAATTAATTATTTAGGAAAAAAGAGACAAGCTAGGCAGGCGGAAAATATTATCCAATTACATTTGCAAGGGCATAACCAATACCAATACCAACTATTAGCATGATGATACCTTTTCCAGAGAAAAACCATCCAAAGTTTTTTTCCCACGAGTCAGGTATAAAATTTTGGTTTTCATCAACTGCACCACCAGTTCGAGTAGAATAACCAGCATACCAATAAACTCCGCCAAATAAGCAAGCTATGAAAATTAATACAACTAAAGCTTCATATCCCATTTCAAATGCTTTAAAATTATACTTGAAAATACAAAAAAAAACATAAACATTGTGAAAATTAATAAAAAGTAAAGTTCAAATTATTTTTTTGACTTATAAAAATGTATCTTTTTTGAACTTTTTAATGCATCAAAAGATATAATAATGACAAAAATAAAATCGCTGTTAAATTATACTATATCATATCAAAAGAGTATTGATTCGCCTGAAAATTTCTGGGAAGAGATCGCTTCAAGATTTAAGTGGAGAAAAAAATGGGATAAAATTTTAGAGTGGGACTTTAAACTTCCAAAAATAGCATGGTTTAAAAATGCTAGATTGAATATAACGGAGAACATTTTTGAAAAAAACATCAAAGAAATTGGCAATAAGGATGCAATCATATGGGAACCCAATGATCCAAATGAAAAATCTATTAGGATAACTTACAATAAATTATTTGATTTAACTTGTCAGTTTGCAAATGCACTTATCTCAAATGGAATAAAAAAAGGAGACCGAGTAATAATTTATATGCCCATGATACCTGAAGCCGCAATAGCTATTTTAGCTTGTGCAAGAATTGGGGCAATTCATTCAGTAGTTTTTGCTGGTTTTTCTTCAACAGCTTTATCAGATCGAATAAATGATTGTCAAGCAAATGCTGTTTTAACTTCTGACGGAAATTTTAGAGGTGAAAAAAAAAATATCTGTAAAAAATGTTGTTGATGAAGCTTTAGAAAGCTCAAAATCTGTTGGAAAAGTTATAGTAGCAAAAAGAACAGGGCAAGAAGTTAAAATGAAACCAGGTCGAGATTATTGGTGGGATGATATAATTTTAGATCAACCAATAGAAAATATTGCAGAGGAAATGGATTCTGAGGACATGCTATTTATATTATATACATCTGGATCAACTGGAAAACCAAAAGGTGTGGTTCATACAATTGCTGGATACATGATTTATACTTATTATTCATTTTTAAATGTTTTTCAATATGAAAAAAATGATATTTATTGGTGTACTGCTGATATTGGTTGGATTACAGGACACTCTTATATTATTTACGGTCCTTTATTATCAGGCGCTACTACTGTGATGTTTGAGGGGATACCAACTTATCCACACCCCGGAAGATTTTGGGAGATCATTGAAAAGTATAAAATAAATCAGTTTTACACTGCACCTACAGCTATTAGAGCACTTCAAGTTTATGGAACAGAGCCAATAGAGAAATATAAATTAGATTCCTTGAAAGTGATTGGTTCTGTTGGTGAGCCTATCAATGAAGAAGCTTGGCATTGGTATCATGAAAACATTGGTAAAGGAAATTGTCCTTTGGTAGATACATGGTGGCAAACAGAAACTGGTGGAATAATGATATCTCCATTGGCGTCAATAATCCCTAATAAGCCTGCTCACGCCTCACTTCCTTTACCTGGTATTCAACCTGTCATAGTTGATTCAGAAGGAAAAGAACTGAAGGGTAATAATGTCGAGGGAAATCTTTGCATTAAATTCCCATGGCCTTCTATTTTGAGAACTACCTATGGAGATCACAAAAGATGTAAAGAGACCTATTTTTCTACTTATCCTGGAATGTATTTTACTGGAGATGGTGTCAAAAGGGATCATGATGGTTACTATAGGATTCTAGGCAGGGTTGACGATGTGATAAATGTATCTGGTCATAGGATGGGAACTGCTGAGGTTGAAAATGCAATTAATGAACACTCTCTAGTTATTGAGTCAGCCGTTGTGGGATATCCACATAATATAAAGGGGCAAGGTATCTATGCTTTTGCTATTTGCAATAAGTCAAGTAAAACCAAAGAAGATATTGAAGCAGAAATAAAAGATTTGGTTAGAAAAATCATTGGCCCTATTGCAAAACCAGATTATGTTCAAATTGTTCCTGGACTTCCCAAAACAAGATCAGGTAAAATTATGCGTCGTATTTTAAGAAAGGTTGCTAGCAAAGATGTTTCAAATTTAGGAGATGTGTCTACTCTTTTGAACCCAGAAGTAGTTGATCAAATTATTAGTGGCGCAGGACTTAAAAGGAATTAAAAAAAACTGGTTACGCTTTCAAGTTGGACTTTTCTTGATCCTTTTATTAGAATATTTTTATTTTCAAACCTCCTTTTTTCTATATAACCGTGGGCTTCAAATTTTTTCTTAAAAAAATGTATTTTTTCCCCGAGATTATTTAATTTTTTTGAAAATTTATAAAAGAGTTTTCCGACAAAGAATATCTCTTCAAATGAGGACTTTTCTATAAGTCTAATTATTTCCATGTGGCCTTCCTCTTCATATCTTCCTAGCTCAAGCATGTCACCTAAAACAGCAATACTGTTTTTAGGATTATTTTTTAAAAATGAATTTATAGAAGCAATCATGCTTGATGGGTTTGCATTATAGGCATCTAATACTATCGTATTATTATTTTTAATAATTATTTGAGACCTATTATTAGCAGGGACATACGATTCTATTCCCTTTTTAATTTTCTGATTTGAGACTCCTAAAAATTTAGATATTGCTACTGAAGCCCCAACATTTGAATAATTATAATCTCCAAATAATTGACTTTCAATAATTAAATTTTCAATTTTTATGGATATTGGTTTACCCCTTTTATTTATTTGATCTATTTTATAGTCAGCTTTGCTTTTCTTACCATATGTAGAAATAGCGTTATACTTTAACCACTTTTCTTGAATAGAATCATCAACGTTAATAAAAATCCTACCTTTTTTACCCATAATATAATCATAGAGCTCACTTTTTCCTTTGATAACTCCTTCAAAGCTTCCAAAACCTTCAATGTGAGCATGTCCAAAATTAGTAATTAAACCAAAATCTGGTTCTGCAATTTCACAAAGACAAGTTATTTCGCCCAAATGGTTTGCTCCTAATTCAATTATGGCATAATCAGATTCTTTATCAATGTTTAGGATCGATAAAGGGACACCTATATGATTGTTTAAATTCCCTCTGGTGGCAAATATTTTATATTCTTTAGAGAGTATTTCGTTTAGCAATTCTTTTGTTGTCGTTTTGCCATTGCTTCCAGTAATTGCAATAATTTTTGTTTTGATAATACTTCTATGATAATTTGCAAGTTTTTGAAGAGTTTTAAGAGTGTCATCTACATATATAAATCTATCACTATCTTTCGATATACTTTTTTTGTTAATTAAGACATATTTAGCTCCTTTTTTGATTGCTTCTTTTGCAAAATTATTGCCGTCAAAATTCATTCCTTTTAATGCAACAAAAAATGAGTTTTCAACACATAGCCTTGTATCTGTTACAATACCTTCTGTTTTTTGAAAAAGGCCATAGATGTCTTTAACATTCATATCAAGATTTAAGAAATAAAAAATAAATCTCTATTATTCTAAAGATTATTTTTGACGTTTGTGTCTTGCGGTTTTTTTGATTTTACCTTTTTCTCCAAGTCTTGACATTGCAAGTCTAAAACCAATATAATCTGTTGCTATGTATTGAGGTAAATATCTTCTTTGAGCAGGGTCTAGCCAATAAGCTCTATCTCTCCATGAGCCACCTTTGAATACCCTTACTTCATCATTAATTAGTGTAGTTCTCCTATTTGATTTGTCTATTTCAATTTCATCCCATACTATTTTCCCATCATCGCCAATAGGTACTTTAGGGGGTATTGGAGCATTATACATTACATTAGTTTCTGGTTCACCAGAACTTTCTACAGATTCTGTATTCTCATATAATCTTGTAGATTGAGGGTCTCCATCTCGGAAATTAATATTGTTACTTTTAGAAAAATTTTGTCTTAAAAATGTTTCTTCTTCAGTTATAGCAGTCTCTTCAAGAGATCCTGGTAGTTTTTTTAGCATTATTTTACCATCGGGGAGAGTATCAAAAACTAGTTGGTCTGGAGAAACAATAGAAGCTTTACCATCTTGGTCTATTGCATTTTTAAGAAAGATATTCCCTCTAAAGTAGTTAAAATCATTAAACTCGTCGTCAATTATAGGCCTATAAACATCTGCTACCCATTCAGCTACATTTCCAGCCATATCATAAACTCCAAAATCATTAGGAGGGTATGATCTTACTTCAATTGTTATGTCTCCACCATCATCTGACCATCCTGCAATTCCACCATAATCGCCTTTACCATACTTAAAATTTGCTAGTTGATCACCCTCATTTCTTCTTTTATCTGACCTAGTGACTCCTCCCGACCAGGGATATTTTTTCTTCCCTCTGTATGTATTGTATTCTCTATCACCAACTAATCCTAACGCAGCATATTCCCATTCAGTTTCAGTTGGAAGTCTGTAAGATGGGAGTAATACACCTTTGTCTACACCGGCATAAACATTAACAGTTGCTGTATCTTTTTTCTTGGTCCCTTTTTTTCCTAAAATACTATCTGATGCCATTAAACCACCATAAGCAGATTCAGGTCTTTTTAAGTATGCTTTTGAATCAAATGAACTTCCTGAATTTACAACTCCTCCATCACCGTCTGAAAATCGGATATCTTTTTGAACGAATGACTCTCGTTCAAGTATAAATTCATTCACTCTATTTGTTCTCCACTCTGCAAACTGAACTGCTTGTAACCAATTAACACCAACAACAGGATATTCAGCATAAGCTGGATGTCTAAGGTAGTTAGTAGTAAGTTCTTCTAGATAACCTAGATTATTTCTCCATACAAGAGTGTCAGGGAGTGCTCCCTCATAAATTTGACGATATCTTGGTTCACCCAGAGGGAAAACTGTTTCAAGCCAGTCTAAATATTCCATGTACATCAAGTTGGTTACTTCAGTTTCATCAATATAAAATGACATTACATGCTGTTGAGAAGGGGAATTATTCCAGTCATGCATCACATCGTCTTGAACTTGACCTTTAGTGTATGTCCCTCCTTCAATATAGACAAGACCTGGACCAGTTTCTTGATCATTAAAATCTAGATTATATTCAAAGCCACCTTTTTTGGAGTTTATTCCCCATCCGGTTGCTCTTGATATATTGTTCTTACCACAACCTAAAACAAAAAATAAAATTGAGGTAAATAATAATGTTTTTATAAAAAAATTAATCTTCATAATATTAATTTTCGTGCAATATACTAATATATAAGGATTTCAAAATAATTTTCATAAATCATTTGATTTGATTTACTAGGATATAACGAAATTATTCGCTGTTTATTATTTAGATAGTAAAATAATTTCAAGTCCCACGAACACTGTTTTTACACAACAAATTTAAGTTAAAAACGTTTAAAAATAGTTATGCATACTTTTAAAGAAGTATTTTTTCAGATTCCTTTAAATCAAATTAAAAATTTAGTAGTTTTTTTATGTCCACTTATTATTTTTTCTCAATCCACTGATAGAGTAATTACAACCGGTGTGCCATTTTTACTAATCACTCCTGACGCCAGAGCAGCTGGGATGGGTGAATTAGGGGTAGCATCTTCCGCAGATGCTTTTTCCCAACAGTGGAATCCTGCAAAATATGTTTTTACAGATTCAAATAGTGGCTTTGGAATTAGTTATACCCCTTATTTGAGTCAATTAGTTGATGACATTTTTCTTGGAAACTTGACTTATTATAGACAAATTAGTGAAAGAAGTTCATGGGCGGGAAGTTTGAAGTATTTTAGTCTTGGTGACATCCAATTTAATGAAATAGTTGGAGGATCAATAGTTGATCAAGGTGTACAAAGACCCAATGAATTGACTTTAGATATTTCATACGCTTTGAAGTTAAGTGAAAAATTTTCGATGTCCGTTGGTGGTAGATTTATTAGGTCTGATCTAAAAATTTCTATGGATGTGGATGCAACATCTGCAAATAGTTTAGGTGTTGATATAGCAGGATTTTATAAGAGTGATCTATTTGATTTTTATAACAATTCCTCTAGATTGAGAGTTGGATTCAATATTTCAAATATTGGTCCAAGATTAAAATATGACGAAGGTGGTCAGATGAATTTTATTCCAACAAATCTAAGAATTGGCTCAGGTTTTGATATTGTTTTTGATGATAATAATTTATTAGGAATTCATCTTGAGGCTTCAAAATTACTTGTTCCATCTCCTGTTGCTAGTTATAATGATGAAAATGAATTTATAGGATATAAGCAACCAGACATTAATTTTTTGACTGGTATTTTCAGATCTTTTAATGACGCGCCAGATGGAGTTAGTGAAGAATTAAAAGAGGTAACTTGGGCCTTAGGATTTGAATATTTATTTAATAATACAATAGCATTTCGAACAGGATACTTTAATGAGAGTGAGCAAAAAGGTTCAAGAAGATATATTACTTTAGGAACAGGATTTAGTTTAAATTTTACCAAAATTGATATTTCCTATCTTTTTTCAACTGCTAGGATTAGAAACCCCCTTGAAAACACTCTAAGATTTTCATTAACCTTTAATATAAATTCAAACAAAAATGAAAATATAATTGAGGACTAATACCTTAAGAATAGGGTGTATATAAATAATTTCATTTTAAAATTCCAGAAAATAGAAGAATTCAGTAATTTTGAGTAGTAATAAAATCTAAATTTTTATATTACTTTCAAATGGAGAAAATAACAAATAAAACTTACATAAAATGGTATGGAGACATGCTTTTTTGGCGAAAATTTGAAGATAAACTAGCTGCTTTATACATTAAACAAAAAATAAGAGGTTTTCTTCATTTGTACAATGGTCAAGAGGCAGTTTTAGCTGGTTCTTTGCAGGCAATGGAGTTGGGTAAAGATAGGATGATAACAGCCTACAGGAATCATGTGCAGCCAATTGGAATGGGGGAGGATCCTAAGAAAGTTATGGCTGAGCTTTTAGGTAAAGCCACAGGAACTTCATCAGGGCTTGGTGGTTCCATGCACATTTTTTCAAAAGAACATCGATTTTATGGGGGACATGGTATTGTAGGAGGTCAAATCCCATTAGGAGCAGGAATGGCATTTGGTGATAAGTATTTTAACAGAGATATAGTAACTCTTTGTTTCATGGGTGATGGTGCTGTTAGACAGGGTTCTCTTCATGAGACATTAAATTTAGCTACACTATGGAAACTCCCCGTTGTTTTTATTGTAGAAAATAATGGTTACGCTATGGGGACATCTGTTTCTAGAACATCTACTAATGAAGAAATATGGAAACTAGGTTTAGGTTATGATATTCCTTGTGAGCCATTTGATGGAATGGACCCTGTTAAATCTGCAAAATCTATTCATAAAGCTATAAATCTTGCAAGAAGTGGAGGCGGACCATCTTTTTTAGAAGCTAAAACATATAGATATAGAGGGCATTCAATGTCAGATGCTCAGCATTATAGAACTAAAGAAGAAGTTGAAGAATACAAGAAAATAGATCCTATTTTTAAAGTAAAAGATATTATTGTTAAAAAAAAGTATTTAACTAACAAAGAAATTGAATCTATTGATAAAAAAGTAAAAGATAGAATTGATGAATGTGAGAGATTTGCTGAAGACTCTCCCTATCCTGAAAAATCAGTTCTTTATGATTCAGTTTACGATCAAAAAGATTATCCTTTTATAAAACATAAATTGAGTTAAAGAATGGCTGAAATAATAAATATGCCTCGTCTTAGTGATACAATGGAGGAAGGTACTGTTACAAAATGGTTTAAAAAGGTTGGTGACCAAGTTAAAGAAGGGGATATTTTAGCTGAGATTGAAACAGATAAGGCCACTATGGAATTTGAATCTTTCCAAGAGGGAGAAATACTTCATATTGGAATTTCAGAGGGAGATTCAGCTCCTGTAGATAGTTTGTTAGCAATAATTGGTAAAAAAGGTGAAGATATTTCTATAATGATTAATCCAGATTTAAAGGATAAAATTGAAAAAAATGAATTGGATTCACAAAAAGATAATTTAGAAAAACCTGAAAATAATGATCAAACAGTTCTTCCTGATGATATTGAAATAGTGAAAATGCCACGTTTAAGTGATACGATGGAAGAAGGAACTGTTGCAAAATGGAATATAAAAGTTGGAGAAAAAATTAAAGAGGGAGATATATTAGCAGACATTGAAACGGACAAAGCTACTATGGAATTCGAGTCATTTTATTCTGGAACATTGTTGCATATTGGAATAAATGAGGGTGAATCTGCTAAAGTAGATGATGTTTTGGCAATAATTGGAGATGCTAAAATTGATCAGAAAGTAATAGATAAAATTATTATTTCATCTAAAAAATCAGATGAAAAAATAATTGATAAAAAAGAACAATCTAAAGAAGAGGTAATTTCTAATAATGTTGAAACAATATTAGAGACTGACATCAAGGAAGAAAATAAAATAGAAAGATCTGAAAACGGAAGAATTCTTGTTTCTCCCCTAGCAAAAAGAATAGCTGCAGAGAAAGGAATAAATCTATCTCACATCAAAGGCACAGGTGATTCTGGAAGGATAATAAAGCGAGATGTAAGTGAAATTGCTTTTTCTGAAAAATTCTCATCAGAAACTATTTTACCTAAGGGAGTTGAAAAGCATGATGAAATTCCAAACTCATCGATGAGAAAAGCAATTGCTAAAAGACTGTCATTATCAAAATTTACAGCTCCACATTATTATCTATCTGTAGAGTTTGATATGGATAATGCTATAGCTTTTAGAAATCAATTTAATTCAGTTCCAAATACTAAAATATCTTTCAATGATATAATTTTAAAGGCTTGTGCATTAGCTCTAAAAAAACATCCAAAAGTTAATAGTCAATGGAAAGATGAAAGTATTTTGCAATATAGTCATATTCATTTAGGAGTTGCAGTTGCAGTTGATGATGGTTTAGTTGTTCCTGTTATAAAATTTGCTGATGAAATGGACATAAGACAAATAGGAAACATTGTAAAAGATTTTTCTTCAAGAGCAAAAGACAAAAAATTAAAACCCACAGAAATTGAAGGAAGCACCTTTACTGTTTCAAATCTTGGAATGTTTGATATATATGAATTTACATCAATAATAAATCAACCAAATTCTGCAATATTATCTATTGGAGCAATTATTTCTAAACCTGTAGTGAAAAATGGACAAATTATTGTCGGAAATGTTATGAAGTTAACTCTTGCATGTGATCATAGGTCAGTTGATGGGGTTACAGGATCACTATTTTTGCAAACACTCAGAAATTATATAGAGAATCCAATAACCTTATTGATTTCATAATTTTAATTTTTAATAAGTGTTTGTTAGTCAAATTTCAGTTCTAAAACCCTACCTGCCAAAAAAATCTGTTCCATTAGTATTAAATTATCTAAGCAAATGGAATGTATTTATCAAAATTTCATCCAAGAGATATACTAAACACGGTGATTTTAGAATTTTATCAAATGAAATACGCCAAATATCGATAAACAAAACTCCAAATAAATATAGATTTTTAATTACTTTAATTCATGAATTATCTCATTTGGCAGCGTATGAAAAATATGGATTAAATATAAAACCTCATGGTAATTATTGGAAAAAGACATTTAAAGATTTGATTAAACCTTTTCTTATTAAAAGCATCTTTCCTGATCATCTTCTAATTCTCTTATTTGATCACTTTAAGAACCCTAAAGCAAGTTCAGACAGTGACTTTGATTTATCAATTGCTCTAAGTAAGTATGATGAAAATGATGGTAAAAGGCATATTTTTGAGCTTGAAAAGGGTTCTGCATTTGAAATATATAATGGTAAAAAGTTTATAGTATATGAGAAGAGGTTTAAGCGATACCTTTGTCAAGAAATATATTCAAAAAAAAGATATTTATTTAATGCTAGCGCAAAAGTAAAACCCATATTAATATACTAAACTATGGTTTGAGATATACTTTTCTTACTTTTTTAAAAAGCTCCGAGGAATAAACAAAATTTTCTACTCCTTTATTTTCTGTCTTAAACACTTCTTTATTTGTTCCTTCCCATACTTTTTTACCATTTTCCAGGAAAATAATTTTTTCTCCTATTTCCATAACAGAATTCATGTCATGAGTGTTAATTAAAGTGGTTATTTTGTATTCTTTAGTAATTTCTTGAATTAAGTTATCAATAAGAATTGCAGTTTTTGGATCAAGACCTGAATTTGGCTCATCACAGAAAAGATATTTTGGATTCATTACAATGGCTCTAGCAATTGCAACTCTTTTTTTCATTCCTCCAGAAATTTCGGAAGGAAATTTTTTGTTTGAATTAATTAGATTTACACGTTTTATAACCTCATTTGATCTCATTTTTATTTCATCAGTACTTTTTTTGGTAAGCATTTTCATGGGGAACATAATATTTTCTTCAACTGTCATTGAATCAAAAAGAGCGCTACCCTGGAAAACCATACCTATTTCTTGCCGTAGCACACTTCTTTGTTTTGAGTTCATCTTATTTAAAGATTGATTTTCAAAAAAAATTTCTCCTTTACTAGCATCAAAAAGACCTAAAATACATTTAAGCAAAACAGTCTTTCCAGATCCACTTTGACCTATTATTAAGTTTGTTTTACCTCTTTCAAAATGAGTTGAGATATCTTCAAGAACTTTTGTTTCATTAAAATATTTAGATATGTTTTCAATTCTAATCATTAGGTTAGGAGCAATTGAGTAACTATGTAATTAGTTATTATTATTACTACACTTGTCCAAACAAATGAAGTTGTGCTAGCTTTTCCAACTTCAAGCGCTCCTCCTTTTAAAAAGTAGCCATGATATGATGGAACAGATGCTAATATAAAAGCGAAAAGAAAAGTTTTTATAAATGCATAGCTAACATGAAATGGGGTAAAATCAATTTGAATTCCCTCAATAAAATCTGCACTTGTGCAAAATCCGCCATAAATTGAGGCAACATATCCGCCAATTATTCCTAGAAACATTGACACTGTTATTATAAATGGATAGAAAAGTAGAGCTATAATTTTTGGAAAAATTAGGTAATTAAAAGTATTAATTCCCATAACTTCAAGAGCATCAATTTGTTCTGTGACTTTCATTGTGCCAAGACTAGAAGTTATAAATGATCCTACTTTGCCTGCCATAATAACCGATATAAAAGTTGGAGCAAATTCTAAAATAACTGACTGTCTGGTTGTAAAACCAATTAAATTTTTAGGTAATAATGGATTTTCAAGATTTAACGCTGTTTGGATGGAAACAACACCGCCAACAAAAAAAGAAATGAAAGAAACTATTCCTAATGATCCAATTATTAGAACGTCTATTTCTCTTAATATTAGATTTTTTAATATATTCCATTTTGTAAACTTTCCAAAGACTTTTCGAAGCATTATAAAGTAACCGCCAATATGATAAAGTATTTCCATCTTCTAATCAAATTTATGAAAAATAAAACCAGGAAAATAAATATTAGCTAATATGGACTGTAAATAATATTTTTAGATTTGGTAAGTAATAGCATTTATGTTCATTCCAGCACCAACACTTGCAAAAATAATAATATCTCCTTGATTCAAATCGTGTCCTTTGTAATTATTTTTTAGAACAAGATCAAACAGAGTTGGAATAGTTGCAACTGAACTATTACCATATTCATCAATATTCATTGGGAGAACATTCTCTGGCATTTGTTTTTTATATTGCCTGTAAAATCTTTTGATTATACTTTCATCCATTTTATTATTTGCTTGGTGAATAAATACTTTTTTAAGTTCATCTATGTCCCTTTTTGATTTTTCAAAACAATTTTTCATTGCTTCTGGGACATGATTTAAGGCAAATTCATAAACTTTGCGACCAAACATTTTAATGAATTTTTCATTTTGATCATGACTTTGGTTATTAGAATTTCCATAATAAAGAAATCCTGTTTCATTATTTGAACTATATGTTGCAGAACTATATGATAATATTCCACCTTCTTCATTCGTCGATTCTAAAATAGTTGCTCCAGCGCCATCAGCGTAAATCATGGAATCACGATCGTAGACATCAACAACTCTTGATAATGTGTCAGCTCCTATTATCAGACATTTTTTCGCCATTTTGGCTTTGATAAATGCATTTGCTTGAATCATGCCTTCAACCCATCCAGGGCACCCACATAAAATATCGTAAGCTACGCAATTTGGATTTCGGATTTTTAATTTTGCTTTTACCCTAGATGCTAAACTTGGAAGCGTATCAGGTTGATTGCTATTTGATGAAATATCACCAAAATTGTGAGCGAGTATAATATAATCTAGAGTTTCAGGATCAATTTTGGCATCATTTATAGCAATTTCAGAAGCCTCAAAAGCTAGATCTGAAGTATTTTGATTAGGTAGCGCATATTTTCTTTGCCTGATACCAGTTATTGATTTAAATTTTTCAATTATGGTTTGGTTTTCAATTTCAAATTTTTTCCCATCGATGTCATAAAAATTATGATCGAAAAAAGAATCATTTTCTTGAGTGATTTTAGGGATAGATGAGCCGGTTCCTGTAATTTTAAGTCCCATAATTTGTTGCAATACTAGAATATTTTTTTTTAATCAAACAAAATTTTTAAAAAACAGAATGAAATTCAGACATTTATTTAATGAAAAAAAAATAGGCATCAAAAGATTTAAAGTATTAATTATCAGTTTTTTACAAAAGAATTAATTGAAGTGCAGCTACAAATTAAATTACGATCTCCAAATGCTTCATCAATGCGCCTAACAGATGGCCAAAATTTATTTTCTCTTACAAATTCGAGAGGAAAAGCAGCTTTTTGACGCGTATATGGAAAATCCCATTTATCACTAGTAATCATTTTTTCAGTGTGAGGTGCGTTCTTTAGCATTGCATAATCTACAGGATTATCAGAATCAATTTCCATTCTTATTGAAATCATAGCTTCACAAAATTTATCGATCTCTTCTAAATTTTCACTTTCAGTAGGTTCAATCATCATAGTTCCAGGTACGGGAAAAGAAACAGTTGGAGAATGAAATCCGTAATCCATTAATCTTTTTGCGATATCAATTACCTCTATACCATTCTTTTTAAAAGGTCTGCAATCAATTATAAACTCATGAGCAACTTTTCCTTCTATCCCAGAATACAAAATTTCATATGCTCCTTCTAATCTCTTTTTGATGTAATTTGAGTTTAAGATTGCAATTTCACTACATTTTTTTAAACCTTTCCCCCCCAGTAATTTTATGTAACCATAAGAAATTAAACTAGCCAATGCTGACCCCCACGGAGCTGAAGATATTGCATCTATTGATTTTTTACCTCCGGTTTTTATAATGGGATTACCAGGTAAAAACGGTTCCAAATGTTCAGCAACACATATAGGACCGACTCCTGGTCCTCCTCCTCCATGTGGTATAGCAAATGTTTTATGTAAGTTTAAATGACATACATCAGCACCAATTTTTGAAGGACTTGTTAATCCAACTTGAGCATTCATATTAGCACCGTCCATGTATACTTGTCCTCTATAATCATGGATTAATTTGGTTACTTCTATAATATTTGGTTCAAAGACTCCATGGGTAGAAGGATATGTAATCATTAATACAGCTATTCTTTCTTTATTTTCTTTCACTTTTTGTGAAAGATCATCGAAATCAATATTACCATGTTTATCTGTTTTTACGACAACAACAGTGAATCCAGCCATGACTGCTGATGCAGGATTTGTTCCATGAGCTGAAGATGGGATTAAACAAATATCTCTGTGACCTTCTCCTTTATGTTTATTAAAGGCACGAATTACCATCAAACCTGCAAATTCTCCTTGCGCTCCAGAATTTGGTTGAAGGGATGTTGCTTTAAACCCAGTAATTTTACTTAAACTTTTTTCTAAAAGACTAATTACTCTTTGGTATCCCTTTGCTTGGTCTAACGGAACAAATGGATGAATATTATTCCATTTGGACCAACTTATAGGCAATAATTCAGCAGCAGCATTGAGTTTCATTGTACAGGAACCTAAAGGAATCATTGAATGATTTAATGATAAATCTTTTTTTTCTAAGGACTTTATGTATCTCGTCAGAGCTGATTCGCAATGATAGCTGTTAAAAACTTTATGGTCTAAATAAATTGTTTTTCTAATTTGATTGTGAGGTAATCTTGATTGTAATTTTTTACCTTTTTTAAGTTTTAAATTTGACGTTAAGCTTTTTTTGAAAATAGCAACAATTTTATCTATGTTTTTATCTGTTACAGTTTCATTTAATGCAATTGATACCGTTTCTTTATCAACATAGAAAAAGTTTACTTTTTCTTTTTCAGCTATTTTTTTTATTAGTCCTGAATTAGCTTTAATTTTTAAAGTATCAAAATAATATTTGTTTTCCTGAGTAAAACCATAATCTTTTAAAATATTTTCAAGCTCTACTGTTTTTGAGTGTATCCTTTCAGCAATTTTTTTCAATCCTTTTGGACCATGATATACTGCATACATTCCTGCCATTACAGCAAGCAAAACTTGAGCAGTACAAATATTTGAGGTAGCTCTGTCTCTTTTTATATGTTGCTCCCTAGTTTGAAGAGCCATTCTTAATGCAGGATTATCATCAACATCTTTTGTTTGACCTATAATTCGACCAGGTATATTTCTTTTATAATCATTTTTTGTTGCAAAGTAAGCTGCATGAGGACCGCCATATCCTAATGGAATTCCAAATCTCTGAGTTGTACCAATTACAACATCTACATTGTAATTTCCTGGAGCTTCAAGAATAGTTAGGCTAAGAAGGTCAGCAGCAACAACAACTTTCAAATTTTCTTTTTTTGCATTATTAGCGACAGTTTTAATATCAATTATATCCCCGTATTTTCCTGGGTATTGAATTAAAATACCGAAAAAATTGTCAGAGAAATTTACATTATCAATTGAATCAATTATCAATTCAATACCTAGAGGATTTGCTCTTGTTTTGAGAACAGAAATTGTTTGAGGTAGAACCTGATCAGAGACAAAAAATTTTATTGAGTTATTTTTTTTTTGATCGGAATTTCTAAGATAAAAAAGCATACTCATTGCCTCGGCAGCGGCTGAACTTTCGTCGAGAAGAGAAGCATTTGCTATTTCCATACCAGTTAAATCTGAAACCACACTCTGAAAATTAAATAATGCTTCTAATCTACCTTGAGCAATTTCTGCTTGATAAGGAGTGTATGAAGTATACCAACCAGGGTTTTCCATTATATTTCTTTTTATTACAGCTGGAGTAATCGTAGGATGATATCCCTGCCCAATGTATGTCTCAAAACATTTATTATTATCTGCATGTTCGAGCATTTCATTTAAAAAATCATTTTCAGATATATCCTCTTGTATTGATAAGGGATTTTCAAGCCTTATTCCTTCAGGTACTGTTTGGCCTATGAGTTCACCTACAGAATTTAATTCTAAGGTTGACAGCATTTTATTAATTTCCTTCTTATTAGGACCAATGTGACGGTTGTAAAATCGACTTTCCTTCATAAATTAGTTTGATCAAAATTACAGTTTTACCTTAATTTAATTTATCTGTAATTAAACTAAATTTATTTTTTTTTGAACAAAACATGTATTTGTTAACAGATGTAAAGTTTTTAATTAAAAGTAACTTTCTGTCAAATTAAATTTATCATCGACAATATTAAATTTTGCTTTGGATCCAACCTC
>Ga0163108_10001026_pt1 | contig 20622 bp, 22 predicted proteins | sample Fk1155metaG_FD_109644 | JGI IMG/M metagenome (GOLD analysis project Ga0163108, IMG submission 109644) | Marine microbial communities from the Central Pacific Ocean - Fk160115 155m metaG | ecosystem: Environmental > Aquatic > Marine > Oceanic > Photic zone | place: The Central Pacific Ocean...
AAGGGCGCGATTGTCCTCGTGAAGTGGATTCCGGTCGTCGGCGGTGTTGTGGGTGGCGGTATGGACGCAGCCGCGTGCAAGACCGTTGGTGCGGCTGCCAAAAAATCCTTCAAGCGGGCAGCTTGATGGATAAATCGACGGGAAGCACCCGAAATTTACTCCGCCGACTCATCTCAAAGTCAGTCAAGACAGAGGAGGGTCGGCGGGTAAGAGAACGTTTAGAGAAAATTTTCGAGCGGCATGGGGTCGAACGCAAAGAAGGGGTTGATGTCTTGTTGGAGGAGATTCGTCGCGACGGTGCAAACACCATCGCGTCATTCTTTCAACAAGATCTTCCACCCTACATCGACATTGTGCAGGATGTGGCCCAGAAAATAGGCGTAGAAGAACCGAAAAAAAATCTCTATCAATTGGAAGAGCAAATCGTTTTTTCCGTCATGGAACTTTTCCTGAAGAAGGAAGGGAAAGATGCCGAGCAGTTTTTGGAGCAGCTCATCAAAGAGTGCGAAGACTCCGGGCTATCCAGCCATGATGATTTAAGGAAAATTCTGAACGATATGCAATCGGCAGGGATTGCAGCCCGTTCACTTGGCGCGATGGCTTTGCTTGCGGATGGGTTGGGCTCCAAAATTGTAACCACATCGGTGACAAGACTTGTCGCCGCAAACGCGGCGACAGTTGGAGGCATACGTGCTGCAAGCTTCGCGATACCACTGTTGAATGTCGCACTGGTGGGCTGGACCGTGTGGGACTTGGCTGGGCCCGCCTACCGAAAAACCATTCCAACAGTCCTGGAAATCGCGTTGTTGCGAATGCAGTTTCCAATGCAAGGACGCCGCAGATCGCTAGAATAGGACGATCCTGCTGGGCGTGAACTGGCCACGGCGTGTAACCGACCAAAAACAGCCAAAATGTGTCCGGTTTGGGTCTGGTAAACGCAGGTGCTTTGTCGCTACCCTGAAGTTGTCACCCCTGTTTTGAGGAAATGCGATGTTTCGAACAATGGCGCTTGCCCAAGCCCGTGCGGATGGCGTGTACTTCGCACGCGACCCGATGATGCTCACCCATGAGGATGTCGACGAAGGCTTGTGGGACGTCGTTCAGGCGATCAACGACACCGCCCGGGTCTGGACCCGCTTTTGCTGCGAGGGCCACTGGGACGCAGAACGGGAACAATACAGACCGCCCTACATTCAGGTGGTCGCCAAAGCGCAAGATTTGCCTTTGTTGGGGGCCGCGGCTTTGGATGCCCAGCGCTTCTGTCTCGCACGGAACACCGATCTCGAAGCCCTGTGGACCGTGCGCTGGGCTTCCGACAATTGGGTTGCCGGATCGGTTCATGTTCTGGACCCCGGGGACGCCATTGAAGAAACCCTTCCCGCCGCCCGGGCCGTGGTTCAGGAGTTTGGCCGACTGCTGGTCCAGCGTTGTGCGGCCGAGCGCGGCGAACCGTGCTCAAAACGCCCACGTGAAGCGGTGCTCAATCAGTGAAGACCGCCTTTGTCTTTCACGATCGTGAGCAACGCTTCTACCTTCTCCCAGCTGGTGTGTTTCATCCGGACTGTGAGCATGTCTTCGCCCGTTTCCGCATCGCGCACAGTCTGGGTCTTGATGTGCGGCCCGTGGGGGTCGTCGGTTTCATGCCAGCGGAGTTCAGCGAGTCGCTCCGCTGCATCATCGTCTTCGGGGATGTGCAAGACCAGTTTGTACATGGGGCCTCCTCGGGGTGTGGTCGCCTGTGTCTCGTACTACTTCATTTGCTTGGGCAAGACCGCAATGATGACATCGATGACATCCCCGATGTCTTCGATTTCTTCGCCCTGCTTTCGTTCCAGCGCCTGCCGTGCTTCGTCGATGCCTTTGCCCATGAATGGCTTCATGCGCTCTTTCTGACCGCCGCCGATCAAGGGCAGGGCAATCTCTTCGCAGCCATCAAATGCGGCTTTGAGAATGGCCGATCCTGTGCAGCCTGACACGATGCGGGGCTCGTAGCCAAGATCCCGTTCCTTGTCCTTCCACAAACAGGCAAAGATCACCTTTCGTCCGTCTGGCAGCGGGAAAGGCCCTTCGCTCTTTCCGTAGACAACGTCGGGAATCGCGAACCCTGGATACCGCCGCACGAATTGTTGTCCGATGTCCCCGTAGATGCGTGAGTTGGTCTTGATGGTCACCACGAAGCAGGCCGATTCAAAGATATTGAATTCAACCATTCGCTCTTCTACAAGGTGTAGGTCCAGGTTCATCTCAACTTTATGGTCTACCGTCGTTCGCAAATGTACCGATGAGGCTCACTCTCCATCGCAGACCACCATGCGCCGTCTGGATATTCCGGAGTCAACACCACACCCCGGTCGCCCGATCCATACGCATCCGTCCACCAATACGTGGGTCCATCCGCGACCGGTGTTCCATCACGCCACTGCCACTCGCCGTCTACACGGAGCATGCCGAGCCATGGTTGTCCTTCCGTTTCTACTGAAATCTCCGCAAGCAATGCCTGCTCTTCTGCGGACTTCACCATTGCCAAACCGTCGTACCCATCGGCCCGACACGCGGTATCTGCAGCACTCCAGGACAAACGGGCTTCCGTAAACAGATGGTAGGTCGCAGATACAAGAACAGGTTCAAGAACGCCCGTGTCATCTAAACCGGTGTCCGCGATCTCGGCAGTGTCTGCACCCGAACCTGTATCCTCTACTTCAGCAGTATCTTCGCCACCATCTGCGTCTGTTGCTGCACCCGTGTCAGTACCTCCATCCGCGTCTGTTTCGGCGCCTGTATCGGTGCCACCATCGCTATCCGCATCGGAGGAACCATCCTCATCGGAGGAACCATCTTCATCGGAGGAACCATCCTCATCGGAGGAACCATCCTCATCAGAGGAACCATCCTCATCAGAGGAACCATCCGCCTCTACTCCAGTGTCTCCGGGCAGTTTTTCTTCCTCCGTATCACCACAACCGAAAGCCAAGGGCAACACCAACATCACAAACATAAAAACGCGCATAGCCATCCTCAATCCTAAGAATGGGGAGTCTACATCAAAAGAGGTAGAACTTCATTCCAAAGAACAGTCCAATAAAGGACCGTTTCGGGCATTCGCCATCTCCGCTGGGTCTACTTCGCCTTTTTTGGTTGCGATGCGACCCATGCGTGCGGGCTTGGTTGCGCTTCCGTATTCGTTATGTCCTTCGGGCTCTTGGTGTCGCGGACGCTTCCTTTTGAACGGGACCCTATCGACAGTGAAAGGTGACCACGGTGACTTGGCTTGCAGCCACGGGTGCGGCCGGCATTTCCCCGCCACCGGGGAAGGCCGTGCAGTCTGCGCCCGACGGGGGCACCACGCTGACCGAGACATCGCCTGGAGGGACGCTTGAGAAGGCCACCATGCCCATTGCACCTTGGGCGATGGTGTGCCCGAAGGTGGGACCCATGCTTCCAAGAATCCAGGGGCTATCGTGGGCCGAACCAATGGATGCAGTGGCGCCCACAGCGGGGCTCAAATCGTCGTAGTCGATGCCCACAATCACGACCCCTGTTTCGGGTCCTGGGTTGATGCCCAGCATGGTGAGAACGGAGTCCACCATGGCTTCGCTGGCGAAGTAGGTGATGTACTCAAAGTCCTCGCTCCCCGTGGGTCCAAACAGCAAGTGGTCGATGGCGCCCTCTTTCTGAAGCAGCACAGAGAATGTGCTGTCCGCCATCACCGGAATGGTGGCCGCACCATTGGAAGCGGTGGTGGCGATGTCACCATGGCCGTTGTCGACCGTGACTTCCGAAACACCTGCACCGCTGGTGGCATCCAAGGCGCGCACGGTGGCTTGGATGGATGGTGCTTCGCCGCCGGGTCCTTCGGTGGCGGTCGTACCTGTGTCCCCGCCTTTGGGGTTCAGGGTGCAGGACAGTGCAAAGAGGCTGGCAACAAGGGCTGGACGGTGCATGTGGTCTCCCGGTGAGGCCGCAGAACTAACCAGCCGGACCCATCGCACCACTGCTTTTTCGGGAAGGCTGCCGCCTTACAAAAACATATTGAACGCCAAGTGAACCAGCATCATGTTGTACAGGCTGTGCCGCATAGTGCAATTTTCTGCGATCACCAATGATGGACGAGCAAGCCCCACAGTTCGTGATCTACGCAACAAAACGGCCCGGAATTTGAAGCAGAGTCCACCCGCTTCGTCCAAGCATTCGGTACGTTGATGCACAGCGCATTTGTTTGAACTGTCGACCCCGAGGAGATGACATGAACCGCAGACATCCACTGCTCACATCGGTGCTTCTCATGCAGATCGGGTGCGCCAAGAACTCGTTGGAAATGGAGACGCTGACGCACAATGGCGAAGACCGGGAGTATTTTCTCTACCTTCCCGATGGCGCTGCGCCCGAATCAGGAATGCCCTTGCTGTTCAACTTTCATGGGTTTGGGGGGACTTCAGAGAGCCAGCTCGATTGGTCGGATTTTCGGTCGCTGGCCGATGCCCATGGTGTGTTGTTGGTCTATCCACAGGGCACGGAACTGGATGGGACCACACACTGGAACTCGGGCTTGCCCGGTCCGGACAACAAGAGTTCCGCCGATGATTTTGGTTTTATCGAAGCGCTCATCGGGGAACTCTCGGCTTCCCACAGCGTCGACACCGATCGCATCTATGCCACCGGCTACTCCAACGGCGGTTTCATGAACTATTCCTTGGCCTGCTACCACAGCGATGTGTTTGCAGCCATTGCCCCCGTCGCATCGACCATGCTCAACGATTTTGAGGGCGACTGTGCACCCACGCGTCCTGTGCCGGTGCTCAGCGCCAATGGCACCTCGGATGGGGTGGTGCCGTACAATGGCGGGACGGAAGGCTTCCAGGCGATTCCGGACGTGCTCGACTATTGGGTAAGCCACAACAACATCGGTGCGGCACCCGATGTGACCGAACTCGGTGGTGGCATCGAGCACACATTGTATGCGGGCGGAGAGGATGGGGTGGCCGTTTCACACTACAAAATCGACGGCGGTGATCATGTCTGGTTCAGCGATGATTTTGGGGGTTCAGCACTCACGACCGTCGTGTGGGAGTTCCTGTCCGCCTACGACCTGAACGGAGTCCGAGAGTAGGCGCTTGAAACAATTGCGCTTCCGTTGACGTACTTCATGCAAAGGAGGATGCGTGAACGATTGGCGACAACCGGAATCCTGGAGACATCGTCATGATTGGTTTTCCGAATTGAGGGATCTGTGGACCTTTGCCTCCACTGCAGAATGCCCGATGTATGTTTGGCACCTGTTCACAATCCAGCTGAACATTGTTTTGATCTTGATTGGACTTTCGAATGGGATTGACCTCTGGGTCATGGTGCTGGTCTCCGTGATGCTGCACTTCCTCCGTGTGATTTCCATCCCCTGAAGGCAGCCTTTAATGCAATTGAATTGCAATAGAGGCTGATGGTGGATATTGGGTGCGGGTGTCTGACCTTTGCCATTTGTGGTGCTGGTCTGCATGTCTGATTTTCTGATGGAGAAACCAATGAAAGCCAATGTATTTCTGACCTTGTTTGCCGCCCTCACCCTTGTCGCTTGTGCCTCTGCAGGAAAAGCCGGCGATGCGTGCACCACCGATGACGATTGCGAAGATGGTCTCGAGTGTCATGTCGAAGAGCATGACGATCATGGTGATGAGGACGAAGAAGAGCATGAAGATGAAGAAGGCGTGTGTGAGGAAGCGGACGCCCACGACGATCACGACGATCACGAATAGTCAACGGTCGACATGGGTTCCATCAACGTTAAGTGTGCGAACCCATGTCCGATCATCTTGAACATGTCCAAGCTGAAGTTCGCGCGCTCCTGAAGAATCAAGGGATGCGCGCGACGGCGCAGCGACTCGCAGTGTTGGTGCTCTTGCATGAGCAGGAAGCACCCATGACCCATGAAGAGGTGATGGGCCGTCTTGCGCCTGGGCTCTACGACAAGGCTTCGGTTTGGCGTGTGCTGTCCGACCTGGCCGGTGTTGGCATCGTTCGGCGGATGGACCTTGGTGACCGGGTGTGGCGCTATGAACTTCATGACGCCTGCCGCACGGTGACCGACGACCACCCGCACTTTTTGTGCGAGTCCTGTGGAGACGTGACGTGTCTGCCACCCCTTGAGGTGCGTGCACGGGATGGCAGCTTGCCCAAGACGCTGCTGGACGCCAACTTTCACATTCGCATTTCGGGCAACTGCGGAAAATGCGCGGTGAACGAATAGGCGACCAGCAGCGGTTGACTTAGGGTTTGTTTACTCGACGGTGATGGGGAAGGTCACTTGGGCATCGGTCTCGCCGCCGATTGAACCAAAGCCACCAGTGGCCACATCACCCGTCATCCCTTCTGTTTTGACAGGGTTGCCGCTCTCGAAGGGCAGGTGGCGCAAGGTCACTGTGAGTTCACCCGAACCGGTGCTCCGTGTGCTGATGCTGTTGTCGAGGCCGATGGGCATGCCGTTGACGTCCTCATCCGCGTAGTCGTGTTCGACAATGGCGTCGTCGTTCGTGCCGGTCGCAGGGCCTTCGACAGCGGAACCGGTGAAGAAGATTTGGTGCTCGTCTTCTTCGTCTGCGATTTCGGGCGTAATGTCTTCGGTGGGATCTTCGAGCTCGTTCAGGAATTCGACCGACACCGTGTAGTCCGCTGCATCGAGCAGGACGATGTTGTCGATGGTCGGGTTGGCGTCGTCTTCCGCATCACTCCAGGTGAAGGAGAGTTCGGAGTCGTCCGCCTGGGAGGTGAAGGTCAAGACTACTGCCGTGATGACTTCGTGTTCATGATCGTGGTGGTCGTGATCGTGTTCGTCTTTGTCGACATCCGAGCATGCTGGAAGTGCGAGTAGAATAAGTGGTGCAATGAACTTCATGGTTTTCTCCCAACGGAAAAAAGATTGAGTTGGTTTTAAAAGTCCATACCGATGCGTACGCGGACATCGCGTCCAGGCTGATCCGCGTAGTAGCGGAGCAGGCTCGTGTACTCTCGGTAGGGTGTGTTGAGGAGGTTGCGGGCATCCACGCCCACCCGAACCGGTTGTCGTCTACCGATCTCGGTGTCGATGCCTGCCCCCAGTAGCGTGTAGCCTGGTGGTGGTGGCGCGAAGTCGTGCCTTCGATTGACGCGGGACTGGGATGCGACCACATCGGCGCTGATGTGGAGGTCCACTTTTTGAACAGCCCCCATCGGTGGAATTCTTCCGATGAGTGCCAGCTGCACGTGATCCGCTGGGGTGCCGATGAGTTGATCTCCGGTGTCCTGGTTTTCTGCGCGCACCAGGCCACCCACGGCCTTCAACCCGACGGGTGCATGTGGACCCAGGTTCACCGAACCATCCATTCCGTAGAAAGTGGCATCGATTGGCTGGTAGCCCCAGCTGGGCCAGGTTCCACGGATGGTGACATCGAAGCGGGGTTCGCCCTTGTCATTGAGTTCGGGTGCGAAATAGATGTAATCTTCGACCCGCTGTCCAAAGGCGGAGGCTTCTGCCTCGATGGCTTGCGTCCGAAGTCCGGCGGTGAGCGAACTGTTCCACACCGTCTCGTTGCCAAGGTTTGGATGCCCATTGGCGTAGACGGGGAAGGTGGGTGCACTGCCCAGCATGTAGAGTTCGTCGACGTTGGGGAAGCGGCTGGCGGTTGAGAGATCGATCTTCAGGTCCACCCGTTCTGGAATGACATGAACCAGAGTTCCCACGGAGAAGGAGGCGGCGGTGTAGTCGGCTGGACACCGGGCGGTCTGGCTGCGCTCTTCGCAGGTAGACGTGTCCAGTGTTCCCCGACGAACATGGGCATCGTAGTCGTTGTCACGAAGGTAGGCGGCCCGGGTCAGCGTATCCGCTCGGGCACCGGCCTCCAGGTCCACCCGCTCCAGGGAGAGGCGTTCATAGGCGAACAGCCCACCCGAGAAACTCCGAAAGTTCGGAATCAAGGAGAGCCCCTGGTACACATTCTCCTGGAAGCTTCCTTGGATACCGACACCGCCTTCCAGATCGCCAACAGCGTAGGAAACAGTGGGGTGGTGGTACAGGGCATCGATGGAGTGGGTGCGGAGCGTGAAATCGAACTGGGGGCCCGTGATGTCTTGTCGGACCTGCTCAAATTCCTTTCGAAGGTTGATCTGGAAGGCGTAGATTGTTTCGATGCTGCCCCAGTCTCCTTCCACATCGGTCTTCAAGATGCCGACATCATGGGTCACCTCTTGGTAGGGCCGGCCGATCTCGTGGGTCGACGACCACAAATCTGCCGTGACGGGCTGTTCAGCATCAAATTGGGCGAGAAGATCGTCGGGAGTGCCATGGTTGACTCCGTAAAATACACCGGCCATAAAATCGTGGTGGTGCCACGAAGCACGGATTGATCCCGTTTCCCATTCGTGGGCCAGGGCCCCCCCCAGGTTCCATGTTTTGGAGGCGGTGTTTCCGAGCAGGTAGTCTGGGGTGCTCAGCGTGGCACCCACCGCGGCATTCCCCTCCACGCGTGCCGACACCCCGGACTCTGTTCCGGCATCAAGACGCAGCGCTCCATAGGGTCGGCGCCCATTGGTGTTGTAGGAGGTGAGTAGTTTCCCTACGACGCCGGGATCCGTTCGCATCGGTGGAGGCTCGACCAGAATGACGCCGCCGATTGCATCGGGTCCGTAGCGTGCCCCTGCGGCCCCGCGAATGACACTGATTGACCCCGCCGAGAACGGATCGATTTCGGTGGCATGATCCGCGCCCCACTTTTGGCTCTCGTGCCGGACCCCATCATTTAAAACGAGGAGCCGCCGCTCATGTTGTCCACGAATGATGGGTTTGGCGGCATCTGTTGTTCCACCGGCCATGCGCACGCCGGCCACTTGTGAAACTGTGGTCGCGAGGTCGTCTCCGGCCGTTCGCTCCAGTGTCTCCTCATCGATGGTCGTTCGGGCACGGGTGTCTTCGTGATCTGGGTTGCTGCAGTGAACGACGATCTCGCCAAAGGATCCCGCTTCGAGCGGTTTCCCCGATCGCCTGGGGGGCGCAAAGTGGAAGGACACGCGGGTGGTGGCTGCCACGGGGACCCCGTTTTTGGTGGCGGGTGTGAACTTGAGCAGGGCTGCGGTCTCCAAGGACACCGCGCGAAACACCTCCGGCCCGCTCTCGAAACGGGTCGCCGTGACCTGTCCGGATGCATTGACATCGACCAAGATGCTGACATTGCCGTGTTCGCCCGATTCCCGGGCGGCTTCTGGGTAGGTCAGTTCGACCTGCTCCATCAAACTGGGTGGCTGAATGTCCTTGGATAGAGGTGCATTGACCGTCGATTTGGGTGGTGCCGCTTGGGTGGTGCTCGGTTGAACACAGAGGAGACAGGCGCATCCTCCGACTGCGAGGCAGCAGGAGCGCAACAGAGCAAGCCCACTGGGAACCGGGCTACATCTGCAGTTTCGATCCGAGTCAGCATCCTGTGATGGACCCGGCTTGTGTGTCAAATCGACCAACATGGCGCCCATGTTATCCCCGTCAGGGCTTTATCGCAATCTACTTGCAATAAATATTACTAGACAATATGCGTGCGTCCGATGGGGGATGCAGGACCATGAATAGAGCGCCCAATGAATGGGCCGACCGGTTTGGTGCCGTCACCAGCAGTGTCTGTGCGCTTCATTGCGCGATTTGTGCACTGCTGCCCGCGGCTTTTGCAGCCCTGGGGGTTGGTGCCTTGCTGACGCCGTAGCGCATGGCGAGCCCAAATCCGATGGCACCACCAATCCCGGCACCTGAGGTGCGGTTGAGGGTGGTGGGCTCCGTGCTGTAGACTGCAAGCGGAGACACAATGCACTCACGGATAGGTCTAATTTTGGCGGTTCTATTGGTCGCAGGGTGTGGCGATGGTGACAAGGCAGAGTCTGAACCCAAAGCAGACACGGGCGTGGAAGCCGACCAACCCAATGACACGGACGATGAGACGGAGGACGACACCGGAGATGCTCCCTCCGGTGAAGACATTGTCGGACACCCCACCTTTATGAGCCCGCATGCATCCCCCATTGCTTTCCACGAGGGTCGCGTGTTCGTGGTCAACACACCGGCAGACACCTTGGATGTGATCGATGCAGAGAGTCTTCAGGTGACCGGGCGCATTCACGTGGGGGTCGACCCAGTGAGTGTCGCTGTGCGTCCCGACGGCAAAGAAATCTGGGTCAGCAACCACGTCTCGGACTCGGTGAGTGTGATCGATTTTGACCCCACAAGCCTCACCCACATGCAGGTGGTTGCCACAATCCAAGATTTCGATGACGCCACCAAGTCAACCCGCTTTGATGAGCCTATGGCTGTGGTGTTCGCGGGCAATGACAAAGCCTATGTCGCCCTATCCTCGCAGAATGAAGTCGCGGTGATCGATGTGGCCACCCGCAGCATCTCCAAGAAGCTGGTCATCACAGCCCAAGACCCACGCGCCATGGCTGTCCGCAACGGGCGGCTCTATGTCATTTCGTTTGAGTCTGGAAACACAACACAGGTTTCGGGCTGTATGGGTGAACTCGATGGAGATTAGTGCACCTATGATGCCAACGAGCACGCAAAAGTCCACGGCCAAACCAATGACCATGTGCTCTCCTTGTATGAGCATGTCGATGTGGTGAAGGTCTACGGTGCGCTTCCGGACCGCGATTTGTTCGTCTTCGATACGGAGACCGATGAACTGGTCGCGACGGCGAAAACCTTGGGCGGACTCCTGTATGGAATTGCGGTGAGTTCATCTGGGCAGATCTACATCACACAAACCGATGCACGCAACGCGCAGAATGGCCGTGCCAGCATCGGAGACACGCTCTTTGAGTTGGAGAACCGGGCCTTCACCAATCAGATCGTCCAAGTCGAATGCGGCGAGAGTTCATGCGACATGCCTTTTTTGCATGAATTTGAGCCACTTCCTCCGGCGTATCCCGAACCCGGCGAGGGGATGGCCACACCCTATGCTGTCGAGGTCAGCGCCGATGACAGCACAGTTGTGGCGACGGTGGCTGGCTCAAACCGACTGTTCACGATGGACCCCATGTCGGGCGCCCTGCTTGGCAGAGTCGACGTAGGTGCCGCCCCACGCGGGATTGCAATGAAGTCCAGTGAGAGCGGTGCGCCGAGCCAAGCCTGGGTGCTCAATGCAGCCGACAATACTGTCTCATTGGTGGATGTATCGACCCCCGCACATCCCATGGTCCAGGCGACTGTCGAACTCCGTGACCCCACAGACCCCACCATCAAGCGGGGCCGACAGATCTTTCACGATGCCAGTGCCTCGAGTTCGGGCACCTTTTCATGCGATAGCTGCCACCCCGATGGACACACAGACCAGTTGGTGTGGGTCTTGGACACGCCCCTGTGTGGGCCCGGGGTCGATCCAGGGACGATCAGCGACCCGGAGACCGCGGCCGAAGCCGACAAGCTAAGCACGGGTTGTTTTCAGATTCAGCCACGGGCCACGCAGCCACTCCGTGGTCTTCGTGACACCGCACCTTTCCACTGGGACGGAACGCAAGGCGATCCCTATGGCGGGATCAATGTGGCGAGCATCCTGAGCGACCAAGACCCCAATTGCGATGCGGACGACCCCATTGGTTGTGCCCTGTACTTGGTCAACACCGCCCTTGGAAGCACCATGTGCTCCTTCCATGATTGCCCCACAAACGACGAGGGCAATCCCGGTGAATTGAGCGGATCCCAGCGCCGAGATCTGGCGGCGTTCATTCTGAGCATTCCCTTCCCACCCGCCCAACAGCGGGCATACAACAACGAAGTGAGCAGCACGGCCAAGGATGGCTTCGCACTCTTTCACATCGAGGGCCATGACCAGGGCGGCGAAGAGAAACTGGTGTGTGGCGACTGCCACCGGATGCCCTTTCTCACCGGAACCAACATCCCAGGCTCGGGCATGGACGCACCCACCTGGCGTGGTGCCTATGACCGCTGGCTCATCTTGCCCCAGGGACGGCTCAATCTCGCCAGCTTTTTGGAGAGTATCGGGGCCATGGAGACAGGCATTCCCGAACGGGACATGTGGGAACTCTCCTGGCTTTCCGACGATGATTTTTCGCCCGTCTGGAACATGATGCTCGAAGGGAGCACGGGGTATTCAGGCTCTTTCGCTCGCCAGGTCACCCTATCGGCGGAGACCACCGGAACAGCACTGACAACGGATCTCTTGGGGGCACTCGAGCAGTCCGATGATGAAGGCGGAACCTTGCTTCAAGGCGAAGGGGTGCTCATCGAAGATGGCGTGGCCACCGGCATCGATCTCAAGTTTGAGGATGGGGCCTATCTGGAGCGTGGCGACGGGGACCGACGCTTCACGCGCGAAGAATTGATGGCGCACGCCAGCAGCGGAAGATTTGTGGGGACCTTCACAGCCAGGCTGGGCGCCAACACCATCAACACAATGCCTCAGCCTGCCATCTGGACCAGTGGCACCATGCAGCTGCCGACCGGGCATCAAGACTTTCCAACCGTCAGCGCGAGCGCACCTTCCATGACCATCAAGGGGAGACACCTTGAAGCCGGCAGCCAGATTCTGGTGAACGGCAGGCGGGTCTCGGGTGAGGTCACGTGTCTCAGTGGCGTGCTCCCCGACTGTGAAGATGAATCCATCGTCATTGCCCTCGATATGGTCCCCGAGTCCGGCATGCACTTGCTACAGGTCCAAAACCCGCAGGGCCTCTTCAGCAACGACTACATCTTTTTCTCGAACTGAATCGCCCTCGAAATCCTTGAACTGCATCAAAACTCCACGTACGATGAAGCCATGTGCTTGATGGTCAGAAGAATGTACCTCTGGACGCTGTATGCCCTTGTGTTTGTGGCATGCAGTTCGAAGTCCAGCGACTTGCCACCGTGTGCGGATGGGTTCACGCGGGAAGCGAAAACACAGCTGTGTGTCGCGAGCGAATCTCCAGAAGATGATGTGGCCCCAGATGATGTGGCCCCAGATGATGTGGGCCCAGATGAAGCCGGTCCAGATGAAGACACCCCCACAACCGACACAGGAACGGAGGGTGGCGTTGACAGCGACGACACAGCGAGCACATCCGATCCCGACCTTGATGGGGATCTCGATGCAGATGGGGGTGGCGACGCGGACGGTACGCTCGACACAGGAGGGGTGGGCTTTGATGTGGAACTCAGCATTGGCAGTGATGGGCTCGCCCACTGTGCCGGAAACTTTACCGTCCGCACCAGTGCCCACGCTGCTGCTCTCTCTGAGTGTCAGGTCATCGATGGAAGTCTATGGTTCTTGGAGTCTACTCTGACCAATTTGAACGACTTCTCCGGCCTCTCCGCCGTGAGTGATGCGCTGCTGTTGAAGATGAACTTCACGTTGACGGACATCTCAGGCCTGTCGAACCTCACACAAGTGGGGGGTGACCTGGAAATCATCTACAATTTCATGCTTGAGGACCTCAACGGGCTGCACAATGTAACAACGGTAGGTCGGCACATAGAACTCAAGCACAACGGCTTACGGAACTTCTCTGGACTCTCTAGCTTGACCTCTGTGGGCGGGGACATGGACATCCTGTTCAGTTCGATCCTCGACCTAACGGGGCTCCAAAACCTCACTTCGGTTGGGGGCACCCTGACGATTTACGACAACGCTGTCTTGGGTCATATCTCGGCACTCAGCGCCCTCCGCTCCGTTGGCGGACTGCAGATTCGCTGGAACAGCCGACTCTCATCCATTTCAGACCTACCGGAACTTCAAACCGTGGGGTCTTTGTTCAAGATCACCCACAACAATGCATTGGAAGATATCTCTGGTTTCTCGAATGTATCGGAGGTGGGTGGAAACTTCTGGGTCGCATCAAACCCCACCCTCTGTCAAAGCGCTGTGACCAACCTGGTCACCGCACTGGGTGAAGGCCTTTCGGGTTCGGTGGTCAGTACTGCGGGCAACAAAGAAGACTGCTGAGCCTGTTCCAGTGCGACCGATTGATTTCCGCGCAACTCTGCCCAGAGTCTTTGCGGAGACTGAGCATCTCTGTACTCGGTTGTTAGACTGTCCACTATGTGTTCAGGAGGGACATGTTTCGGTTTGTCATCGTTGCTGTAGCCTTGATGCTGGGGTCACCAGTCTGCGCCCTTGCGGGAGAGAAGGCGGAGTTGCATACCACCTGGTACGCACGGGGTGGACCGGAGCAACAGGGGCGAGCCTCTGCCGTCGTGGGCAAGAAACCAAAGATTCGTTGGTCGATGAAGACGGGCGGGCCCATCAAGTCCTCGGCGGCCTTGGATTCTATCCATGCTTATCTTGGTTCGGACGACGGCAAAGTGTACGCAATCAAGCGGAAAACGGGTGTACTCAGCTGGTCATTCGAGACCAAAGGGCCCGTGTCTGCTTCACCGGTGCTGGTGGGTGGGGCCGTCATCGTTGGCTCGACCGGTGGTCACCTGTATGCGCTGACGGCATCGACAGGTGCGCTCCAGTGGAAGCTTGCGACGGGCGACAAGGTGATCGCTGCTGTGGCTCCAGTCACAATTGCGGGTGAAGCCGCCGTGATTGTGGGTGGTGGCGATGGATTGGTGCAGGCCGTCCGGCTCAAGGATGGCGAACCGCTGTGGAAATACCAGACGGACGCCTACATCTTTGGTTCGGCCGCTGTGGTGAACGACCTGGTGGTTGTGGGTGGCTGTGACGGTTTCATTCATGTCTTGAAAAAAGAGGATGGGCGAATGGTTCGTCGCGTCCAAGTGGGTCCTTATGTGGGGGCCTCTGTGGCGGTTTCAGGAGACCGCATTTTCTTTGGTCATTTTGGGAACCGGGTCGCCGGGGTTGCACTCTCGTCTGGAGAATTCGCGTGGCACAGTCCGGATACGGGTTTCCCGTTCTTGTCGTCCGCCGCACTGGGCTCTGCGGCTGTGTTTGTGGGCAGTCGGAATCGAAAGATGTATGCGCTCGCGCAGGCGGATGGCCGGGAGATGTGGACGTTCGAGGCCTTGGCCCGAATTGATGGGTCACCCATCACCTTCGGCAATGCCGTGCTGTTCGGTGCTGGAGATGGCCGTTTGTATCAGCTGAGTGAGTCTGATGGTTCGGTGCTGTGGATCTTGGATCTCGGTGCGGCCATTACGACGGCCCCGGCGGCGGACGGGAAATGGATTGTTGTGGGTACCCATGATGGTACTGTGTATGGCATCGAGACCCGGATGAAGCCATGAGTGACACCTTGACCGAGCGCCTCTCGGTGGGCCACAACTACTTCGTGGCCAACTACCCGCCCTTTCAGGCCTGGGGTGCGCACGCGATTCCACAGATTCATTCCGCGCTTGCCACCCCGCCTGTTTCTGGCACGCCACTTGGGGTCTATCTCCACGTTCCTTTTTGTCGGAAACGGTGTCGGTTCTGCTACTACAAGGTTTACACCGAGCGCCCAGCTGCAGAGGTCAGCCGGTACACGGATGCCCTGCACGCTGAACTTCAGCTTCATGCCAACAGTGCATCGATCGCGGGCCGTACGGCGGATTTTGTGTACTTTGGAGGGGGGACTCCGTCCTATCTTTCCGGGGATGAGTTGCGTCGATTGGCGAATGGGATGAAAGCCATACTGCCGTGGTCATCCGATGCGGAGATTACATTCGAGTGTGAGCCAGGCACCATCCGTTGGCCCAAGATTGAGGCCATACGGGACATTGGTGTCACGCGGGTTTCCTTGGGTGTGGAGAACTTCGGTCAGTCCATCCTCGAAGCGAACGGTCGGGCCCATGGTGAGCACAACATCGAGCCCGCCTACGAGATGTGTCGGCGGGCCGGCTTCTCACAGGTCAACATCGACCTCATTGCAGGAATGCAGGGAGAGACGGACGAAAACTGGCAGCGCTGCATAGACAAAACGCTCGAGCTTGCGCCCGATAGTGTCACCATCTACCAAATGGAAGTGCCTGGGAATACGATCTTGTACAAGGAATTGCAGGCGGGCCAAATGGGCGCGGATCAGCTGGCCAGCTGGTCTCAGAAACGCGCTTGGGTGGACGAAGCCTTCTCTCGGCTCGGCCAAGCCGGCTACCACCTTTCGAGTGGCTACACGGCGGTGCGGGAGAAAGGCACAGCTTTTGGGTATCGAGACAACTTGTGGCACGGCGCCGATCTGCTCGGTGTGGGGGTCTCTGCTTTTGGGCACATCAATGGCGTGCACATCCAAAACGACAAGCACTTGGATACGTACCTGGCATCCATTGAGGCTGGCGAACTCGCCCTGCAGCGGGGGCATGCACTCACGGTTGAGCAGCGCATGATTCGTGAGTGGGTTCTACAGTGCAAGCTCGGCCGCGTGTCCTTTGATTACTTTATCGACAAGTTTGGGATCGACCCACGGGAGCGTTTTCGTCCCGCACTTGAAGAACTGCGGGCTGCCGGTTTGGCCGCTGTTGATGCGCAGGCGCTTGAACTCACCAGGCTTGGCCTTCTCCGCGTCGACACCATTTTACCCATCTTCTTCGAAGCAGAATATGCATAGTGCGCGGAGGATGAACTGTGTCCAAGTTCACGCATGACGCGGATGTGATAATTGTCGGTGGAGGGCCTGCTGGTGCAACGGCAGCCGCCATCCTTGCAGGCTTGGGCCGGACGGTCATTGTCTGTGAAAAGAGCGATCCTGGTGTGTATCGGGTTGGCGAGTCGCTCATCCCGTATTGTCACTATCCATTGAAGCACTCCGGGGCCTTGGAGGCGGTTGCCGCAGCGGGCTTTCAGGAAAAGAGGAGCGTGCAGTTTGTGGCGGCCGATGGGCATGTCTCCAAACCGTTCTACTTCGATGACTATCTGGGTGCCGAGGTGGGCCAAACTTGGCAGGTGGACCGGCCGCTCTTTGATTCGCTGTTGCTGGACAACGCAGCCAAGCGGGGTGCCCGCGTGTTGCGGGGGGTCACAGTGCGCGACTTTCTTCGTGATGAAGAGGATGCTGTCTGTGGTGTGTTTGCGGAGGACGCCGATGGTGCCAATGTCGCCCTTCATGCACCGGTGACCATCGATGCGAGCGGCCGAGTGGCACTGTACATGTCGCAGATGGGCTGGCGTCACCGGGAACCTGCCCTCGATCGCATCGCGGTGTGGAGCTATTTTGAGGATGCTCAGCGCGACCCTGGCCGAAACGAAGGGGCCACGACCATTGCCCAGCTTCCCAACGATGGGTGGGTTTGGTACCTCCCGTTGGCCAACAACCGGGCCAGCGTGGGCGTGGTTGCAAAGCGGAACCAATTGTTTGGCAGTACGCGGGCTCCTGACGATGTGCTGGCGGAGTGTATCGGGTTGAATCCGTGGATTCAGGCCAACCTTGCGGAAGCGACACGGGTGGCGCCTGTTCGGGTGACTGCGGACTATTCATACCGGGCCCAGCACTGTGCAGGCCCCGGTGTTGTTCTGGTCGGCGATGCGTATGGGTTTTTGGATCCCGTCTTCTCGTCGGGGGTGTTCTTGGCTTTGGCGAGCGGTGAGAGAGCTGCGCTGGCCGTCCATGAGGCACTGGAGACGGAGCACCCAGGACGGTACGATTACACCGCCTACGGGCAGTGGTTCAGCAGTGGGACCGAAGCCATGCGTGCGATGGTTCATGCCTTTTACGACCCGAGCTTCAGCATGAGCAGCATGCTTCGTTCGCATCCAGAACTCACGGACGATGTCACCGATTGTTTGGTCGGTAATCTTTTTCGCGACTTTGATGCGCTGCTGAAGGTTCTTTACGATGAGCGGCAAGTTCCCGCTCCGCTCGATGTGGGCACGGCTCAGGCGCCCGCTTCATGAGGGTACTGCACCTGACCGCAGGTACCGGGAGCTATCACTGCGGCAGTTGCATCCGAGACAACGCGCTTGTGGCTGCGCTGCAGGCGCTCGGACATGAGGCACTCTTGGTGCCCCTCTATCTGCCCTTGGTGGTGGATGGAGAGGACTGCAGTGTGGACCAACCGTTGTTTCTGGGGGGCATCAATACATACCTGCAGCAGAATATGCCGCTGTTTAGGCGTGTGCCCGGGTGGGTGAATCGGGTGCTGGATGCGCGGCCCATAATGAAGCGAGTGGTCGGTGTGGCTTCCCTCACCAATCCTGTCGATCTCGGGGAGATGACGCTCTCTTTGCTGCAAGGGTTTGGGGGGCATCAAGCTGCAGAGATACGGCGGCTGGCCGCCTGGATTCGGGACGATATCCAGCCGGATGTGGTGGTGATGTCCAACGGTCTTCTGGCGGGCGTTGGTGTGGCCATTCGGGAACTCTGTGGGGTCAAGGTGGTGTGTACGCTTCAGAGCGAACTTCACTTTGTGGATGGCTTATTGGAGCCACATCGAGGCCAGGTGTGGACCCAGATGGCTGCCGCGCTTCAAAATCTTGATGGGGTGGTTGCCGTCAGCGAATACTGCAAGGAACAGACGTCGAAGCGCTGTGGTTTGGCTGCGGATGACATTTGCGTCATTCCGAGTGGTCTCGATATTCGATCTTTCAAACCGAGAGAGACGCATCATGCACCCCCTGTGTTGGGGTATTTTGCGCGACTTTCTGAAGAAAAGGGTGCGCTTGTTGCGCTGCAGGCATTTGAGTCCCTTCGGCAGCGCGCTGGACTCACCGATTTGCGCTTGCACATGGGTGGGAGTGTGGCTCCAGGAGGCCAGTCCTTTGTGAATACGCTGACCACAGCCGCGTCGGACCTCCAGGCGGTTCACATCGCTTCCAACTTGAGCACAGCGGAGAAGGCAACGTTCTTTCAGGGTATGTCGGTCTTGTGTGTCCCGGGTCGGATGCACGAGGTGGCTGGGCTTTATGTCATCGAGGCGCTCGCCTCGGGCGTGCCGGTCGTGGCTGCGGGTGAAGGCGGAGCGGGGGAACTGATCCGAGCAACAGGCGGTGGATTGACCTATAGCGCCAGCAAGCCCTCAGCGATGATCGACGCCTTGGAGACTGTGCTCACCGATCCGGCTCTACAATTGGAACTTGGTACCAGGGGTCAGGCGTACGTTCAGCGGGAGCACACCGCGCGCGCAATGGCGAAAAGGTGGCTCGATTACCTGGAAGCGTAGACAAGAAAACGCGTCAGTCATTATGCTTCGCCTATGGCCGTCAATTCCCTCATCCTCTCTGCCCGTCAAATCCGGAAACGGTTTGATCCAGAAGCTCCGTGGATTTTGGATGGAATCGACCTGGATGTGAAGGCCGGGACCCGCGTGGCCATTGTGGGTCCATCGGGATCTGGAAAGTCCACCTTGCTTGGTATTTTGGGAACCCTCGAGCGTCCCGATGAAGGGCAGGTATCCCTGGATGGTTCCACGTACGCGGGGCTGACCGATACGGATAGGGCTGCTCTTCGTCGCGGGTCCATTGGTTTTGTCTTTCAGGATCATCATCTGCTTCCGCAATGCTCGGCTTTGCAAAATGTTTTGCTGCCGCTTCTGGCGCGCCCCGGGCAGCCGCTTGTCAATGAGGAGCGGGAGCGGGGGCGGGCTTTGTTGGGTGCGCTCGGTTTGGGTGACCGATCGGATGCGTGGCCCCACCAACTTTCTACGGGGCAACGCCAGCGAATCGCGGTTGCACGGGCTTTGATCGCGTCGCCCACCCTTGTTCTGGCGGATGAACCCACAGGGAGCCTGGATCGTGCGAATGCGGACGCCTTGGTCGATTTGCTGATGGAACATGCTGGCGCTGCGGCGGTGGTGGTGGTGACCCACTCCGAACGGGTGGCCAATGCCTGCGACCGGATCCTCGAGCTGTGTGATGGACGCTTGGTGGAGAGAGGCCCCAGTTCATGAGTGTGGTGTCGCGCAGCCTGCGCTACTACTGGCGGCATCACCTTGGATTTGCGCTATCCGTGGCCCTCGCTTGTGCGGTGTTGGTTTCCGGGTTGATGGTGGGCGATTCGCTTCATGAAGGTTTGCGTGTGCGCACAGCGCAGCGGATCGGACCCCTTGATCACCTTCTTTCCACCGAAGGCCGATGGTTCAACGATGATTTCGTGGAACGGTTGTCACAGGAAACACCATCCACCATCGCTCCTGGCTTTTCCATGTCTGCATCGGCCAAGAGTGAGGAGGGGCAGGTGGTGGGAACCCGCCTTCTTGCAGTGGATAATCGAATGTGGTCGATGGGAGAGCAAACCCTGACACTTGCACCCGGAGAGGTCATTCTCAACGGACCGCTTGCAGAAGCGTTGGATGTTTCTGTGGGTGATTCGGTCATTGTGCGTTTCGAGCGCCCGGATGCGCTTCCTGCGCAGAGCGCACTTCGATCTGAGGCGGCTCTGACGAGCATTCGGCTTAAAGTTTCGGACGTGCGCGCAGGGGAATGGCCATTTGATATGGACCTGCACTCTTCGGGTTCGACGCCGTTCAATGCCTTTGTGTCATTGGATGAACTCGAGGCACGCTTGGGGTGGCGGCCCCTCAATGTGGTTCTTTTTGATGGTGAATTCGAACTAGAAACCATCGATGCAGCCATCGATCGGGCGTGGCGACATTCGGACGCCCAGCTGAACTTGGTGGAGGGTCCGGGGTGGATCGAACTTCAAAGCCCCCGCGTACTGTTGGAGCCCGCCGTCGTGGCTGCAGCCACCGCAGTTGATCCAGATTCGACCATGATTGCAAGCTGGTTTGTGGATGAGGCTCGGGGTCCGGACTCCGAA
>Ga0163108_10001028_pt1 | contig 20594 bp, 13 predicted proteins | sample Fk1155metaG_FD_109644 | JGI IMG/M metagenome (GOLD analysis project Ga0163108, IMG submission 109644) | Marine microbial communities from the Central Pacific Ocean - Fk160115 155m metaG | ecosystem: Environmental > Aquatic > Marine > Oceanic > Photic zone | place: The Central Pacific Ocean...
AAGCCATCGCTTAGAAACTTCGGGCAATGGCTCTTTACCAAACCATTGACTATCAAAACCAGTATTGTGAGCCACCAAAACGTCAGCGGCATCTATCAATTTATTCAAATAAAGCAAGCCATCTTGCCAGGGCTGATCCAATCTTGTGACTTCTGCAGAGATTCGATTGATTGGCTCAGCCTTATTAGATAAAACTGGTAATAAAAATGATTGCTGCGCAAGTACAGCTCGACTAAAAACATGAAACAAAATTGCACCCACCTCAATACATGTCTCTTTTTGTGGATCAAGGCCAGTTGTTTCAACATCGACAATTAGCAACATTCCAGGACAATTATCAGCAGCTGGCTCAATACCAAAAGCCATAGGGTCTTGTTCTTTGTGGCAGGCGAGTGAAGTCTTTGAGTCGGAATTGGAGGCATCAAAAGTCGACTCAGAAAAGCCTCCTAGAAGATCAAGTTGCCCATCAATAGATTGATTAATCGTTTCGGCACCCACTCGTTTTTTGTCTACTTATTATGATTCTCTCGTAGAAAACAAGAGTAATTTCTTTTGTAATCAGAAGAAATCTACTCATCTTTAAATATCTTTGGACAGTGACATCAAAGCTCCGTCAATCGGCATTAAGCGTTTAAGAGCCTCTTCGGCCTTAATAAGGGACCAATCATTCCATCAAGTTCAGGAGGTCTTCTGTACTGCACCTATCTGGAATTAGGACTTCGCCCAAAAAGGCTCTGCCACCAGCCAACGTGCTAGGGGTAGAGCTAGAAGCCCCTAAGTCACTAACGGACTCTTCTGCAATGGCACTAAGGACCTCATCCATTGAGACTTCCATCTCATTTGCCATTTCATCAAGCATTTCGGCAGTATCAGCTCTAACCGTGATGATGACAGGGAAAAGAACGCGCTCAGCAGGGTTAAGGTAGTTCATAAAGAAAATCTTAAGGCATCGAGCGTCTCTTGCTCATCAGCTACCTACACAAACAAATCATCTCTTCCTTACGCTTGATAAAGCATCCAGTTCAAAAGAGTGAAGAGAAAACAAATTGTAAGAAGTTAAAAGCCAAGACAAACTATAAGAAACAAAACAATGAATTACTGACAAATAAATCACTAAACCAAGTCTTGATAAATAGGTAAAGTTATTTTAATAGTTTTACTACCTCGTGATGTCAACAGATATCCAATAGAAGTTGCTCTATTTGTTTGGCTGTGGTGTTCCAGTTAAAGCCTGAAGCTTGTATTGGACCATTAACACTTGCACTTTTCTGAAAGTCAATATTCTGACAAGTTTCAGTCATCGCATTTAAAATTGATCGATAATTAAGAGGATCAATCATTAAAGCTGTTTCTCCAACAATCTCTGGCAATGCTCCTCTATTAGAAGCTATGACAGGTGTTCCACATGCCATGGCCTCAAGAGCAGGCAAGCCAAACCCCTCCCAAAGACTAGCTATAATTAAACCTCTACATTGATTAAGAAGTAATAATCTCTCTTCCTCACTAACCCAATCTTTCCATATACATTTACTTGAGATGCCTAACTCATTAGCTATTTTCTTAAGTCTTGGTGTATATCTAGGGTCAGAAGGTCCAATGATTACCAATTTATAACTTTTTATTTTAAATAAAGAAAAAGCTTTAAGAACTCTGGCAAGGTTTTTATGTGGATTATGCCTTCCAACAATTAAAAAATAATCCTTTTTAGTAATCGGCTTAGGATATAAGTATTTAGCATCAAATCCTAGTTTTATTGTAACCAACTTACTTATCGGCACTTTAAGGACTGTATTCAGCTCTCGAGCTGTAGCTTCGGAATTGCACAAAACCAATTCTGCTTGATGAAGAACCATGGGAATATAAAAGGAATAATATGCAAGTAGAAAATTTGGTTTTGGGTAACGAAGAGGAAGCAGATCATGTGCAAGGACTACTGATCTAATAGAACTAAATAAAGGGGCTTCTGGTAAAGGCGATAAAAGAAATTCTGCACCCTCCCTCCTTACATAGCTTGGTGCACATGTTTGTAACCAATAAAGTCTTTTAATATGGCCTTGTAATCCATTCTCAGGCGAAAGGTCAGAAGGAATATCTATAGATCCCTTTTCTTCAGTGTTCAATGGATCAAGTATCCTTACGGAATCAGAGCAAAATGAACGCGCGAGATTTGTTGCAACAACACCTATACCTGTATTCCTTTTCCCTATATAACTTCCATTGAACAAAGTGAGAACCACTCTTGTTAATTGCAAAATCTGTTCCAATATTTTAAGCTCTTAACGTCTCTTCTTAGATATGAGCAGGAACAATTGATACGTTTTAAATTTAAATCATCTAAGCAATAATTAGTGCAACTAGATTGAATTATCTAAATATTGAGTTAGGAGAAGACATAAGAAACCCAAAGAAAGGAAATAATTTCCAAAGCCTTAGGTTTTAACAAAATATGATTTCAAAGCCTAAATCTAAACATCTGCTCAAACAACTATGAAGACTGGTATATAATTCACTCAAAAGCATACCCTATAGCATAGGAGTTTAATAAAATCATGGCTGAATACGTTTATTTAATTAGCAACGCAGATCTCTACTACATAGGGCGAACAGAAAAGCTTGAACAAGCCAAAAGAAGTCTTGCTCCAGGTGTAATTGAAGCTTGTCTAGAGACAGAGCATGCCAAAACAATATTAAAAATCATACAAAGTAACTACTCAGACAAGCGACTCCCTCAGTCGAATTACTATCGCCTTACCAAGGAGCAATCAATTGAATGCAAAGAAAAATTAGAACAAGCTTTAGACGTAAATCACTTTAAGCCTTTCTTCAGTGGTGCAAAGCTTGTATCTAGCTTTATCATGATATGGATATCCCTCTCTATGGTAATAATTAAATTCGGGGTTCAACCTATTTTTGATCAATTTAGTTAAATCACTAATATCAAAAAGTCTCTATGAATAGAAATATATTATTTAACTTTAAATAGGCTAATTTTCTATAAAAATCGCACAACTTAGCTAGTATTGCTAGATATAGCTTTTGCAAAGTTTGCGGTTCTATTAAAGAGTTTAATGTAACAATATCATTAGTATCTTTGATACAATTAAACCCCTTAAAGTAATTAGCTATTTTCATTGGAAATAATCCATCTTATTGGCTAATAATACTCTTCACTATAAACTTCGACATAAAGGTAAGAAACTCTATTATGGAACCAATAAGAACCTGAAGAACTTAGTTTATAGTTGAACAAGCAACATTGATAATCCCTAAATTGATCTGCTCTAACCAGCTAATTTGAGTGAGGTTGCAAAGGAACTGTTTAGTTAAAATGAAACATTTGCTTTTGAAGTTTCTCCAGTGCAAACACTGCTCATATTTTTTAACGGCATTGCCTATCTGAAAGTACGAAGCTCCGAAATAAAAGAAGAAATATTTAGGGAACAAAAATGGAAGGGTGACCAAATCAAGAAGACTCGCGATTGATACGCGAATCAAATATCCTTAAAGGTAATTAGGTACATTTACAGTTTTCTCTGGGCAAGAGATCCTTGAAATGATTTCAACTGTTGCTGGATTTCCTTTCAGGCAATTGGAATTGTTCTGGAACTTTATGCCAACTTTTATAGTCCATTACTGAATAGCAGGAGACATCCTTAAGTGTTCTTAATTACGAGTAGCTAGTTCGAAATAAGTGGCTTTGCGAAATCAGTATCAATCTTTCGTGTTTAATCGAAGAACAGAGACTCTTTTACTACTAATTTCCTTTAGAAATCTCTATTCCATAGAGAATACATTTAGAGGGCTAGAAGGCTATCTCTAAAAAGGATTGGCATTTTTACAAACACTTCAAATATATAGAAGGAATTGAATGGGGAATAATAAGCTATCACATTTTAGATCCTATAAATATTAAAAATAGAGGGCTAACTTAAAGGCTAAGAATTATATTCTAATTATTGATAAATATAGTATTTCTACCATTGATTTTCTCAACGGAATTCAAAGTCTTTATTTCCAGCGAAATCAGAGCCTTAAGTTGAAGAACTAGACCTCTTCAGGACTGGTCAATCTCCTTTGAGAAGTGCTGGAATACCGTCGAAGCTAAATACACCCCATCTAAAGAGCCAAAAAGCAGTCCAGGCTACTGAAGCAATTATCGGGGTCAGAACTATTAATAGTCGGAAATCAATCACTGGATCAGTGGAGGGAGTAAAAAGATCCTACGTAACTAGGGATAACTGGTCAAGCAACCATCATCAAGCGAGTTTTATAACTCAATGCTTCCGGCAAGGGCCAGAATCCCTACTGATATTGGGAAAATCTTCCTAATATCAGTAGAAATAGCCATTAGGCAGAGAGAGATCTTAGAGCGCTGTGAAGCATAACTTCAATAAGTTTGACTAAAAACCAGCATTTCCTAGATCCAGACTTCATGGACTGGTATATCGCTAGAGAACGGTCCAAATGAAGTAAACGGATTTATCTATATATTTACTGAGCTTTTCCAACGATAGATAATTAAGGCAAAATGAAGCGACATCAGTTCAGCCCATGTTGGAATATCCATCAAAAAATCGTTGGCTAGGTATATTCCTTGGCTTCATCATCTGCCTGGTGATGGTTTCGCCAGCTCAAGCGAGACTTGAGACTGGAGAGGAAGTCCCTAACTATGTTCGCTCAGACATAACTGGTTTTGACTTCCATGGTCAGGATCTATCAAGATCTTCTATTGCTGGTGCTGTTGCCCGGGATGCAAACTTTAGCGGAGTAGATCTTCACGGTACGGTGTTAACGCTGTCAGATCTTAAGGGGGCCAATTTACAAGGAGTTAATCTTACAGATACGCTTTCAGATAGGGTAAATTTTCAAAAAACAGATCTGCGTGATGCTGTCCTTACCAACATGATTGCGGCTGGTAGTAGCTTTGCAGGAGCAAGGATTGAAGGTGCAGATTTTACGTATGCTGTGCTTGATAGCGATGATCAAAAAAATCTTTGCAAAATAGCTGAAGGTATCAATCCAACGACAGGAATAGCAACCAGAGACAGCCTAGAGTGTGCCACTCAAGGAGAAACATATAAACCTGCAATGCCAAGCAGATAGAAGGTATATCTTATTCTTTCTCCCATTTAGGAACATAAATGGAGTAAGTATAGAAGTCATACACATGAATAAGTTTTCTACTTAACTCCAACAACAAAGCTAATTATAGTTATTTAATTTAGCTATATTTGCGAATCTAAATTGAACAACTTAACTAGTTTTTCAAAATCATATCTATACTTTATAAGTGTTTTCGCATCAACAAACCCTTCCTTAGTTAGAAGATTCGTGAATCCCATTTGAAGATCAAAGGGTTCAATGGAAGAATTCTTCTCCCCTTCTTTGAACAGCTGATTAACTCTCTCTAAAACGATTTCATAGGAACGACAGGCTTCCTCCGATGAGAAAAGTGTTCCATCAAAAGCTTTTATAGATTTTTGTTCTTTCAATAAGAAGAAAAGGAAGAAAACCGTTAAAAGAACACCAGCAAAAGCAATTCCCACATACTGGAGTGGACCGAAAGCAGCAAAACTGTACATAGTTAAAACCGTGAAATAAATAAGCCAGTGAATTTGAGAGTGCTAAGCAGCTTATCGATCCTTTAATTGGATCTGACTCCGATCATCAACTATATACATTAGCCACAACCCTAAACTAAAGAAAAAACCAATAAGGAAAACCAATCAACCTTGAGACCAGTCAAAGGAAAGCAAGACCATGCTCAGTTCAAATGACGATATCTTATTATCATTTCTACAGTTAAGGGCATACAAAACTGGTTATGTAGTTCTTCAAATTTCTCATACTAAGCTTAACAAGTTTAGTATGAGTTATCTCTAAAAGATACTTTAGCAAAGGGAAAGTATCCCTTCCTTACTCCTTATTGCTGACTTCTATTACAGGATCAACAACAAGGAGAGGGTTCATCCATTCTAGTGAGAAATGAGTGTCTCATATATTTTTAATTGGTCTCAAACGCTTTTAAACAGATAGTTTATAGCACTTAAAATAAAATAAGAGCCTGGACATTCGTTATTTCCTAAAATCCTTTTTACTAATGACTAAACATGGAATGGCAATTTTGGATTGATAGAGGAGGTACTTTCACCGATTTAGTGGGAATTAGTCCACATGGGAAGCAAGTAGTCCGGAAAGTACTATCTGAACAACCAACACAGCTTGGCGATCCAGCAGTTCAAGCTATACGAGAAGTCCTAGGAATTAACGGAGAAGAGGCCATACCTTCGGGACTAGTCGAGGAAGTACGCCTAGGTACAACTGTTGCTACAAATGCATTATTAGAAGATGCTGGAAGTCCTGTTCTTCTTATCTGTAATCAAGGTTTAGGAGATCTCTTACAAATTGGAGATCAACACCGTCCAGATTTGTTCTCCCTAAAAATTGAACGTCCAAAATTCATTGCGAAAGCTGTATTAGAAGTTTCAGGTCGAATTAACACAAAAGGTCTAGAGATCGAAAACTTATTAATCGATAAAAGAGTTGAAAGCGAAGCCTATCTACATCTACTTAATGGCAACAAAACATGCGCGATCGCTCTCCTGAATTCTTATGCCAATCCTAAACATGAGCTTCAACTACAAGAATGGCTAAATAAAGTCGGATTTACAACTGTGATCTGCTCACATCAAGTATGTCCTCTTCCTCGTCTTGTGCCTAGAGGGCAAACAACATTGGTAGAGGCTTCTATTTCTTCGGTATTGATGAATTACCTGCGGCAAGTGTCCAAAGATTTAGGAACATCTACTCGCCTACGAATAATGGGTTCTAGCGGAGCCCTATTAGCCCCCGAATCTTTACTTGCCAAAGATACAATTCTGTCAGGTCCGGCAGGTGGAATGGTTGGAGCAGTTGCAGCCGCTTATGACGCCGGATTCAGTCACTTGCCACTGATCGGCTTTGATATGGGTGGAACCTCTACTGATGTTTTTTACAGACCTCCTAGTCAAAGGGATGATTGGGAGCGTTATCCAGAGACAGAAATAGCAGGTCAACGATTAATGGCACAAAGATTGCCAATTCATACCGTTGCGGCAGGAGGGGGCTCAATTATCTATTTACAAGATAAAAGATTAAGGGTTGGACCTCGTTCTGCTGCCGCAAATCCTGGTCCAGCTTGTTATAGACGCGGAGGCCCATTAACGATAACTGATGCGAACCTTTTACTAGGACGCCTTCAAGCAAAATCATTCCCAGCATTATTTGGTTCCAAAGGAAATCAAACTATTGATATTTCAATAGTAAAACAAGGTTTTAATAAACTAGGGGATGATCTCTGTATCACTCCTGAGAAAGTAGCGGAAGGTGCATTATCAATTGCTGTAGAACGCATGGCCGATGCGATCAAGCAAGTCTCAATATCATGTGGTCATGACATACGAGAAGGAGTACTCGTAGCCTTTGGAGGTGCTGGTGGGCAACATGCTTGTCGTTTAGCACAACAACTAGGAGTAGAAAAAGTTTTAGTTCATCCATTGGCTGGTGTACTTTCGGCGTATGGGATTGGGATTGCACGAGAAACTCAATTCGTCGCAATAAATGTACGTGCTCCATTGAGTGAAGAGACATTAAAAAAGGTTCAAAGTCTATGTGAATTAGAAAGCAAAAAAGCAACACAATTTCTCGAAAAAAACCGCTTGATCCAAATCAATAATTCCTCTAAAGCTATAAAGCAGTTGGCACGAATTGAAATTCGTTATCAGTCGAGTGAGCAGGGATTAATAATCAAATTAGACTCACAAACTGATGTAAAAAGTCTGGAGCAAAGTTTCGAATCAGAACACCTTGACCGATTTGGATATATACCACCTCGTAACGAGACTTTGATTATTGAACGACTTGAAGTAGAAGTTCTTGCACCAAACCCTCAGAGAACTAGACAATTAGAAAGCAAAGGAAAATCACACAATATTCCTTATGAATTTGTTCAAGTTCATTTCGCAGAGTCAGGATGGGAAAAAGTTCCCTGCTATCAACGAGAAAGCCTCGCTCCACTAACCTTTTTAAAAGGCCCTGCAATCATTTTTGAGTCAACGAGTTCCATATTCTTAGAGCCTGGGTGGACTCTAACAATTCAAAAGAACGGCAGTCTTTTATTAGAGACTCTTAATTCAGATCAAAAACGAATTCATCAATCACCTCAAATAAGTAGCAATCATTGTGATCCGATTTCACTTGAACTATTTCATCACCGCTTTACTGGAATTGCAGAGAAGATGGGGAACCGACTAAAGCAAGCAAGTCGATCAGTAAATATTCGAGAGCGTATGGATTTCTCTTGTGCAGTATTTGATCGTTATGGCGACCTCGTTGCCAACGCGCCACACATACCAGTACACCTTGGATCCATGGGTGAATCCATAGTCGATCTCTTAACACAAATTTCAACTGGAGCAAGAGGTCCTCTATCTCCTCTTGAGACAGTACTTACTAATGATCCATTTCATGGAGGAACACATTTGCCAGACATTACAGCAATTACTCCTGTTTTCGCAGACGCTAAAACACCCCAATTTTTCGTCGCATGTCGTGGTCATCATGCTGATGTAGGAGGAATAACTCCGGGGTCAATGCCCCCTTTTAGTCAAACCATTGATGACGAAGGGCTTCTACTACGCAATGAAACATTTGCCATAGATGAGTTTCATGATGATATGAAGTGGAAGATGCGTCTTCGTCAAGGGAAAAGGCCACCACGAAATCCAACCGAATTGATCGCAGATCTACAAGCTCAAGTAGCCGCAAATCTATTAGGCGTACAAGAAATAGAAAAACTGACTTCTCGTTTTGGTATTGAAGACGTCAAGGCGTACATGTCACACCTTCAGGTAAATGCGTCTATAGCCGTAGAAAATCTAACAAAAAAACTTTCAGACAGTTCCTTTTCCGTAGAGTTAGATAACGGGGCAATACTCTCTGTAGATATTACGGTTGATAACATCAATCAGAAAGCAACGTTAGATTTCAGCAATACATCTCGTCAAGGAGATGGGAATTTCCAAGCACCATTGTCGATTACAAAATCAGCTGTACTTTATGTTTTTCGTTGCTTATTAGAAGACGATATTCCACTAAATGCCGGATGTTTTAAACCATTGAGAATTATTGTCCCAAAAGGATGTTTATTAAATCCAATCCCTCCATCAGCTGTAGTTGCAGGGAATGTCGAGACATCACAAGCTCTATGCAATTTATTGTTAGGAGCCTTTGGCATCATGTCAGCAAGTCAAGGGACGATGAATAATCTCACTTTTGGAGATAATGAGAAGCAATACTACGAAACAGTGGCTGGAGGCAGTGGAGCGGGTAATGGATTTAATGGTACTGATGGCATTCAAACTCATATGACGAACTCACGTCTAACTGATCCTGAGATCCTTGAACAACGTTACCCAGTACAACTTGAATTGTTCTCTATAAGAAAAGGAAGCGGTGGGAAAGGGAGATGGAATGGGGGAAATGGTTTGATTCGCAAATTTCGATTCCTTGCTCCGATGACGGTATCAATCCTTTCCGGATCAAGGCGTATCGCACCTTTCGGATTGCAGGGTGGAAGGCCAGGAGCTACTGGAGTAAACCAACTTGAACTGACCAATGGTCAGAGAAAGCCTCTACAGGGGTGTGACAGCATTGAAGTTGCTACAGGCGAAGCAGTAATTATTGCAACACCAGGAGGTGGCGGATATGGAAGTCCAATCAAATCAAGAACCTAAAAAATAAAAAGAGGGAATCAGTTTAGAAATGAGTTAAATGTTTAAACGTTAGGGAATTCATAAGGGGAAGGATTTTGCATAGATACCTGCTTTCAGCAATCATTCATATTAGAGATGAATAATGACTCCAAAGGATCTAACAGCACAAGGTCTGTATTATCGACTTTTATTCATAGACATTTTCAAAACTAATACTACTTATAAAACTATGGCTTTAAGATCTTAAGAGAAGACCCAATGAAAAACTCAGCAAAGTTTTTACAGCTAAATCCAGATGAAATCTGGAGCGATTATCCAATTACCTCTATAAAGCACAGCTCCCTAGTGGTGAGAACACCAGACTGCACAGGTTGCTGTAACAACAGCAACAACAACACCACCCCATTTAATTACCTTTTGGGGAGCATTAAAGGTAGTACCTACAAGTATTGCTGAAAGGTTCAAAACCATTAGCTGTTCTATGGAAGGAGATATTCCAAAGAGCCCAGATGTCGTAGCAAAGAGATTCATTAAAATGTATCGATACATCCAAACATTAAGCCCTAATCGATCAAATTCATCAAAGTCAGGCTATGAGCGTAATCCTTGTTTTTTCAAACGTCTTTAAATTTCCGATCATTAGATATAGGTTCTATGACGCAGAGACCTCTATCCCTAGAGGTCTTGCATTTTAAAGTAAATAGTCCTAAAAGTAAGATTCCCCATCACCCGGCTCTGCAATTATATGCAGAGCCTTTTTTCTTGACTGCGTTCACAAAATCAGAGGCTTATCCGTAATGCTCATAAAGTCAATTTATTTAGTGAACATTACTTTTCCAGAATCTCATTAACAACATCATCCCATTTACGGCTGGCGTTGATTCGATCGGCTCGACTTCTTCTGTTTCTAACAGTCAAATAGAGATTTGTATAAGAGGATATCACTAATAACATGCGAAGGAAGGTATTCAAATTCATTTTTTGTTTCTTTAAAAAATTAGTATAAACAAAACTATCGACGCTTTCGCCTGATCCATCCTATTAGTTCAGTCAAGAAGCTTGCCATAAGGAAAGCAAAGTAGCCAGCAACCAATGAAGTTATCAAGGCACCTATTTGATTTCCAAGTACAACTATTGCAACCGCTATTCCCACTGCTGAAGGGATCAAAGCTGGAATGACTTTCAAATCAAGCTTTTTCTTTTTAATTTCTGTCATAAGAAAATCATGCAGGAAAACCTTCGAAGTTACTCAAAGTCGATACAAAAAGAATTCTGACTCTAAAAAAGATCATAGACGTCCGTTTAGAAGACAAGAGGACTCTCTAATATCTTTTCTTACTGTGGCATTAAATTAATTTAAACTTATTCTTGTCCGCCTTAGAGATAGGGGTACCCCAATATTCTGGATGATGATCAAATAACGTTCCTGGGGTAATTCCCTATTCGGATCACCTACTCATGGGTAATATGCATAGATACACTCTAGGCAGTGATATTCTCTTCGAGGCCTTTGGTTCTTTCTAGCAAGTCTGGATATACATTGCCTGGATCAGAATATAAGCGGTTGAGAAACCGCTCTTGGCTCCTAAGTCTTGAATAGAGAAGTACCTCCCTAAGCAAATAAAAGGGCTCTCCTTCAGACAGAGGGAAAAGAAGAATTAGCTTTGTTTCAACCAAAGGCAGAATGCCCTAGCAGAAAAGGGATAGGTAAGACTTTATTCATGAGACTTACGTCTAATAAGTAGTGCGTATCTATCGATGACAAAACTCTTGGTAATGATTAATATTTTTTGATAACTCAGAGGAGGTCAAACCTCAACCTATCTGTTCGACTAATTCTCATCTTCATCCAGGCCTCTGTAGGTCCTGATGTGAGGAAGAGAACACCTCTGCCACTACAGAGAGTGAAATCTCATAGCTTCAAATACAATTCTTATAACAGTGCAAAACATAATCACCCTTCTAACAGACTCCTTGAACCAACCTCCAATTGGTCAAACTAAAAGTTTTATATGGCTAGCGACCCCAATGGGAATAGCAGCCTTATGCAAAACAAAGGATCCAACTATCAAGCCCCCCTTTGAAGAGGCGGTAAAAGAAGGTGTAGAGGTAGCAATTGATCTAAGCCGGGAAGAAAGAGAGTTCCACCAAACCGAGCAAGGGTTAGTCCTTCTTTTCTACTCGTAAAAAGGCTCTTATATAAAACACAGATCTAAAAGATTAAATTATATATTTGGAGGAAGTCACCCCCATGTTTCATCACTAGGCCATTCTCAATGACATATCGTTTCTATTTACTACACCTGCCTATTTTATAAGTTCTGAACCGTCACGCGTCATTTCTCTACCTTCATATTTATGCAAACTTAATACTTAGCTCGTGATAATCATTTTAAAATCTAAGGTTAAAGAATCTTTTAGTAAAGCTTCTCTCTTATAGCTCCTCATTATCAAGGAGATCTCAATAATACTGTACAAATGGGAACAAGTAATATTCCCAATCAAAGCCATGGCTATTTAGCTTCTCGTTTCTCATAGAAAAGGTGCCAAGCCAGAACAACAGAAAATGTCACAAACATAATCGCCAATAGTGCGTCAACAAACCAATGAATCAAGGAACCTTAAAAAAAGTGCAATGATATTAAACCATAAGAGGGCACAATTATTCAGTTGGTTTTTTTGTAATTCATTTCTAGTAACCTTACTTTAAAGACATCAATAGCAATTGAGTCGAAAGGTAGAGACCTAAGGAAATAACCAGTTGATAAACAATAGAAGCATGAGGGCAAATAAATAGGAGGAGCACTACTCAATGAGAAAGGTAGCTTAAGCATATTTTTAAAACCAACCGTCTAACATGTGACTCTTAGATAAAGATTAGGTCGGTTCCAGACTGAATTATCTATTAATAGCCATCAGAGTGCTCTTAAATTACCCCCTAAGATATGACACTTAATCATGCCCAAGTCCTCTCAATAGCTTTTGAAAAGTGAACTACGCCGACAAGTCTCGTCATCAATGTCTGGGAAGCACCTCAGAGAGAGCTTTTACCAACAAACAAGAAATGTTTTTTTAACAACTCCAGGAGGTACTGAGGGTGTCCTGTTTTATTCATACTGCTGACTGGCAAATAGGGAAACTCTATCTACAGGTAGAAGATGATCAAAAGCGCTTCAAGCTTCAACAAGAGCGTGTAAATGTCATACGACGTATTAGAGATGCAGCAAGGAACAAAGAAGCCCAATTCGTACTTGTAGCAGGCGATTTATTCGATTCTCCAACTCCCTCTAATAGCTCAGTATTGGAAGTGCTTGAAGCAATCGGAGATATAACTATTCCTGTTTTAGTTATCCCTGGGAACCATGATCATGGAGCTCTTGGAACCATTTGGCACCGTGATGATTTTCAACGGCACCGACGAAATATGGCTCCAAATCTTGTGGTGTTATTGGAGAGGAAGCCTTTCGAACTGGATCAAGCTGTGATTCTTCCATGTCCATTACTGCGTAATCAGGACAATAATGATCCAACTCTTTGGATAAAAGGGCTTGATTGGAACATATTACCTTCTAATAAACCAAGAATTGTTCTTGCTCATGGAGGCGTCTTCGGTTTTGAAGGCCGTGATTATGAACTTGAGAAAGAAGCCCCCCGAGGAGCAAATAATCTGATTGATATACATGGCCTATCAACACAGGAAATCGACTACATCGCCTTAGGCGATTGGCACAATCTCAAACAAATCAGTCCCCACGCTTGGTACTCAGGAACTCCAGAGCCTGATCGCTTTGACCAAGGTCATGACAACCAGCGTGGTCAAGTTTTGCTTATAAAGGTTATACGTGCAAAGGCTCCACAAGTCGAAACAATTTCAACTGGACGAATTCAATGGCACAATTTTAAATTCAGATTTAAAAGTGATAGTGATCTCGGTCGCTTGGAACGCCTTATTGAAGAACTTACTTTAGGAAGAGTGTCACGTGACTTGTTGAGAATCGAAATAAGTGGAAGCCTCAGCCTTGCGGGTCATCGTCGATACGAAGAATTCAAGGCCGACCTAGAAAACAAATTATTGCGGCTTAGAATCAAAGGGGAATGTCAGAAAACACCAGAGGCTGATGAGCTGGAACAGCTAACAACATGTGTAGAAGATCCGTTAATAGCCCAAGTTGCAGCACAATTACAACAACGCTTAGAGAGAGAAAGTGATCAAGGATCTGAGCAAGCAGCCATTATTCGCATAGCCCTTTGTGAATTATTCCGCTTTTCTATGAAAGCAGAATAAAATGCGACTTATTAATTGCCAAATCCAAAATGTTCGCATTCATGCTGATCTTCTCGTAGAATTTTCACCACAAGTCACACTAATTGGGGGCCCAAACGAAACTGGAAAAAGCACATTAATAGAAGCTCTTCATAGAACATTATTTCTAAAAGCATCAGCAACCGGAAGTCCCATTGAAGCTCTTAGATCAAAGATTCATTTAGGGCATCCAACCATATGTCTCACATTTGAAGCCAAGGGTGAGATCTATACCTTGCGCAAGTGTTTTAGCGGCAGCTCAGGTCATATCACCCTTAGCAGTAAAAACAGCAGCAACCAACTTTCAGGACCTCGGGCAGAAGAACATCTTGCTAGCCTTGTAGGTGTTAAGGAAACCCTAGGCAGTCGCCAAGCGAACAAAACACTCGCAACTCGGTGGGCTCACCTTTGGGTTATGCAGGGATCTGCAGGAACTGATCTTCTAAAAACAAATAAAGCCAACTACGACTTTGATTCTTTACTTACACAATTAGAGAAAGGTGGAGGTGCTGCCATACAGCAATCAGAACACGACCAGCAAGTAGGGCAAAGAATTGATCGGGCAATAAATGAAAATTTCACAAGTCGCGGCATTAAGAAAAATTCAGAGTTATGGCACCTAGAAGTAAAGCTCAATGAGGCCAAAACGAATTTGAAGTTTGCACAATCAAAACAATTGGAATATGAGCAAGCTAGTGAGTATCTAGTTGAAACAACTGAGCTACTTAACCAACTACAAAATATCAAACTACCAAAACTTCGCGGCAAGAGGCTTTTAATATCAGAACAGATTGAATCAGGAAATAAGCTTAAGGCAAATTTAAATATTGCCAAGAAAGAACTGGAGCCAATTCATTTTCAACATAAAGTTTTGAAGAAGGTTCTACTTAACATCAGTCAACTAAGAAAAGAAATTAGTCTTAGAGAAAAAAAGCAATTGAACTTAAAAACACTTCAAAATGAGAAGAAAGTCAGTGAATTAATCCTTGAGAAAGACTTAAAATCAAAAAAAGAAACTTTAAGTAATCTCAAGGCAAAGCGATTCAAGATAGAGCAAAAGTATCAGTTTATCCAACTATTGGTAGAGAAATCACGATTACTAGATTCGAGTTTAAGTCTTAAGAGTGATATAAAAAGGATTCAAGAAGTAGTTGGAAAGAAAAAAGCTCTGAACAAGAAGGTTAATGCCTTGGCTAAAATCGAACGCTCAGAATTGCAACATCTGAGGGATTTAAGTCAAGTTAAACGAGATGCAAATACTCGACAAAGGGCAATGGGAGTAACTATAAATGTACTTCGAGCCAAGCAGAACATTCTTATTAATGGAGAAGAATTAAAAGCAGGGGAGCAAATAAAACTCAGCCAAGTATTTGAGCTCAAGATTGGTGAAGACGTTAATTTAGAAATCATTCCAGGGGAAGGTGAAGTACTCAACAAGTTGCGTAATCAATATCTAACAGCAGAACAAGAAATGTCAGAAATACTTACACGCTATAATCTTGAGTCTATACAAATTGCCGAGAAACACTTTGAATATCGATTAGGTTTAAAACAACAACTAGCAGCTTTAGAAGCATCCTCACCAAGAAATATGGAGACAATTGAGGAAGAATTAAAGATATATAATCAAAAAATCAATGAATTAGAAAGTCAATTATTAAGCTTTGAAGAATTCCACAGAGAATTTATTAATAACCAATCCCTTCCTAACTCCACTATTCAACTTTTTGCTATACAAAAACAAATTCAACAAACTTATCACAACATAACCTCTGCATGTGATCAAGCTGAGGATGAGAGGGAAAGCACTCAGAAAAAACTGCAATCATTAAATTCTAAAAAGAACAATGATAATAGCGAGCTGCTTGTAATCGAGAATGCTATTAGTGATCGGCAAGAGGGTCTTAGATCGCTTCAGAATGAACATGGTGACCATGAGTCATTGGTCAATCAACTCAGTTCGCTTAACAATCAACTTGAGGCAGGTGAAAGTCACTTGATCGAGTTACAAAATCAATTGTCAAAACTCGCTCAAACTGATAGAGAGAATGAGCTAATAAACATTCAACATGAAATCAAATCTTTAGAGCAGAATACAGAACGCGTAATCAGTCAAAAAGGTGCTGCAAAGGCAAGTTGTGACTCCATAAGTTCCACTGACCCTTATGCCACCGTTGAACATGCCGAAGTTGAATTGGAAATAATTAAAGCTGAGCATCAAACAATTACACGCGTCATCGACGCACACAAGTTATTACAACAACTTTTCCTAAATGCTCAAGCAGACCTTTCCAGTCGTTACACGCAACCATTAGCTCTAGCCATAAATAGCTATCTCCAACCGTTAGCCTCTGAAAGAGGTGCCGTTCAAATAAATTTCAATCAAGCCAGTGGTTTTAGTGGCCTCCTTTTTCGACGAGGAACAGACTTCTTTGAGTTTGAACAATTAAGTGGTGGCATGAAAGAACAACTATCTGCTGCATTACGTTTATCGATGGCGGATGTACTTAAAGAGGAACATAATGGTTGCCTACCTCTCGTATTTGATGATGCATTTACCAATTCAGACCCACAAAGAATTTCCCTTGTTAAACAAATGATCAGTAAAGCAGTCAATAGTGGATTACAAGTCATTTTGCTTACCTGTGATCCAGAAGCATATTGGGAGTTTGCAAATCAAAAAGTGCGATTAGGATAAGAACTGAGTCGAATATTTATAAACATTCGACAATATAAGCTTGTCAAGAAATATTTTATATTGGCAATAACACAATTAAAATATTTCTTGCGGAAAAGATGGTTAAATGAAAATAGGCAATTTTTCGCTATATGACCTATTTTGCTTTTACCCAAGTCTCTAAAATACTACTTCTAGGGTTATACCTGCCGGGGAGCCTGCAATACAACAGCGGACTTGACTCCGTGAATACAGGGAGCGACTGGTAAACACGCTATCCATACCCCGGCAATTAAATACGTATCAAACACCAAAAATGACTTACGAAGAGAATATGCGACAACTTCTTTTAAAAGATCTTTCATAAAGTTTTACTCGATCTATTGTGATAAAAGGGGTAGAGGCAATTACGAAAGGTTTTTTAAGCACGAAGGATTATTGACATCAAACAATACATAGTTTTGTATAGATGTGATTTTGATATATAGACGTTTACTTAATCTGAGTAATTGTTACCGCCATCTAAACCTGACAAAAATAAGTCTTCTAAAAGCTTTTGGGATCCTTGCCTCATCTGCAAACCTGTCCACTTGATCATCAACCTGTTTATTGATCAATTCTCTAAGTCTCCAAAAAAGTGCCAAAAGGACAATCAAAGATAATGGAACAACAAGTGTCAAATAGATCTTAAGCTCAGGGGTTAGATAATTGGAAGAGAAAGGATTCAAGTCTATTAGCATTCAGGGTGTTCTGCAGGCAGGTTTAGGTACATTTCCGACTATTAGTTAAGGTTTTGTTTCTCCTTGTTAAAAGAAAGCAGGACCATGAAGACATTAAAGTCTTAAAGAAATTCTAACCAAACAAGTATAGTCGTTTCTTTTCCTTTCCCCTTCTACCTATATAGGCATAGCTGCTGAAAAGCCATGAGTCCAAAGAAGGGGGAATGGTGTCTTCTGATCCATCTTTAGATCTATAGACCCGCTCAATACCAAATTCTCTTTCTACAATTTTGATTCCAAAATTCATTGGAACTCCCAAGGGACCCTTCTTTAGCTACTAAAAATTATCAAGCAATAAGTAAAAAGGACAGATGGCACTGACATCTATGGCCGTGTCATCTGTCTAAAGACCCTTAAAAGAATGGAAAGGCAAGATCTAAAGCCCTTATCAACAAATAGAAAAGGCTACTCTGATTAATAGAAGTAACAAAGTAATAGGGAGGGGAAACCTACAAAGGCAAGATCTTATTTTACTTTTAATAATCTATAATTATTATGTAAGCGAGGATCACTAGTGTCTAAAGATACGGCATATCGAGAAATGCCCTAAATATCATTTTAGAATGAAACAAAGCTAACCAATATAACTTGGGCTCAAATCGATGAAGAGGACTTGAATAATCAATTTCCTTTAATATTCCTTGTTGTGAGGGAAACGATCTTGAATGTTTTCACTTTTAAATAAGGTTTTAGTATCGTTATACTCTGTTAACGCCAGATCAGTAATTACAGCTAGGATGGCGGATTATTCTTAGGTAAATCCAGCCTCTTGCCATCCAAAATGTCAGCCAATGTTCGAAAACTTTCTGCGTACCTCCAAAAATCATCCTTACGTTGAAAGCCCTCTAGAAAGTTCCTACTGAAATTTTTTTGCATCCCCCATCTCTTTTCATTCCTTTCATATTCCCCATGATTCATATCAATCAAGAAGAGACTTGCTCGTTCATGAAGAAGACACTCTTCTTCTGAGCTGAACAACTCTCCGTCTTTTGCTTGCCAAACCTGTTTAGGCATCCTTTTCCTGAAACTCTTATCGATCCAATAGTAAACATAATAAAGGAGCCGCTATTAACCTTCAAAAAACCAAGAAAAAAAGCAGAGTTCATACGCACTTTTGAGACAAAGGCATCCTCAGACAAATAAGCCTCATTGCAATGGTTTACAAAGATGTCAGGCGGATTCTGTATTGCTTACAAAAAAATGTTGATATCGATATAAGGAGGTCACCTTAAAGCAGCTTTTTGGGCTTATAACTTACAGGTTTTCTCTCTATTAATTGATTCTCATTTCTTTTTACCAAGGCAGAGACTCACCGTTCGAGTGCCAAAAGGACCCTGAACTCTCAATCGTAAGTGAGTCCATCCTCTGAATAAGACCATTAACCGACTCCTCAGGTGTTATTCCATGAGGGGTAAAGCCTGTCATTCGAGTACAAACAAGGCCTGGATGTAATAAAGCAACTGAAATTCCATGAGGCTTTAAATCAATGGATAAGGATTTGCCCGCCATACAAAGTGCCGCCTTTGACATCCTGTAGCCGTAATATCCACCACTTGTGTTGTCTTCAATAGACCCCATTCGACTCGTGATCAAAATTACTTTTGATCCATTTCTCATATTGTTAAGGAAAGTCCGAGTAAAAGACAGAGGGGCTAAGGCATTTACTTCAAATTGGCGCTTAAGACTTTCAGTATCAAGACTTTCCAAGGAGCTGCTCTCAGCAATGCCAGCGTTCTGAATCAAGACATCTATTTTGATTCCACTCAAATTATTTTTAAGATTGAGAATTGAATTTTCTGATGTGACATCGATTCCAGATTCAACTCTTACACCTAAATCATCTAGCTCTTGAGAAGAAGAGCGACATGTAGCGATCACCTTATTACCCCTTCTCAATAATTGACGGCAGCATTCCAGTCCTATCCCTCTATTGGAACCGGTAATCAGGTAAGTAGCCAAAAGACTAATGCGATTTCTGCAACGATAGAGGCTTTAAGAGCTTGATCAGCGTAGAAATTGCGACATCACATTGATCAAATCAAAAAAGACTCTGGATATTCATAGGAATAGATAAATACTACTCAGCCAACAGTGTCACAACCAGGATCGAAATAACTTAGTTTGGCCAAACGAGCTTGTACCAAAGCAGCCCTAGCTGTTTTCTTATTGTTGGTTGCACTACTTCCAATTGCAGCTAGAGGAAGTCCGCCGCCTAAAAATCCTGCGACAGCTAACAAAGCTTTTCGATCAGCTGTTTCATATGAAATAGCTAAAGCAACAAGAGTCCCAAAAGTAGCTGTCAACAAACCAACCCATCGACAGGCCTCACCAGAATAAGACTTTGCTGACTCAGCTGTTTGCAGTTCATTTTCTATGGCCTTGAGCTTCTCTTCCATGTTTGGATCGCGCATGTCATTTATGCCATTCCCTTACACATAGCTCAGATCTAACAACTTTGCTGACGTATGGCTATTTTTTCAATATGAAAATACATTAACCATTGAATTTCCTACAAGAAGATGCATCCAGATTTTCAATGCCTGTTCCAAAAAACACCTACGAAGAACTATTTAACAATCTTTGGTTTAGATAGCACAAATATAGTTGGCTTAAGTAGGTACTCCGTAGACAACTAAAATCTAAGATTAAATCTGGTAATGAAGAGGAAATTACATTTACATTGGTTTTATAGAAGCATTCAGGCATTAGAATATATGAGGGTTAATCTAAAAACCATAAAGAATATTCAATTCTATGCTCTTAGTTTTGATTACATGACAACAAATGCCATACTACTCTTGAGTAGATATAAATAGAGAATCTCAAAAAAAAGATGGACTACACAGATGAACAGCTAAGTGAGATTTGTGAAGATGCATTTATCAATATCAAAGAAGCATGTATGACACTCCAAGAAAAAACCAGATGTTCTAATGAAGTTGTTATAAAACTGCTAAATAACGTGGCAGATTTTTACATATCTAAGGATCACTTGTAACAATCAGCACTGGCTATCTTTTGCTAGTTTTAAATACTTACTTTCAATATATTATCAACTAGACAAGTCAAGTTTGACTAATTAT
>Ga0163108_10001029_pt1 | contig 20593 bp, 14 predicted proteins | sample Fk1155metaG_FD_109644 | JGI IMG/M metagenome (GOLD analysis project Ga0163108, IMG submission 109644) | Marine microbial communities from the Central Pacific Ocean - Fk160115 155m metaG | ecosystem: Environmental > Aquatic > Marine > Oceanic > Photic zone | place: The Central Pacific Ocean...
AGTTTCACTAATCTTTTCTCCAACAACTGGCACCTTTGACATCCATTTAAATGCTTCAATATAGTTATCACTAGGAAATCTGAGATTATAATCAACATTTGTGGTTAATCTCTGAGTATCTACCGACTCCATAATCTCATCAGATCTATTTTGATTAGACATATTAAATGATGCGCTAAGATTGTCAATTGTATATTTAACGAAAGGATTCTCTGATTTAATTTGCTTTGATATCTTACCATTCAAAGAAATTGTAGATGATTTTACTAATATAGAGTCTGGTGTTGCCCCGTTAGTTCTAATATCGGTTCCTGGGAAAAATTTTGGTGCATTATTTTGCATGTTATATGTCATATTAACTGGAAAAGAAATACCAAACCTTTGAGGAAATAGACTGCCTATTTGCATATTATTTGTAAAGATAAGATTTTCAGTTGTGGTGTTTGTTCCTACTCTTTCTTGGAGAATGTGGAAATCTGCATCTTTTTTACTATAAGATATAGAGCTCTTATTAAAATCAGATAAATTAAATTCAGATTTTAATCTTACTGCTGTTCCATTTTCCTTTTTTACTCCACTTAAGCGAAGTTCATCTAACCAAATCTCACCTGTAATTGGATGGTCAGCATTATTTTCAACTCCTACAATAAAATATTGCAATCTTGATAATGAAGGTTGGCCTACAATCTCAACTTTTTTATACTCTTGATTATTGTCATCAATAAATTGATATCTTTTGTATCCCAATGAGTCAGTGAAGGTATCATTGGCATTAATCTTTTCAATAGACTCTTCATCTATATTCTTTAAACTGGTCAACCAATTTAGGTCAAGATCTACGGCATTTCTCTGTTCATCTTCATCCCAACCATCATACACTGGCTTCGTGAGCTTGTAATATTCATCTCCAGTACCAAATTTGATAAAAAATCGTAAATCCGTATTACTATCTGATATATTTTCACTATCACCATAAACAAACATTTTCATTTGGTCGTACATCAAAAAGCTTTGTCCTTTTTGAGATGTCATAGAAGATAAAATTTTCCTTGCTGCTCCTTTAAAGTCTGGATTTAAATTATCAAACCTGAGAACTAAAGACTGCTCTTTGGATCGTATCTTATTGATTTGATCGTACTCACCAAAAACACCTTTAGGAGGTATATAATCAGGATTATCTTCATCGTTCACTACTGTCACTAAAAATGTGCTATCTTGTACTGCATAGTTATCTTGGTCTACAAGAGATGTACCCATCTCCTCCCATGCATTTCCTACAAGTTCAATTTTTGCAATCTCTAGCTGTGAGGGTTTGTCAATTCCAGATACTACAAGCCTTACATACTTAATTTCGCTAAGCGTAATATCCTGTACTTTAGCAAAATGATTTAAAGGTATTCTTATTAATTTCCAACCTGTTTCTGTACCGTTTACTATAGTAGAACCAGCAACATATGTACTATCATCTAAAGAGATAGTTTTTGTAAAATAATCATTTGTCCTATCTAAGAAACCCGACTGATCCAAATCTTCACTATCAGGATATTTACCTCCAGCTTGAATTCTATCGCCAGTACCATTTCCTTCTGTACCATTAACCTTTGTATAATCTGAACTACCTTCAATATAATCCCAATTATCACCATTTGGATCATTAACATTTACATCAGATGAAGCGTTGATAATTGATATTTCTCCGCTAGACAAGTAATCTTGATAGGTTAGTCCATCTTCTTGGCTCAAACAATCTCCCCAGCCATCTTCAAAACTATCAAAACAACCATCGAGTCCTGTATCTTCACTATCTTCTAAGAATCCATTACCAAGGGCTAATCCTGCATCTGGAACATCTTCGTTATTCAGAGATCCGTTATCATTGTAGTCTTCACTAATTTTGCCTAAATCCACTGTTAAATTACCTTCATCTCCACGTAACCAAATTTCAAAAAATCTGCTTCTAGTTTGATCATAATCAGATATAAACATTGGAGTAATCACGCCAGCCCATACAGAGTCAGGATCTACGGTTTCTTGATATTCTTTTGGTTCAAAATCTAAAACTAAAATATCTGTAGTAAGATTTTGTGCTCTTTGCGATGTAGAAATATTCGGCCAAATATTATTTGTTAATACTTGGGAATAAGGATTGTACCAATGCATTCTCGCTCGATTTCTTTGATTAAAAGATTGATTGGTATCAAGATTTAATGGAGCGGAAGAAATATTCCAAAATCTTCTCAATATTGATGGACTTGTAACACGTTTTGAGCCCTCAAAGTCATCGATATAAGCCACCCCATCACTGTCTCCAATAGCAGAGTTAGATATCGCATTGGGGTTAGGCAGTACTTGTGCGATTTCTCCTTCTAAAGTAAACCTAGATAACTTTTCAGCATTAAACATATCAAGATTATTTAGAGATGCAGATAAATTCTCTAAATCCTTCTCATAACGACCATTAATATCCCAAATAAAATTTCGGATTGGTTCAAAGCCTACTTCTACTTTTTTATTAACAATATCCTGATTGTAATAAAGAGCTGTCATTCCTAAGAATGAATTTTTATCAAAATCAATTTGTGCACGAGAACCAACCATAATTTTTCTATCGAATGTAACTAGGTCATGCTTATCATATACAATTTCTAAATCACTATTGGGATCAATATTGCCAGTAAGCATTATCATCCCAGAAAAATAATCAATCTGATAATCTTGACCTCTTTCAAGTTTCTCTCCATTAGAATAAATCTCTTCACTCCCCTCTACTAATGTAAATCCTAGATTAATAGTAGACTTTGGATTGGTATAATTTGCTGCAATGGTAAAACGAGAATCTCCTGTATATTCTGTACGATTAGTGCTCGTATACATTTTACCCTGTTGGAGTAAAGAGTTTAATGTCGAATTATCATTTCCACCGTCCAAATTATTACTTGAAACAAAAGGTAGGAGTGCAGGTAAATGCACTTCTCCTGCTTTCAAATTCACAATATTAGGGTTATTAAAATCAATAATTTCATCCGGTGAAGATGCACCGGATTGATTAAGGTTATCTAATCCAAATAAATTTAAGAATGTGGCACCACTGTTTGTTCTATCGCTTACAGGTGTAGAAAAATTATCTAGAATTCTAACGCCTAAACTAGTTTCATCAATATTAGTTGCTCCAAGAGAGTATACATTCTTAAACATAAGATCCCATGTTGGATGATTAGGGTGTGATGACTGTGCTTTTAGCATCTTCAAGACTAAGGTGGTATTGCCATCATCCCCAATATTTGATCCAACCTTTAAAACAACTTCTCCTGTTGTTCTATTTGCCAATTCAAAATGTGTACCTATAATTTCATTTTGAAGAGTATTTTGCATTCTTATAAATCCTAAATCTTCGTTAATGGCATAGTCGGAGCCTCGTTCTAGCTTAATAAACGCTCCTTCTTTACTACTATCATTATAAAGGGTGGTATCGTTAGGATCAATATATGCTGTTCCTGGATCTGCTTGTGGATTGTTAGATGCATCAATTTTATAAAGCTCAAAATTTCTTACTACTAAATTACCAATACTATGCAATCCGTTATTTAAAGGATAATAAGAAGGTACATTGACTTGAAATCCGCTATCTGGTATTATATCAGAAGAACCATTTCTAAACCATTCGTGGATAAAGAAATATAGATTTTTTCTATACTCATAATCTTCTATCTGATTTTCTCTTACTTCAGAAGTGCCTTTGTATTTTTCAGATTGCTTCTTGGTTCTCTCCAGTGATGCTATACTCGTAATGTTAAGTGGACCTAACTGTGAGAGAGCTTTAATACCAAAGAGACCTTTATTTTGTCCTGAAAATGTGACAAACTCAGTAGAAGGTAGTGCAAGCGAGATATTTCCTATTTCAAGTCTTTGTAAAATATCATCTTCATCTCCAGCATAATCAACACGAATAGTATTCTCCCAATCAAAGTCTCTTTCGGAATTTTGATCTAAAGATATAGTGATTCTTTCACCAACCTTCCCTTGAACATTTAATTGTTGTTTTTGGTCAAATTTAAAGTTGGTTTTTTCCTGCTCCTTATAAGAAGATCTTACTAGCTCTTGATCTTGATTGACTAATTTACCAGATAGGTTAATATTACCTTGTACTCGTAGCGACGCTCTTCCTAATGCTCCTAAATTAAAATCAGCAACTTCTAGATATCTTCCCTTATTGCTAGCAATTGTAGTATCTGAAGCAGATAAGCTAAAGGGTTCTTGAAAATTATATTGTTGATTAATTGCATATAAATCTTTTAAATAATTATCTAATGAAGAAATATATGGGATAACATTAGTGTGGTTGAAAGTGGATTCACTAATTGCAATCAGATTAGAATCAACATCTAGTTCAACAGTATACTTTTTTAAAGATTGGGTCGTATTAAAAATTCCTATTGGATAATTAGATAAGTCATTCAAACAAAAGTTGGCTGTTTTTTTCTTAAAAAAAGGATTAGTAACAATGCTTTTGTCATAGGGATGTTCAACGCCCATGACTTGAGATAGAAATAAAAAAATAGTGGATAGATAAATTTTACGCATTCATTAATTCTTTTATTTTATGTGCAAATTTTTGAATTGCAATTGCACGATGACTGATTTTATTTTTTTCTTCTAAGCTCATATTTCCTAAAGATATATTTTGTTCTGATGCATAAAAGATTGGATCATAACCAAATCCTAAATCTCCTTGCTTCTCTTCTAATATTCTACCTTCTAAACACCCTTCCACAAAAAAATCATTTATTCCATCTACATAAGTAACCACTGTTTTAAACCTAGCTGTTCTTTCTGCAAAAGGTACGCCTTCCATATTTTTTATCAATTTCTTCATATTGTCTTCATAGGTAGCATTTTCTCCTGCATATCTAGCAGTATAAATACCAGGATCTCCCATTAAATGATCCACTTCTAATATGGTGTCATCTGCCATAGATGGAATCTTAGTATGATTAAATGCTACCCTTGACTTGATAAACGAATTTTCTACGATAGAAGTTCCGTCTTCTTTTATATCTTCTATGTCAGGAAAATCGCTTAATGAATAAATCTTATCAAAGAAAGGTTGAATTTTAGTAATAATTTCAGATATTTTGTGCTCATTTGAAGAAGAAATAATAATATTTTTCATTTCTAAAACTAATAAATATTTATGTGTTTTTTAAATAACTTATAATGTGTAGTTTTTTACGCTTTTTTAAGGCTCGATAGCTCAGTTGGTAGAGCAGAGGACTGAAAATCCTTGTGTCGGGGGTTCAATTCCCTCTCGAGCCACTTTTTATTTTGGGGAAACATTAAATGGACTTAACACAAATTATACTATTAATAACACTGATACTGTTTTTGATATTTATTCTACCTCAATTGAAGAAAATCTTTACCTTTAGGTTTCAGATTATTGAAGATAAATTCAATTAGAAACCTTTATTAAACATGATTAAATATATTCTATCACATACTAATGTTGCCATTAACTATTTTGGTTTCTCAATAGTATGGTTTTGTTGTATTTATAGTGGAGCTCAAGGCGAGATAGCCCTCGCATTAATACCAACTCTTATATTTTTATATCTACACTTTAGCATAGTTACCGATCACCTTAAAGAAGAAATTCAATTAATATTCATAGCAATTTTAATGGGAGTAATTGTTGATTCCAGTTTTTCTTTTTTTGGGATTGTATCTTATAATGGCAATATAACATCTATTCCTCATCTAGCTCCAATATGGATACTATGTATGTGGGCAGGATTTGCAGCTCAGATTAATCATGCGATGAATCGACTGAGAGAGAAATATATTCTTATTGGATTTTATGGACTGCTAGCTCCACTCGCTTATATGGGTGGCGAAGCAATTAATGCAGCTTCTGTTGCTGATGGAAATATTAACTATGCAATCATTAGTATTAGTTGGGCTATTAGCTTGATCCTATTATTTAAAATATCTGAATATTTAATGGCAAAATAAATATGGTAAATTATGCGATAAAACTACTACTTATTCTCTTGGTGACAAGCTGTGCGAGTAAAAAAGTTATTGAACCAGAGAGCATGGTAAATAATATTCCTGAAAACTGGGCAATTATCGTTCCGGTAACAATTAATATTTCAGACATATGGTGGAATGAATTTCAAGATGAAAAATTAAATCAATTTTTAAATCAATTTTTGGAACAAAACATTAACTTGGAACAAGCAATGCTCAATACAAGAGTTGCAAAACAGGCATCTGTAATTTCAACTTCCAATGTTTTCCCATCTATTGCACTTAGCGCTAGCGGATCAGAATCTGAACAGAATACAGCTGGCTTTCCTCCAATCTTTAGTTCTTTCTTCGGGAGTCAGAATGATGAAATAACAACGTTTACACAAGAGAATTATAATCTATCATTAAGTACGCAGTGGGAAATTGATTTATGGGGTAAAATGAGACAAGGAAGGCTTGCAGGAAAACAACAATACTTATCTGCAAAATATAATTATACCTATTATCAATTTTCTCTAACATCTGAAGCTACAAAACTCTATTTCTCGATTATAGAAGCAAAACAATTAACAGAAAATGCTCAACAAAAATATAATAATGCGAAAATTATTTTTGAATTATATACAAGCCGTTATGACAAAGGCGTTATATCATTAAAAGCCTTACAACAATCAGAAATAATATTAAATCTTGCAAAAAGTGATTTGGAAAATAAGAAAAGTATTGCTACTTCTCTTGTTCATCAAGGAAAGGTGCTGATAAAAGAATATCCAAATTTAACATTAGATACAGGAAAAGATTTTCCACAATCTCTTCCAAATATACCGCAAGTTTTACCAGCTGATATAGTAAAAAGGCGTCCTGACTTAATCGCATCACAGTATAACTTGCTGGCATCTAAAGCGCTCAACAAGCAGGCAATTCGATCGCTGTATCCTTCATTTAGTTTAGTAGGAGCAACAGGAGCATCAAGCAATGTTCAAGATTTGTTAAATGATGATTTTAGTGTTTGGAGTAATGGCATTAATTTATTCGCACCTATTTTTAATGCTGGAAAACTGATAGCAAATAAAAAAATTGCTAAAACTAATCAAGAAATTGCAATGCTAGATTTTGTTAATAATTTATTAACTGCATATAAAGAGGTAGAGTCAGGTTTAGAATTTGACCAAAGCGCACAACTATCGCTCAATCTACTAAAAAGCAATCTTGCATTATCTAAATCTATGTACAATACAACGTTTGATGAATTCACTAGAGGTGTCGCAAGTATCGAAGAAGTGATCAATGCCAATAATGTATTATTTGACAATAAGAATATGTTATCGAGAGCAGAAAGGATTCGCATTGAACAAAGAATCAACTTAATATTAGCATTAGGAGGAGGGTTTACTTATAAGCGATGATTAAATATTTAAAACCATTATTTATTATATTCGGTGCAATAGTAATTGCATTTGCTATATACATATTAGGACAAGTCTCCCCTAGCCCCGTGGAAGCACCGCGCCCATTAGATGTCAATGTGCAAATATTAACACCCGTTGATTATGAAGTAAAAATAAAATCTACTGGTACAACAATACCTATCATTCAAACTATTTTAACATCTGAAGTAGGTGGAGAAGTAATTTATCGTTCTAAAAAGTTTTCTGAAGGATCTTCAGTTATTGCTGGTGAAATATTAGCTAAAATTGATGATACTGATTTACAACTACAGTACAAAAATGCCTTGTTGCAGTTAGCAAGTGCAGAAGTGCAGTTAGCAGTACAAGAAGCGGAAGCAGAGATTGCTCAGGAAGCTTGGAGTAAAGTCGGCGAAGGTATTGCAAAAGATTTAACTGCTAAAAAACCTCAATTAAAACAAGCAAAAGCAGCCCTAGAGGTCGCAAAAGCACAAGTGCAATCAGCAGAAAAAAAACTTAACAAAACTGAAATTACTGCACCATATACTGGTCGTATTCAAAATATCAATATTGATTTAGGATCCACTATTCTTCCGGGTCAACCAATAGGATCAATGTATACATCAAATGAAATTGAAGTAACGCTTTCTGTTAAAGATAGTGATTTACAATTCCTTGATATACCAATGGATGGTAGAAAATTGAACCCTGATCAACGATCATTGGTAATCATTAAATCTCTTTATAGGGGGAAAATGCAAGAATGGAGTGGAAATTTAGAGAGAGTTGATGGTGTTATTGATCCAATGACTCGAATGATTAAGCTTATTGCAATTTTTAAAAATAATTTCATTGAAAATACAAAACCTACATTGCCAATTGGACTGTTTGTAGAAGCAGAGATTAGCGGTAGGCAGTTAACTGATGTTTTTATAATTCCTGATACTGCATTAACTCCTAATAGTGAACTCTGGGTGCTGAACCAAAGCAATGCCCTGGAAATAAGAAAAATAAATATAGCTACTAGGACAAAAGATTATATTATAGTAGAAAGTGGAGTTTCAGCAGGTGAAAGGATAGTTGTTTCAAAGCTTAGTATTGCAACTAATGGAATGATAGTAACCCCAAGATATCAATAATGAAAGGGATTGTTACCTGGTTCGTCAAAAATAGTGTTCCTGCAAACCTATTTATGTTTTTCTTAATTGTTGGCGGATTTTTCGTATCATATCCAACAATGAAATCTGAATTTTTTCCAACACCAGATCTTGATACTATTATGGTCAAAGTAGTTTATCCTGGAGCATCCGCACAAGAAATAGAATCTTCAATTTGTTCTAAAATAGAAGATAGGCTCGAGGGAGTATCTGGGATTAAAAAATTAAGATCCAATTCGCTTGAAGGATTAGGGGTCGTAGCGGTAAAGATACATAATAGTGCAGATCTTGATACTGCATTAGATGATATTAAAACCATTATTAATGGTATTAGTACTTTTCCACAAAACAGTGAAGCTCCAATCATTAAAAAAATGGAACTCAATGAGAAAGTTTTGGATATTATTGTCTTTGGAGATGTTGATGAACAGGTGCTTCTCAATATTACTAAAAATATCAATGATGAAATTAAAGAGCTTAGTCAGGTTTCGTTTACAGAAATATTTGGGAGCAGAGATAAAGAAATTACGATTGAAGTATCTGAAAAAAATTTAGAAAAGTACAATCTAAATTTTGATCAAATAGCAATGGCAATCAATGCTGGATCTATTGATTTACCCGGAGGACTCCTGTCAAGCAAGCGTGGTGATTTATTAATTAGAACTGTAGGACAATCTTATAATGCCAAAGAATATGAAAATATTGTTATTAAAAGCCAAGCAGATGGAAATCAACTACTTCTCAAAGATATTGCAACTATTACTGATGGATTTGTTGATATAGAACAATATTATCGATGGGATGGTGTTAAAGCAATGTTCATTGGTATAAATTTGGTTGGTGATCAAGACGTACTCCTTTCTGCGGCACAATTAAGAAATTATGTAAAAAATAAAAAGCTTGATATGCCTGCTAATGTCAGTATTGATTATTGGTATGACCAAGCACGATACCTGCAAGATCGTATTAACCTGCTTTATAAAAATTTTGCTATTGGAATGATCTTAGTATTATTCTTATTAACGATGTTTTTGAGACCCTCTGTGGCATTCTGGGTATCAATGGGAATTCCTATTTCTTTTGGAGGGGCGCTTATTATTCTTCCACAGATTGGAGTAACCGTCAATATTTTATCTGCATTTATGTTTATTGTGGTTTTAGGTATTGTAGTAGATGACGCAATTATTGTAGGGGAGAATGTTTTTAGGCGACGCATCAAGCTTAAAGAGGATAACATGACATCAACAATTAAAGGGACTATGGAAGTAATAATTCCAGTATTTTTTGGAGTACTTACTACCATAGCTGTATTTACTCCAATGCTAACCTTGGCTGGAAACACAGGTGACATATGGAAAGTGTTCCCGATGACTGCAGTTCCAATTTTAGTATTTTCATTAATAGAATCAACGACCATTTTACCATCACACTTAAATCATGCAGGTGAATGGTTTCAAAGAAGTTTTGTAGGTTTTGGTAAAAAACTAAAAGCAATGAGAAGTTATTGCTCAACCAAACTTTATATGTTTGTAGATAATTTTTGGATGCCCATGGTTGAAAAATCACTTATTAGTCGATATGTAGCTGTATCTGTGTTTATAGGGATGATGATTATAACAATGTCTTTAGTTGGTAGTGGACTAGTTAAATGGCAATTCTTTCCAGTGTTAGAGGCAGAAGACGTTACAATTGTCTTTGAACTACCCGAAGGTTCTCCCATAGAGGAAACTCAAATGATTACTAAGATGATTGAAAATGAGGCATTACAACTCAAGAATGAACTAAATACAACTCAGCCTGAAATAATTATTTCTCATGTACTAACAACTGTTGGACAACATTACTTTAGTAATAAAGAAGAAGAAAATAGCCCAACAGGACCTAGTGTAAGATCATCATCTACACCACACTTGGGGGAAGTCGTTGTAGTATTAACTCCCGCAGATGATAGGTGGGGATTAATTGGTGCATATGATATTATTGATGTATTACGTCAGCGTATTGGGAATATTCCTGGGGTGGAGCGATTAAATTATAGTGCTAATATTTTTACTGCTGGAAAATCAATTCATTTTGAATTTACAAGCAATAGTTTTGAAAAATTAGAGCAGGTAGTTAACGATACTAAAGTACTGTTATCTGGATTTTCTGGTGTTTATGATTTAACCGATACGGACACCAAAGGTAAAAATGAATTGCAAATAGAACTATTACCTTCCGCAGAAGTGTATGGATTAACCACAATGGATATTGCGCACCAAGTAAGACAAGCATTCTTTGGCGAAGAAGTACAGCGTATTCAACGTAATGATGATGACATCAAGGTCATGCTTAAACTTCCAAAGAATGAACGCGAAAATATGACAACCTTAGAAAACATGAGAATACGTACAGCACAAGGCATAAAAGTTCCTCTTTATGCGGTTGCAAATGTCAGAGAAATAGAAGGAAAAGCAGCCATTTCGCGTATTGATGGGAAGCGTGTGATAGAGGTGACTTCTGATGTTGATATTTCTCAGAATACTGCTTCTATGATTTTACAAAGAATCGTTTGGCCAGCAGGCCCACTTGAAGGACAACCAATGCTTAAGTTTAAAAAAATAATGGATAAAACTCCTGGCGTAGGTTTTGCGCTTGCAGGAGAACCAGCTGAACAAAGTGAACAATTAGATGATATTATATTAAAATTTGGTCTTGCAATCTTTGCTATTTATGTGCTGCTTGCCATACCGCTGAAATCATATTTTAAACCTTTGATTGTATTATCTGCTATTCCATTTGGTATTGTAGGTGCTGTCCTTGGACATTTCCTATTTAATCAACCAATGTCTGTTCTTTCTCTTCTTGGAGTGGTAGCCCTATCTGGTGTTGTTGTAAACGATAGCCTTCTTCTTGTTGTGTTTGTTGATAGAGCCAAAGAAAAAGGAGTTAAAACTAGAAAAGCCGTGCTAGATGCTGTCCGTACAAGATTTAGACCCGTAGTATTAACCTCAATGACAACATTTTTAGGAATCTTCCCCTTACTCTTGAATCAAAGTACTCAGGTGCTCTTTTTAAAGCCTATGGCAATCTCTCTAGGTATTGGAATTCTATTTTCAACGACTGTTATATTGTTATTAGTACCAGTTTCTTATGTAATTATTGATGATTTTATAGTATTGTTAAATAGGGTATTTAAGAAAGCTGTCTAGAAGAGTTTATGCTTCAAATTGTGCGTAGCTAGGGTAGCCAGATCTAGCAGGATCTTCATAATCAATCTTAATAATTGCTTTCTTTAATATTCTTTTTAACACAATTAAGCGATCGTTTTCAGATTGGCTCTTTAATAGAATTTTTTTCGCTCTCTTATCTATATCTAGCATAGAAGCAATTTCAAAAGAGCTTTTTGGCATATTAATTTGTGGAATTTTAGAAGATGCTCCTAATTTGAGCAATACTTCATAGAGAAAAACATTTGCTTCCTGCAATAAAGTTTCATCTATAGTATCATCTATATCGTTCCATGTTTTAACATATGCCTGTTTATAGTCTTCCGAAGTATTATAACTCTTTACAATGAATCTCTCCGTACCGGATACTAAGATATCATATTCTCTGCTTTCATTCTCTCCGCCAACAACTTGATCTATAGATGCGGTGCATCCAATAATCAAAGAGTCATTATTTTTTGAATTAATAATACCAAATTTTTTATTGTTCTTTAAGCAATGCTCAACCAGTTTTTTATATTTTTCTTCAAAAATATGTAAAGGTAATTTTTCGCCAGGAAGAAGTACTAAAGGAAGTGGGAAAATTGGAATTTTATCATTCATACTACTATCAAAATACATATAGTTTTATTAATATTCACTACCAATTTTATGAAAAAAGATATTATAGATCGTTCTGGAAATAATATTGAAATGTTAAGATATGATTAATAACAAAAAAGGGGAATAATAATGAAAAAAACACTAATCGCATTACTAGCACTAATCATTATTAATTGTGGTGGTGGTGAAAACCAAGAAGTCCAAGTGGTTACTATTGAATCATTAGGCGCAGAAATGAAATTTGATGTGGAAGAATTTACTGTGAAAGCTGGGTCTACAGTCAGAATAGTAATGAAGAATAATACTCCACTTGATTTCATGGGCGAGATGCAACATAATGTAGTTATCTTTAAAGATGAATCTGCAGCACCAATGATTATTGGATTAGCTGAAGGTAATGGTGGAGAGCCATATCCTGATGGAAGAATTTTAGCGATGACTCCATTAGCAGACAAACAAGAAGAGACGTTTGTAGAGTTTACTGTACCAAAAAAACCAGGTAAGTATCTTTATGTTTGTACATATATAGCACATGCAATGTCTATGCGTGGCTATATGATTGTTGAATGATAATAGAATTCTATCTATATTAGAACTTCAAAATTGAGATTAAGTCTCAAAAAAGGGGAGAATAATAATGAGTGAATTTTTAATAATGTTCAGAGAAGTGCTTGAAGGAGTCCTAGTAGTTGGAATTCTTTATACTTTTATTATCAAAACTGGGAGAAAACATTTAGCAAAAAGTATTACTAACGGCGTAATAACTGCATTCGCTATGACCGGAATTTTTGCTGTAATTTTTCAAGTTTTATTAGGCGGATTTAATGGATATCAAGCGGCAATCTTTGAAGGCGTTACGATGATTATTGCAGCAGTACTCCTTTCAACAATGATTGTATGGATGGCCCGCAATAAAAATGTTGCTGAAAGCTTAGAAAAAGAAGCTTCCTCAATAATCAAAAGAGACAAAAATGTTGCATTAGGGTTATTTGCGCTTACTTTCTTTGCTATTTTTAGAGAAGGTGTTGAAGTTGTGCTATTTTTATATGCAATCATATTTTCAACAGGAGGCCTTTCAATGTTTGGTGCATTATTTGGTTCAATTGTTTCTCTATTCCTTGGATATCAGATATTTGTTCAGGGACAAAAAGTTCCGCTTAAGCAGTTTTTCAATTATACATCAATACTTCTTATTTTTGTGTGTTCTGGTTTAGTTGCTTATGGGGTACATGAGTTTGATGAAGTGCCCAAATATCGTGCTATGAGTAAAATACAAAATCTAGAAAATGAGTATTCTTCTTCAGAACCAACTCTATTGCAACTAGAAAGACTGGAAACAGCCAAAACTGAATTAAAAGAAGCTAAAGCAGTAATGAAAAATAATGAAATTTGGAATATTAATGATAAAGGTCCAGTTCTATCATTTAATATAGATAATGAAGGGGATCCTCGACCGTTATTTAGTGATAAAGGTGCATTAGGACAAATTTTTAAAGGATTTTTTGGCTATAATGGTAATCCAAGTTATCGAGAAGTTATAGCCTATCTTTTCACATTAGCAATTGTCTCATTCTTATGGACCAGAGCATCCCAAGGATCTCCGGCTGTTGTCAAAGATGAGAGATCGCCAATGAATAAAAAGTGTCCTACATGCTTTGAAGAAGTTGATGCTCAAGCAAGTAGTTCATGCTCAAATTGTGATACTGATTTAGATTTCAGCTAAAATATCTTTTAATTCTGATAAAATCATAGCAGTTGCACCCCAAGAGGTGCAACTGTAAAATTTAAAGCTCGGTACTTTGATGTTTAACCCTTTTACTTTCACGGATTTAGTGGATAAAACATTCTTATCTTGTAATTCATCTAAATCAACATCATGCATTGACTCAACTTCATCTTCATTAATTATGGTATTTGGTCTTTCTTTAGCATACCAGATATATGAATGAATCAGAAATCTAGAAACAGGTGCATAGAGTGGTGTTAATCCCCCAAGTAAATCTAAATCAACATTAACCCCAATTTCTTCTTCGCTCTCACGCAAAGAAGCTTCCTCAAATGATTCACCTTCATCCTTTGCACCACCAGGAAGAGAAATCTGTCCTTTGTGGTGATCAACATTAGATGTTCTCCTGGTTAAGAAAAATTTTAGCTTATTATCTTCTTGGAATAATATAATGGCCACTGCTGCTAGCCTTGCATCTGCTGGAGGAATAAAAGCAAGTCGTGTTACAGGATTAATAGGCATTACTGCCATTTTCTTCTGACTATCCCACCCAGGCAAACTTTGATTGAGTCTTTTCTTTATTAATGTAATTTTTTTGTCTATTTTCAAATCCATGAAATATAAGCATATAATATGGGATTGGAATGGGACTTTGTTAAATGATACATCGCTTTGCGTAGCCCTTCTTAATCAATCCCTTAGTAAGCGCAATATTCCTAAAGTAAGTATCCAACAATATAGGGAAAAGTTTCTTTTTCCTATTAAAACATTTTATGAATCAGTTGGATTTAATTTTGGAAATGAATCATTTGAAAAAACTAATAAAGAATTTCATGATGGATTTGAGCAACAATTTAGAAAATTAGCTCTTCAGCCATTTGCTAAGGAAACCATCATTAAAATTAGCAAAACAAACTCCTTTCAAAGTATTCTGTCTGCTACTATGCAACAAAGACTTACAGAGCAAGTAGGATTTTTTGATCTGCAAAACTACTTAGACAATATTGTAGGAGTAAGTAGCACGCCTTCAGGCTATGGAAAAGAATATGAAGGCAGTGAACTAATGATGGCTGTAGATATTCCCCCATCTGAAACTATTATTGTTGGTGATAGCATATTAGACTTCAGTGTTTCCCAATCATTGGGCATTGATTGTGCTTTAGTCTATAATGGACACAATGATGTAGAGAGGTTAAAAGCAACTGGTGCTTATACTTTTGAACATATTGATCGTTTCTATAGTTGGCTAACTGATTAGGTAGTCAATCCGCCATCTACTGCAAACATCGATCCAGTAATAAAATCTGAGGCATCGGAAGCTAAATATAAGGCCATACCAGATATATCTTCTGGCTCTCCCATTCTTCCTTGTGGAATAGACTTGATAATTTGATTATAAACTGACTCATTTTCCCATAACGCTTTACTAAAGTCAGTTTTAATTAATCCTGGAGCTAAAGTATTAACTTGGATATTAGATGATGCCATTTCTTTTGCTAATACTTTGGTTAACATTACTACTGCGGCTTTGCTAATATTGTAAACTCCTAAACCATCTAGTGGAGTTTTTGCTGCTACAGAGGAAACATTAATAATCTTACCATATTGATGTTGCTCCATAGATGAACTACACGCTTTAATGAAATTAAAATATCCTTTCACGTTGATATCCCAAATTTTCTCCCAGTGACTATCTTCAGAATTTAAAATTGGCCCATAATAAGGATTAGTAGCTGCATTATTCACTAAAATATCTATTTTCCTAAATTTTTCAATAGTGTAATCAACGACATGTTGAATAGATTTGATATCTCCAGTATTACATTCAATTCCGACTATGTCTAGCCCAGATGATTTAGCTTCAGAAACAGCACTATCTAGATTATCATTTTTCCGACTACAAATAACCACATTTGCACCTGCTTCAGCATATTTAAATGCAATAGCTTTTCCTATACCTTTCGATCCGCCAGAAACAATAGCTGTCTTATTTTTTAAGCTAAACATTTATTTTTTCTTTCTTCTTTCTGCCATTGCTTTCCACATAGAGTCTGGTAATTTAGTAAGCTCACCAAATTCTGATGCACCTGCAATCCATTCACCCCCATCAATGGTGACTACTTCGCCATTAATATAGGCTGAACCATCGCTCATTAAGTATGATGCAAGATTTTCTAGCTCATGACGCTCGCCAAATCGTTTCATTGGAATTTTATTCTTCATTCCCTCTTCATAATCATCAAATCCTGGTGGCATTAAACGCGACCATGCTCCTTCTGTTGGAAATGGGCCCGGGGCAATTGCATTAAATCGAATATTATGTTTACCCCATTCTACTGCTAATGATCTAGTCATTGCTAGTACGCCTGCTTCCAGCAGCAGACGGAACAACAAAAGGTGAACCTGTCCATGCGTATGTCGTAACAATACTTAAAACATTTCCTTTTTTATTTTTAATCATTTCTTTACCAATCGTGCTAATACAATTCCATGTTCCCATTAATACAATATCAATAACCGCCTTAAATGCATTCGGACTTAACATCTCTGTTGGAGAAATAAAATTCCCCGCTGCATTATTTAATAAATTATCAATTCTACCAAACTTATCAATTGTTTGCTTCGTCATTAGTTCTACGTCTTCCAATTTTCTAACATCGCCTGGGCAAGTTAGTACATTGATTCCTAGATCAGAAAATTCCTGTGCAGTTTCTTCTAAGACTTCTGCTCTTCGTCCACTAATAACAATATTTGCACCAAGCTCTCCAAAGCGCCTTGACATGCTTTTTCCTAAACCAGTACCACCGCCGGTGATAATAATTGTTTTATCTTTTAATAAACCATCTTGAAACATATTAATTCCTTTATTTTAAGCTATTTAAATTGTCTTTTATTTCATCTGTTTTTTCTTGCAAAGGCTCTAGTACGCCATCTTGAATCATAGCATTAACAGACTTTTCAATTTCTTGTGATTGAGTTTTAATATTATCTAAGTCTGGTAAAGGCTGATCAGTAAAAAGAAGATATGCACAATAAAGAATAAATAAAGTTATTCCTAGTGTCACTAGTTTAAATAAACGTTTAATTACACTAAATGTAATCATTGCCATTAAAACAATGGTTACAGCTAAGTATGCTGGATTACTAGAAATGCTATTTAACAGATTCTCTAACATTGTAGCAATTTATACATTAGATTTCTACTTTACAAAGATGAAACAAAAATCAATAAGATTCGTTAAAGATTGTATGGTTAAAAAAGGATTTGTTTTATTGTTTCTATTTTCTTTCCTCCTTAGCCAAGACAAGCTTTTACTTAAACAAGCTGACACCCTTACTTCCTCTGTTATTGAATCGGAAACTATTACAAAGCTAAATGGAAATATTATCTTTCAAAAAACAGATACTATTTTAAAAGGTGATTTTGCAACCCAATCAAATCAAACTCCAATAATTAATCTATACGGGAATGTTTCTATTGAAGATGAAAATCAAATGATTTACTGTGATTCGCTTTCGTACAATAACGACACTGAATTTTTTTCAATGTATGGTAATATTAAAATACAAAATGGTTCTCGATTTATGACTGCAAAGAAAGCCACTCTAGATCAAATATCTAATCAAATGACTTTATTAGAAAATTGCGAGATTAATGATGAGCAGAACAATAGGGTATATGGTGATAAGATACTACTGGACTTTAAAGAGAAGTCTTTAGAGTCATTAAAAGTTATTTCAAACGGAATGATTCTTTCACAGAACTCTGGTTATGAAAAAATAGGTGATAAACGTCAATTAGTAGAAAATGAAGATGTTTTAAAAGGTGAAACTATCTTTGCAAACCTGAGTAATGATGAAATTGAAAATATAGAAATGCTAGGAATGGCTTCTACCTTAATCCATCTATATGGTGATTCACTTTATGATGGTATTAATGAAGTATCTGGAGATAGAATTATCTTAAGCATTAAAAATGAATCTGCTCAAAAATTAATAGCTGAAGGTGGTACTATTGGTAGATACACTCCAAATGAATCTAATGAGAATGTTCAAGAAGATATCGACTATACTGCAGATAGAGTAGAATTTGAAGTGGATACAAAAATTTCTGAAATGTATGGTGGTGTGAAGATTCTTCATGATAACATGGATCTTTCTGCTGCGCATATTAATGTTGATTGGGGAACAAACATTCTAGAAGCGTTTAGTAATAATCCATTTGATGATGAAGAAATAAATAGACCTATCCTAGTAGAAAATAATCGTGAACCAATGACTGGCGATACTATGGTTTATAATATTAAATCCAGAAAAGGGAAAATATTAATGGGAGAAAGTCGCGTACAGGAAAATGTATATATGGGTAGTCAAATTACTAGTGTTACTGATAGTACTTTTTATATTGATGACTGTATATTTACTTCCTGTGATCCATCTAAATTTTATCTTGGCAGTAAGCGGGTTAAAATTATTTATGGTGATAAAGTTATTGCAAAACCCTTAAGTATTTTTATTGGCGGTGTACCAATTATCGGTATTCCAGTGGCTATTTTTCCACATTCCTCTAGCGAACGAAGATCTGGCTGGATTATGCCTTCTTTTGGTTCATCAGATAATCGTGGAAATTATCTAGATGGTCTAGGATACTATTTTGCTCTCAATGATTATATAGGTTCTGAAAACTCACTTATATTTGCAGATAGACAAGGATTAATCTTAAAATCAAAAAACCAATATCGAGATCGATACCGATTTAATGGGATGTTTAATTTTGAGATTAGAAAACAGCTAGGAGCAGGTGAAACTGATATTGCACAGATTAGTAAAAATAACCGAACTGATTATTCTTTGAATTGGAATCATAATCAAATCTTGAGAAATAATCAAACATTTAGAGGCTCAGCTAGTTATTACAGTAATGGAGAATACAATAGGGAAACAAGTATTGATCCCATTAAAAGACTTAATCAGCAGGCGATCTCAAATATTACATATACTAAAAGATGGAAAGAACCTAATGTCTCAATTAGTATAAATGCATCCAATAAACAAGATTTAATGTCTAAAAGTAAAGTAGATGTTACATCATCTTTTTATCAAGCTCCCTCCAGCCTTTCTTCCACCATTACAGAAGATACTAGCACCTTACCTTCTATAAACTTTAGAGTAGCTAGAAGAAAACTATTTAAAAATCTTTCTCAAGATTCATGGGCAGGAAATATTCAATGGGATTATAGTTCACGTATAGTAAATAATTCTAAAAACTTTTATGAGGCAAACGAAATCACAGATGGAGATGGAAATGTTTCTTATGAATGGAACCAAAATGATAATGGAAATCCTAAAAGTTCAAACAAGCTGGATGCAATGCTTAAAAATGCTTTTTCTGTTAACGCTCCTTTTACTGCTTTTAAATATCTAGCTATTAATCCGAGCATTAAACTGAATTCAGATTTTGTCAATCGATATAGGATAGCAGAATACGATGAAACAAATGCTGTAAGTTTTAGATATGAAGATGCAATAAAAAATAGAACAACAGGTAATGTAGGGTTGTCATTATCTACGAAGATTTATGGAGTCTTGCCAATCCGATTTAATAAAATTCAATCTATAAGACATGTGATAACTCCGAGCATGCGATTTAGCTTTTCACCAGATTATTTAAATAATGATAATTATTTCCAATCATTCAACGATGAATACTATGATTATTTTAACAGTTCTATTATTGGATCTACACCTACTAGAAGCACTAAAAAATTAAGCTTATCTCTAGGTAATGTTTTTCAGGCTAAGATTAAAGATGGAGAAAAAGAAGAAAAAATTAATATTCTTTCATGGGGTATATCCACAGGCTATAATTTTAATGCAGATCAATTTAAACTATCTAATATTAGTTCATCAATTAGGAGTAATTTAAAAAATGGTGTTTCTATAGATGCCAACTTAACGCACGATCCATACAAGTTTGATGATTTAACGCAGACGAGAATCAATGATTTAGATAGCTTCCCTAGATTAACCGGTATTCGATTAGCCACCAATTTTAAATTAGGGAATAAAAAAAATAGCCCCTCAAAAACACCTGAAAAAGATTTTTCAGAAGAAACAAAGGAATTCTTAAAAGATTTTTCAAATAATGAGTGGCAAAGCAGAATAGGTCTGAGCTATACTGTCAATAAGATTAATCCTTCCAATACTATTGAGAACTTTTGGGTAAATACTAACACTAGCATGAATGTCACTCAAAATTGGAAATTAAATTATAATGCACGTTTTAGCATTAGCGATAAAAATATTGTTCGACATAATATTACTTTATATCGAGAAATAGATTGTTGGGAGCTATTTGTAGATTGGACCCCTACAGGGTATGCAAAAGGTCTTTACTTTAGATTAAATTTAAAATCTGATATACTAAAAGACTTGAAAGTAGAACAGAAAACAGGGCTATATAAC
>Ga0163108_10001031_pt1 | contig 20586 bp, 17 predicted proteins | sample Fk1155metaG_FD_109644 | JGI IMG/M metagenome (GOLD analysis project Ga0163108, IMG submission 109644) | Marine microbial communities from the Central Pacific Ocean - Fk160115 155m metaG | ecosystem: Environmental > Aquatic > Marine > Oceanic > Photic zone | place: The Central Pacific Ocean...
TATGAAAAAATTATTTTTAAGCTTTGCGATTCTATTCGCAGCAAGTACAGTTTTAGTATCCTGTGGAGATGACAAAGAGGACGGATCTTCTGATGCAACAGAAACTGCTGCTGCTGGTGAAGGTGAAGGTGAAGGTGAAGGTGAAGGTGAAGGAGCAGCAACAGGAAGAAAATCATTTTGCGAGTGTGTGCAAATTCTTGAGTCTCAAATGAAAGCTGGAGAAGACAATAATGAAAATCCTCCAAAAGGTTGTGAATGGATGGATAAGGAACCACCTTCAAAAGAAGCAGAAGAAGCAGTTTTAGCTGAAGCTCAAAAAAACTGTCCTGAATTGCTAAATAAATACATGACTTTGGACATTGAAGACATGGACCTTGAAGATATGGACCTTGAAGATATGGACCATATGAACGTGGATATGGATATGGATATGCAGTAGAATTATCCAGCTTTTAAAAACATTTAAAACCCGCAAATGCGGGTTTTTTTGTTTTAACGAATATTTGGATAGCATAAAAAATACTTTTCCACCGGTTTTGCCAAAGCTGAGATATTTAAATTATCTGAAGCACTTGGCAAATCGATAATTTCTCCGTTTTTCTTTAAGAGCATAATATTTTGTTTGGTAGAGCTATATGCATTATTTGATAAAACCTTATCGTATACCAAGTACTCAACTTCAGACTTAGATAATCCAAAAGAAGCTTCGACTTTACTTTTAACTTCTTCAACTCTTTGCTTTGAAAAAGAAGTAGAAGAAATTTCGATTTTAAATAAATTTCTATCAATTAATGCTTTGGACAAAAAAGACAAAACTAAATCATTGGAATCTTGCCATACTTTAATTCCCGACCAAATATCGTTATCATCTATGTTTGCAAAATGCAATAATGCTTTTTCATCTGATTCAAAAACTTCTTTTGAAATATTATTGCTTAAAAAATAATTCAACGAAGGACTAGCAAAAAGTTTTTCGCCATTTTGCACCAAACATTTAGCTCTTCTTAAAACATGTATAAGCATGTATTCTGCTGCAACTACAGTTTTGTGCATATATACTTGCCAGTACATTAATCTTCGTGCAATAATGAATTTTTCCACAGAATAAATTCCTTTTTCCTCAAGGACAAGCTGACCATTAGAGACATTAAGCATATCAATAAGTCTTTCTGAACCAATAATTCCTTCGCTAACTCCTGTATAAAAACTATCTCTGTTTAAATAATCCAACCTATCCATATCGAGCTGGCTAGAAACAAGTTCGTACAAAAATTTCTTTGGATGTTTGTTTTTAAAAATAAGCAATGCTTCTTCTAAATCCGAACCAAACTCCTTGGAGAGTTTTTGAATAAATAATGCAGATATTTCTTCGTGTGTGATTCCTGATACAATATCATATTCTAGAGCATGACTAAATGGCCCATGGCCAATATCGTGAAGTAAAATGGCAAGAAGAACGGCTCGTTCTTCCTCTTTTGACACTTCATGTCCCTTTCTTCGAATGGTTGAAATTGCGGTTCGCATAAGATGCATAGCTCCAAGTACATGATTGAATCTTGTATGCATTGCTCCGGGATAAACCAAATGGGTTAAACCAAGCTGAAGAATTCTTCTAAGCCTTTGAATAAAAGGATGTTCTATGACATCAAAAATTAATTCATCAGGAATAGTAATAAAACCATATACTGGGTCGTTAATTAGTTTCTTTTTATTTGTACTTTTTTCTTTTGGCATTAAAAATGAATACTTTTAAACATAACCTCAAATCTAATAAAGATATTATGGAAACAACAATTTTATGGGCAGATGATGAAATAGACCTTTTAAAACCTCATATTTTATTACTTCAAGAAAAAGGGTATTTGGTGGAAGGAGTAAAAAGCGGTGCAGATGCAATTGACAAATGCCTAGAAAAAAACTATGATGTTGTTTTTTTAGATGAAAACATGCCTGGAATATCTGGATTAGAAGCTCTTCCTAGAATCAAGGAAATTAATCCCAATATTCCTGTGGTAATGATTACCAAAAGTGAAGAGGAATATATCATGGAAGAAGCTATTGGAAGCAAAATTGCCGATTATTTAATAAAACCTGTAAATACCAACCAGATTATTCACAGTCTCAAAAAAATACTTGAAAAATCGAAACTTGTTTCTCAAAAAACAAATTCCAAATACCAACAGGAATTTAGACAACTAGGAATGCAATTAAGCGGGAATCTAGATTTTGAGGAATGGAAAGATTTATATTCCAAACTCGTTTATTGGGATATGGAGCTTGAAAGTATTGAAGATGGTGGAATGCGAGAAATTCTTGAAATGCAGAAAAAAGAAGCTAATCAACTTTTTTGCAGATATATTGAAAAGAATTATTTAAACTGGTTAAATGGAGTTGAAGATTCTCCACAATTAGTACACACTTTAATTAAAGATAAAATAATTAAAAACACCGATAGCCAAAAAACGGTAGTTCTTGTAATTGACAATTTAAGATTTGATCAATGGAAAAAGATTGAACCTGTATTTATGGAATTATTTAATAAAGAACATGAAGAAATAATACTCTCTATTTTACCCACGGCAACACAATATGCAAGAAATGCCTTTTTTTCGGGTTTACTTCCATCTGAAATGGAAAAAAAATATCCAAACCTATGGAAAAATGAAGACGATGAAGGCGGTAAAAACATGTATGAAAAAGAATTTCTGAAATCAAATCTGCAAAGATTAGGTAAGCAGATAAAATGGAGTTACAATAAAATAACAAACCTTGAAGCAGGTAAAAAACTCAACGACCAATTCAATAACATAAAAGACAATGATCTAAGTTTTATTGTTTACAATTTTGTCGACATGCTTTCTCATGCAAGAACTGAAATGGAAATGATTAGAGAACTAGCCTCTGATGAAGCAGCTTATAGGTCGATAACATTGTCCTGGTTCAAACACTCTCCCCTATTTGAAATCGTTAAAAAAGTAGCTCAAAATAACATGAAACTTATAATTACTACCGATCATGGAACAATTAGAGTGAAATCTCCACTGAAAATAATTGCAAACAAAAACACCAACACAAACCTTCGATATAAAGCAGGCCGTGGAATGTCCTATAATGAAAAAGATGTTTTTATTGTAAATAATCCTCAAGATGCATATCTACCAAAAGGAAGATTATCTTCTGAATATGTATTTGCAGGAAATGATGACTATTTTGTTTATCCAAATAACTACGCTCACTATGCTAATTATTTTTCAAACACTTTTCAGCATGGAGGAATATCTTTAGAAGAAATGCTCATTCCATATATTGAATTAAGTCCTAAAAATAAAAGATAAAAAACTTATTTCACATGTAATTTATGCAAATAAATCTGTTCTTTTTGGCCAGGAGTTGCTATCAAATCTGATTTTATTTTCAAATAATACAAATCCATTAATGTGGAATATCCAGAATATGAGGTAATCATTTTTGAATCTCTAATAACTGCATCGCATTGAGACCAGTTGTTTGACAAGTTGACATGAACTTGATTTAAAATCGGAAATCGATTATAAAATTCTTCAGAAATACTAAACGGGGTAATAATATGAATTTGGGTGTTTTGCCTTGCCTTTTTTAAAAAATATTCTAATAAGAATTTATGGTAAGGTTTGGGACCACTTAAAATAAGGGTAGAATCAATTCCTTTTTTTGAATCAAGACAAATATTATCAAATCTTGATAAAGGACCTATGTATTTTACATTTGAAAAATTTTCACTTTTACTCAAATCTCCAGCCAATAAGGAATTTTCGAAATCACAAATCCATATTTGATTAAATTTATTTAAATGATAATCATGGGACTTTTGAAAGAAAAAAGAAAAAGAAAACTTCGGTATTGTTAATTGATGAGTTAAAAATACTGAATATGCTTTATTAGATCTAAAAGAATACCGTTGATCAGAAATAATCAAATCGAAATCAAATTCTTTCACCCATTCATTAACTTGTTTCTTTTCTTTAATGAGTTTTAAACACAAATGTGGGAACTTAAAAAAAATATCCAAGGCAAAATACCCTTTCCCTTTAAATTTAAAAGGAAAATCATTCAAGTTAAGATAGTTTATATTAGGGAAATAATTTAAATAAACACTTTTTTGATTCTCAGAACAGGCAATCCAAATATTATTCTCATTATTATTTAATTTCCTGATTAAAGGAATACATCGCGCAACATGCCCCATCCCCCAATTTAAAGAAGATATTAATATGCGTTTATTAAAAATTTCTTCAGGAATCAAAAAATATATTTTATATAATCTTCAAAGATAATGTCATGTTTATAATATTTAAAAAAATCGGTTATATATAGTTATATTTAGCTTAATTTTATAGCCTAATTTATAATAAAAGATGATTGACCACAAAGAATTTAGAAAATATGCTACAAAACACATTGGAATTAGTAGCATGCATGTTGATTCGTATATTGAATCTTCTCTGACTCCATATATTATTGAAGAAAGATCCCTGAATATGACACAAATGGATGTGTTTTCCAGATTAATGATGGACAGAATAATATTTTTAGGAACAGGTATAAATGATCAAGTTGCTAACATAATAAATGCACAACTTTTATTTTTAGAATCAGTTGATGCTAAAAAAGACGTTCAAATATTTTTAAATTCTCCTGGAGGCTCTGTCTATGCAGGTCTTGGAATTTATGATACCATGCAATACATAAGACCTGATGTTGCTACAATTTGTACAGGAATGGCTGCTTCAATGGGAGCTGTATTATTATGTGCTGGTGCAGATGGAAAAAGATCTGCTTTGAAACATTCTAGAGTAATGATACACCAACCTTTAGGAGGTGCACAGGGTCAGGCTTCCGATATTGAAATAACTGCAAGAGAAATACAAAAGCTAAAGAAAGAACTTTATAACATTATTGCTTCACATAGTAAACAAAGTTATGAGAAGGTATGGGATGACTCAGATAGAGATTATTGGATGACATCTCAAGAAGCAAAAGATTATGGAATGGTAGATGAAGTCTTGCTTAAAAATCCTAAAAAATAGTAATGAGCAGTAAAAAAGCAGAGTGTTCATTTTGTGGCAAAAACAGAGAAGAAGTAAATATTCTTATTGCTGGAATTTCTGGTCATATCTGTGAGTCTTGTATTTCACAAGCTGACAGGATTTTAAAAGATGAAATCAATTTTAACGATTCTGTAGAAACAAAAGATAACTTAAATTTAAATAAACCGATTGAAATAAAATCTTTTTTAGACGAGCATGTAATTGGTCAGGATTCTGCTAAAAAAGTATTAGCTGTTGCTGTATACAATCACTATAAAAGAATAGACCAACCCACAAAAAATCAAGATGTAGAAATTGAAAAAGCCAATATTGTATTAGTGGGTGAAACAGGAACCGGAAAAACCTTACTTGCAAAAACTATTGCAAGACAATTAAATGTCCCTTTTTGTATTGCTGATGCTACTGTATTAACCGAAGCTGGGTATGTTGGTGAGGATGTAGAAAATGTCTTAACAAGACTTCTGCAAGCTTCCGATTATGATGTAAAAAAAGCACAGCGTGGAATTGTTTTTATCGATGAAATAGATAAAATTGCTAGAAAATCAGATAATGCATCAATAACTAGAGATGTTTCAGGTGAAGGAGTACAACAAGCATTATTAAAATTATTGGAAGGTACTATTGCAAATATTCCTCCTCAAGGAGGAAGAAAACACCCTGAACAAAAATTGGTTCAAATCGACACTAAAAATATTTTATTTATATGTGGTGGAGCTTTTGATGGTATAGACAGAATTATTGCAAAAAGAGTAAACCGTAAAACTATTGGATTTTCAAATGATAATCATACCAAAGAAAATAAAGACAATTTACTTCAATATATAGACCCAACTGATCTTAAATCCTATGGATTAATCCCTGAATTAATTGGTAGACTTCCAGTGTTGAGTTATCTAGATCCTCTTGATAAAGATACATTAAGAAAAATATTGACAGAACCTAAAAATGCTTTAATCAAACAATACGAAAAGCTATTTGAAATAGATGGTATCAAGTTATCGATCGATGCCGATGTTTTAGATTTTATTGTTATTAAAGCTGTAGAGTTTAAACTCGGTGCAAGAGGATTAAGATCTATATGTGAAGCTATTCTTAATGATGCTATGTTTGGCTTACCATCAAAAAAAAGAAAATCATTTAAAGTCAAACTTGATTATGCTCAAAAACAATTTTCAAAGTCTAAATTATCTATTTTAAAAGCTGCTTCATAGATCATGATGAATCCAAAAGTTAAAGTATTAAATAAATCAGGAAAAGAATTACCAAAATACGAATCTAAAAATGCAGCTGGGTTAGATATTAGAGCACATCTTGAGGATCCTATCAATATTTCAGCTGGAAACACGCAATTAATTCCTACCGGTATTTTTATGGAAATTCCACAAGGTTATGAATGTCAGGTTCGACCTAGAAGTGGCCTTGCTCTAAAAAAAGGAATTACCGTATTAAATACTCCAGGAACTATTGATGCTGATTATCGAGGAGAAGTTGGGGTTATTTTGATTAATCATTCCAAACAAACTGTTACCATAGCAGATGGAGATCGAGTAGCACAATTAGTTTTTAATAAAATAGAACAAATTATTTGGGAAGACGAAACCATTTTATCTGAAACACAAAGAGGAGAAGGTGGATTTGGTAGTACTGGAATTAAATAATAAAATACCAATAAATGAAAGTTATTGTACCCATGGCTGGGAGAGGAAGCCGTCTAAGACCACACACACTAACTGTACCTAAACCATTAATTCCTGTAGGTGGAAAACCTATAGTTCACAGACTTGTGGAAGATATTGCAAATGTATGTACTGAGAAAATTGAAGAAATTGCATTTGTTATCGGAGATTTTGGTGATCAGGTAGAAAAAGATTTAATAGCTGTTGCTCAAAAACTCGGAGCAAAAGGAAGTATTTATTATCAAGACAAACCTTTAGGCACTGCTCACGCGGTTTTATGTGCCAAAGAGATTATCGATGGCCCTGTGGTTATTGCATTTGCTGACACTCTTTTTAAAGCAGATTTCAAACTTAATGCAGATGTAGATGGAATTCTATGGGTAAAACAAATAGAAGACCCAAGCTCTTTTGGTGTTGTTAAATTAGATGAGAACGATAATATTGTTGATTTTGTCGAAAAACCAAGCGAATTTGTTTCAGATCTTGCAATGATTGGAATTTATTATGTAAAAAATGGAAAGGCCCTTAAAAATGAACTTGAATACTTGGTTGACAATGATATTCAAAAGGGCGGAGAATATCAGTTGCCAGATGCATTTAGACGTTTGACTGAATCTGGTTCAAAATTGGTTCCTGGAAAGGTTATAGACTGGTTAGACTGTGGTAATAAAGATGTAACTGTAGATACAAATAAACATGTAATTGAATATGATTATGAAAAAAAAATAAAACTTATTTCAGATACATTACAACAAAAAAATTCTGTAATTATTGAACCCTGTTATATAGGAGAAAATGTAAATATTGAAAATTCAATTATTGGACCTCATGCTTCAATTGGAAGTGATTCATCGATTAATAATTCCGTAATATCGAATTCTATAATCTTAAATAATTCAAAAATTAATAATTTAATTGCCAAAGATTCATTTATTGGTTCAAACACAAAAGTTGATGGGAAATGTGTTGATTTTAGCTTAGGAGACTATTCGAAATTAATTTTTTAAGATGAAATGTGTATCACTTACTCTTATCACATTTTTATTATTTGCTTGTAAATTACCTAAAGAAAGCAACTCTTCTCAAAAGGTTAAATATGTCTTAACATCCAATGTAAACAAGACGTATGTTAAAAACTTTCATAAAGGCTTGCGCCTAAAAATGTCTGCTCGTTTTAATGAGGCAATAGAATGTTTTAAAATTTGTATTGATAGCGATGCACAAAAAGATGCGCCACACCATGCCTTATCGGAGTGTTATCTTGCAATATCTGATTATCAAAATGCGATAACTCATACTGAGAAAGCAGCAGAATTAGACCCTCAAAACATACATTACCTCCAAGAGTTAGCATACATGCACAAAGAGTTGAAAAATTATGATAAATCTGCTTCTTGTTTTAAAAAATTATTAAAACACAATCCTAATAATCTCGGATATCTTTATGATTACGCAAGTGTTCTTTCTTTATCTGGTAAAATAGCAGATGCTATTAAAGCATTGGATAAATTTGAAACTATTCATGGTCCATCCACACAAATAGCAATCACAAAATTTCAATTATATTCTTCTTTAAACAAAGATAATGAAGCCATAAATACTTTAAATAAGGCCATTGAAATAATTCCTTCAAATTCTAAATTAATCTCTACACTTTTTGAATACTACATCATTAAAAATAATTTTGAAGAAGCTCAGGACATGCTTAAAAAAATAGTCAATGAGAACCCTGAAAATGGACAGGCACAGCATCTGTTAGGTGAACTTTATGAGTCTGACAAGAAAAAACAGCTTGCTTTTTCTGCCTATAAAGCTTGTCTTTTAGGTAAATATGCTCTTGATAAAAAAATCATTCTTTTAGACAGACTAATTAAAGAAAATAATGAAGATCTTTTATTTCTGATTGATAATTTGTTAGAAAAACATCCCGATAATGCAAATTTACTTGCTCTTAAAGGAAATTACTATCTAATCAACAAGCATAAAATAAAAGCATTAAATTCTTACAAACAAAGTATAAAAAATGACCCTGCTCCCTACTCCATCTGGCATCAGATTTTTATATTGGAAAATGAACTGAAATTATATAAAGATTTATATGAAGACACTAAAGAAGCTACTTCACTTTTCCCCTCTAATGCATTGATTTTGTTTTACAATGGAATTTCAGCTAAAAACTTAAATAAATTCGATTACGCAATTCAAGCGTTAGAAAATGGAATACTTTATCATATAAATGAAACAACAGGAATTCAACTATGGGAATATAAATTTCACCTTGCTGAAGCCTACATTGGAATAAATGAAATTCAAATGGCTAGTCGTATAATAAAAGAGGCATACCGATCAAATCCTGATGAAGCTAAATTAATTCTTAAAAATGCACTTTTGCTTGCCTATTTAAAAACCGATCTTGATATGGCATTAGAGCTAACTAATAAATTAATTATAGACAATAAACCATGTGCTATTATCAACCTTAAAGGGTATATCTTATTTCAGCAACAAAAATACAATATTGCACTAGAGCTACTTGAAAACATTTTAAACATGAACCAATGTAAATCTAAAACTATTGAGTTAATAGGAGATTGTTATTTTAAACTTGGAGATAAAACAAAAGCATTAAACAGTTGGAAAAAATCAAGAGATTTAGGCCGGAAAGACAAAACATTAATTAAAAAAATAAACGATAAGATGTATTATGAATTAATGATGTAACAAGGCATTATTTTTGCGTAATATCAATGTGTAATTATTTATTGGAATGAGAAAGCTTCAAAATTTTATTTTATTCAATCTTTTAATCGTTCTATCTTGTTCAATTTATGCACAAAATAATAGCAAGAAATTAAAAAAAGAACAGATAAAACTTGAAAAAAAGATTTCCAATACTAAAATGCTTCTTAATAAAACCAAAAACGAAGCTGATATTTCCTTACAGGATTTGCAACTAATTGATAATCAAATCAAAAACCGAGAAAGATTATTGCGTAACTACGATAAACAAATTCGATTTTCAGAACAACAAATCGCTGAAAAGAAACTTGAAATCAATAATCTTCAAACAGAACAAAAACAGCTAAAAGAACAATTTAAAGAGATGATGATTTACGCCTATAAAAAACGAAATAAGTATGGGCAATTAATGTATGTATTCTCTTCTGATTCTTACAATGAAGCAATAAAAAGAAACAATTACTTGGTTCAAATAAAAGAATTAAGGTTAAAACAATTTGATTTACTCAAAAAGAACAAAGAAGCAATTAATGCACAAATAATTAAAATCAATGTGGAAAAAAACAAAAAAATAGAACTGTTATCCGAAAAAATTGATGAAAAAAAGAAAATTGAAGAAGATAGAATTAAACAAGAAGTAGTTTTTAGAAAATTCAAAAAGCAAGAAGACCTTCTTTCTCAAAAGTTAAATCAGGAAATTGCAAAAAGAAATGATTTAAAAAAGAAAATAAATGATGCCATTAAATCCGAAATAAAAGCAGAACAAGCTCGGATTAGATTGGCTGAAGAAAAAAGAAGAAAAGAACTTGCAAAAAATAAAAACAATACTTCAAATAAAAACACAAGTGTTTTGTTTAAAGAAACCAAAGAATCTGCATTGTTGGGCAAAAACTTTTCCTCAAACAAAGGAAAACTACCTTGGCCTGTAGAGAAAGGCTCCATTACAGAGAAATTTGGAAAAAACTTGCACCCAACTCTTCATAATGTTTATACAAATAATAATGGAATAGACATAAGTGCACCAAAAAACTCACAGGTAAGATGTGTTTTTGCAGGTAAAGTCACTAGTGTTTTAAATATACCAGGAGCTGGCAAGGTTATTATTGTTAAACACGGTGCTTACAGAACAGTTTACGGGAACTTAAAAGATACTTATGTGAAAGCAGGAGATAAATTAAAAATTAAACAAACATTAGGTTCATTGCTATCCAAAAACAACTCCAATATTTCTTTAGCTCATTTTGAAATTCATGTGGTGAGTGGAACCAACATTAAATGTTTGAATCCTTCAATTTGGATTGCTAGATAACATACCATATAATTAAAATAAGAATTATCTTTGTGCTTAAATTCTTGTTTTATTTTCAAATTATTTTTTCATGTCATCAAATCAATTTTATGTAAACCCGGATATTACTCTAGCCGAAACACTTCCATCTAGCTTTTATAGAGATCCTATGATTTTTGATCAATTAAAATCAATTTTTCTCAATTCATATCATTTTATTGGAGATCTAAGTTTAGTTCCTTTGCCAGGTCACACCTATCCTTTTGTTCTTTTAGATAGTTATCTAACGGAGCCTATGCTTTTGGTTAGAAATAATGACGATCAAATTAATTGTTTTTCAAATGTGTGTCCTCATAGAGGAAATATCGTTGTACATAATCCTGGAAAAGCAAAATCTCTACAATGCATGTATCATGGAAGAATTTTTGATTTAGAAGGAAAATTTACTAGAATGCCTGAATTTTCAGATGTTAAAAACTTCCCAAGAGCTTGTGATAGTTTACACAAGTTTGATATTAAAAAACTCGGTCCTTTTTTATTTTGTGGTTTAAGCAATAAATATGATTTCAATACTGTTTTAGATGAAATGAACAAAAAAGTTTCATTTTTACCTTTAGATGAATTTCTTTTTAATTCATCGCTTTCCAAAGACTATTTAGTTAATTGCCACTGGGCATTATATTGTGATAATTATCTTGAGGGTTTTCACATTCCATTTGTACATCCTGAATTAAATCAAGTCCTTGATTACGGAAAATATGAAGTAGAGATAAAAGAAAGAATGACATTACAGATAGGATATGCCAATGATGGAGAAGAAGTATTTGATTTGCCTAAAGGGCATCCTGATTTCGGAAAAAATATTGCTGCATATTATTTTTGGATTTATCCAAATATGATGTTTAATTTTTATCCATGGGGTTTATCTATAAACATTGTAAAACCTATAAATATCAATAAAACAAAGGTTTCTTTTTTAACATACATTTACGATGAAAGTAAATTTGAAAATTCAGGAGCATTACTTGATAAAGTTGAAAGAGAAGATGAATTTGTGGTAGAAGGAGTAACAAAAGGGATGCAGTCCTCATTTTATAATACCGGTAGGTTTTCTGTAAAAAGAGAAGATGGTGTGCATTATTTTCATCAATTGCTTTCAAATGACTTAAAAATATAAGTTATTTATGCAATTTGAAATATATAATATTGCCTAATTTAATGTAATAATTAACTTTGCCTAACAAAATATCTTATGCAAGAAATTAAAGAGCAAATAGCCACTGTAGAACAAGCAGTAGAGCTAGGTCTTAGAGAAGATGAATTTGAAAAAATCAAAGAAATTTTAGGAAGAACTCCAAATTTTACAGAAACCGCAGTGTATTCAGTTATGTGGTCTGAACATTGTTCTTATAAAAACTCTATTTTATGGTTAAAAAAGTTGCCTAAAGATGGACCTCATATGCTGATAAAGGCAGGAGAGGAAAATGCTGGGATAGTTGATATTGGTGATGGCTTGGGATGTGTTTTTAAAATTGAATCACATAATCATCCCAGTGCACTAGAACCTTATCAAGGTGCTGCAACTGGTGTTGGTGGAATAAACAGAGATATTTTTACAATGGGCGCAAGACCAATTGCTCAAATGAATTCTCTTCGCTTCGGTAATTTAGACAAAGACCGAACAAAATGGCTTATAAAAGGAGTTGTTAAAGGAATTGGAGATTATGGCAATGCCTTTGGAATACCAATAGTTAGTGGAGAAGTGTTTTTTGATAATTCATTTCATACAAACCCTTTGGTTAATGCATTTTCAGCGGGAATTATTGATGTTAAAAAAATAATTTCTGCGACATCAAAAGGACCTGGAAATCCTGTTTTTATTGTTGGTTCTGCAACTGGGAAGGATGGTATCGCAGGTGCTGCTTTTGCCTCAAAAGACATCACTGAAGATTCTGCAAATGATCTTCCCTCTGTTCAGGTTGGAGACCCCTTTATGGAAAAGCTACTTTTAGAAGCATCAATGGAACTTTCTGAAACCGATGCAATTGTTGGTATGCAAGACATGGGAGCTGCTGGCATAACTTGTTCGAGTTGTGAAATGAGCGCTGCAGGTAATGTAGGAATGGACATCTATTTGGACAAAGTTCCTACCAGACAAAAAAACATGCTTCCATATGAAATCCTTCTTTCAGAATCTCAAGAAAGAATGCTTGTAGTTGTTCAAAAAGGAAAAGAAGATATTGTTAAAAAAATATTTGATAAATGGGATCTTCATGCAGAAGAAATTGGCGTGGTAACTCAAGGGGATAGAGTTCGGTATTTTGAAAATGGAGAAATGGTTTCAGATCTACCTGCACAATCGTTAGTTTTAGGTGGCGAAGCGCCACAATATGAAAGAGAATATAAAGAACCTGCATATTTTGAACAGTACAAAAAATTTAATATTGACAATATAGCAGAACCTCTTGATTTAAAAAAGATTGCATTTGATTTATTAAAATCACCAAATATTGCTTCTAAAAAATGGATTTTTGAACAATACGACTCAATGGTAGGCACATGCAATATGACAACAAATAGACCATCTGATGCTGGCATTGCCTTAATTAAAGGAACAAACAAAGCGCTTGCAATGAGTGTCGATTGTAATTCAAGATATGTAAATGCAGATCCAGAAGTAGGAACAATGATTGCTGTTGCTGAAGCAGCAAGAAACATTACCTGTTCCGGAGGGAATCCAAGTGCTGTTACAAATTGTTTGAATTTTGGAAATCCTTATAATCCAGAATCATATTGGCAATTTGTTGGAGCTATTAAAGGAATGTCTGCTGCTTGTCTTAAATTCAACACACCTGTAACAGGAGGAAATGTCTCCTTTTATAATCAAACGGTTATGAATAATAAGGAAATACCAGTTTTCCCAACTCCGACTATTGGAATGATTGGTTTATTAGATGATAAAGAAAAAATCATGACTTTAGATTTTAAATCCAAAGGAGATTTGATTTTTGTTATCGGAAAATGCACCAATGATATTGCGTCTTCTGAATATCTATCAACTATTTTAGGAGTAAAAGAATCTCCTGCACCTTATTTTAATCTTGAAGAAGAATACAAAACTCATCAAACGATTAAATATTTAATCTCAAATAATTTAATTAATGCAGCCCATGATGTTTCTGATGGAGGATTATTTACTACCTTGGTAGAAATGTCTATACCTAGAGAGCTCGGTTTTGATATTGAAACAGACTCTGAAATTAGAGAAGATGCCTATTTATTTGGAGAAGGTCAAGGACGAATAATTGTAAGCGTTTCAGAAGATTTTGAAGAAGAATTTATTGAATACCTTGCTAATTCAGAACAAAGTTTTACACTTCTAGGTCATGTTACCAAAGGAAAAATTCAAATAGATGGACAACATTTTGGGTTTATAGATGAGGCTAAAAATACATTTGAAAATGCCATTAAAAATATTATAGAAAACTAAACCATTCTAATGAAATACAATACAACAAGAGATCCTTTAATTTTGCCTGAATATGGGCGAAATGTGCAAAAAATGATTACTTATGCTATCTCTATTGAAAATAAAATAGAAAGAAATAAAGCGGCAAATGCAATTATAGAGTTAATGGGGCAATTGAACCCACATTTACGTGATGTAGAAGATTTTCGCCATAAACTATGGACTCATTTATTTTTAATGTCTGATTTTAAATTGGATGTGGATTCTCCTTATGAAATACCAAAAATTGAAAATTTACAGCAAAAGCCTGAACAGATGGAATATCCATCAAGCAAAATTAAATATGGTCATTATGGTAAATACACAGCTGAAATATTAAAGAAAGCTGCGGATTTGAAAGAAGAAAAAGAATCTGAATACCTAAAAAAATCAATGGGGAATTTCATGAAAAAACAATATCTTATGCACAATAATGATGCTGTTGAAAACAATGTTATCGCTGAAAATCTTAATGAATTATCAGAAGGAAAATTAACCATAGAAAATCCTGATGAATTGGCAGCTACCTCTAGTTTATTAAAAACACTTGGTATTAATACAAATTCTTATCAAAAAAGGAACAAAGGACATCATCATCATAAAAAAAGAAAATATAAAAGAAATTAAACTATGTCTTCATTTGAAATATATGGTGGGAAAAAATTAAAAGGAGAACTTGTACCTCAAGGTGCTAAAAATGAAGCTCTTCAGATTTTGTGCGCCGTATTAATGACCCCCCAAAAAGTAACAATATCTAATATTCCTGATATTGTGGATGTCAATAAATTGATTGGGCTATTACAAGCCATGGGAGTTAAAGTTGAAAAGGTTGAAAAAGGCACTTATGTTTTCCAGGCAAAAGATATTGACCTATCATACATGGAAACCGAAGACTTTAAAAAAAGAGCTTCTTCACTCAGAGGTTCCATTATGATTGTAGGTCCATTGCTTGCTAGATACGGAAAAGGATTTATTCCAAAACCTGGTGGAGACAAAATTGGAAGAAGAAGACTTGATACCCATTTTGAAGGGTTTGCTCTTCTTGGCGCAAAATTTAATTACGATGCTGGAGAATATTTCTACTCTATTGAAGCAAAGAAATTAAAAGGAACCTATATTCATCTTGATGAAGCATCAGTTACTGGAACAGCAAATATCATAATGGGTGCTGTACTTGCCCAAGGTAGAACAGATTTTTATAATGCAGCTTGTGAGCCATATATACAGCAATTATGCAAAATGCTGAACTCTATGGGAGCCAAGATAACAGGAATTGGTTCTAATTTTCTTCATATAGATGGTGTGAAAGAACTAAAAGGATGTTACCATAGAATTCTTCCTGATATGATTGAAATAGGAAGTTTTATTGGACTTGCTGCAATGACTCAATCGGAAATAACTATTAAGGATGTTAGTTATGACAACCTTGGTATTATCCCTTCTGTTTTTAGAAGAATGGGAATTAAACTCGAAAGAAGAGGTGATGATATCTATGTTCCTGCCCAAGAAAATTACGAAATTGACACTTTTATTGATGGTTCTATATTAACCATATATGATGCCCCATGGCCTGGATTTACACCAGATTTACTCTCTATTATATTAGTCGTTGCTACACAAGCTAAAGGCTCGGTATTAATTCATCAGAAAATGTTTGAATCAAGATTGTTCTTTACGGATAAATTAATCGATATGGGGGCTCAAATTATTTTATGTGATCCACATAGAGCAACAGTAATCGGGTTAAACAGAGAATCTGCACTAAGAGGAATCAGCATGACATCCCCTGATATTCGTGCTGGAGTTTCTCTTTTGATTGCTGCATTATCAGCGGAAGGAAAAAGTACTATTCACAATATTGAACAAATAGACAGAGGATATCAAGATATTGAATACCGATTAAATAATATTGGTGCAGATATCAGAAGAATTAATTAATTAATTTATATAACCCAAATGTCACTCCAAATGCTCTGGAGTAATGTTTATAATCGGCTGTTTTTTGATAAGAATTACTCAATTGATATCTGTATTCAGGACCAAGAAACAATCCGAAATTAGCAGGTAAACGATAAGTGAAATACAAATAGGCATTCAGATTAAAAACAGCAGTGTTATATCCAACATTTGTTTTAATGGAATTTGTTCCCTTACTTCCTTCTGTGGTTTGCCATTCTTGATCTTGCTTATAATTAACAAAAAGTGATGGAATAACTCCAATTCCTAATTTACATCCAAATTTTCTAGAAAAATTAACTCCATAATGAATTCTAATGGGCATTGAAAGATAATTGTATCTGGTTTTGTAAGAAAAAGAAGTATCGGTATCAGAAAACAAATACTGCTCTCCATTCTGAATAAAAGAAATTGCTCCATCCCACCCTATATTTTTATATATTTTCCCATTAATTCCTAAAGTAAAAGAATTTGTAAATAAAGAAGTTTCATTTGATCGATTATTTAAAGGAATAAATAAAAACTCATTGTTCGTTTCCAATTTTCTATACGAACTTGAAGTATTCATTGAAATATAAAAATTTGAATTAGGATTTGTTTTTGATATGCATTGTTTCCTATTGTTTAATGCTTTTCTTTTGGGTAATGATTCAACATCATCTTCAGACAATGTAATCTGTGAAAATACAAGGGGACATGAAATCAAAAAAAAGAAGCTTAGTGAAACTTTCATTACTCTTTATTTTTTTTCTTTTTTTTATCTGATTCTTCTTCTTTTTTTTCTTTTATTTCATCACCATATTCATTATATTTTTTTTCACAAATAAGTTTCCCTTTTTTATATACTGCATTTCTTTTTGTCATTCCATTTTTATATTTCTCTTCAAATTCCCCATCTTCTTTCCCATTTACATATTTTTCATATGAGCTCATCTTGCCCGATGGGTAAAAATATTTAAACTCTCCATGTTTTTTCCCATGATTCCATGACTCTTCAATCATCAAATTTCCATTATCAAAATATCTATATGCCTTTTTATGTCTTTTTCCGTTGCTATAAGTAATATCATCAAGCAAGGTTCCCTTGGAATCATACTTTAAATATTTCCCATCCATTCTTCCATTTTTATAGGTAATTTGTAAATTTAATTTTCCGTTGGAAAAGTAACTTCTCTGCAATCCATTTAATAAATCTAATGTATAGTTTTCAAGTGCTATTGTATCTCCATTTTCAGTAAAACGAAGTTGCGTTCCATCCAATTTGCCATTTTTAAAATGTTGATTTAATTTTAAATTTTCAGTAGAATCATAAAATTCTTTATACGAACCATGTCTAATTCCCATTATCTCAAGACCAATTTTCTGAGGACAACCTGATTTATAATTTAATAAGTAATATCCATCCTTTTTACCATTGGTAACTTGCATTTTAAACTCAAGCTTCCCATTAAAAAAACACCGCTGACAATATCCTGTAAATGGCCTCAAACTTGATTGATATAACATAATACCTGTCCCAGGTTCAGTCATTAATTTTTCATCATAATCAATTAATTTAGATCTTGAATTACAAGGAGAAAAAACATATCCTTGGCGATCAAGGGAATCTTCGTAACATTTTCTTTGTGCATTAACTGAATTAATAATTAATACAGACAGTATGAATAAACAAAATTTCATGTGATTATTTGTTATTAATTAGAGCATCTCTCATTTTATCAGGAATAGAGATGGTCTTTGAGTTTTTAACATCGTAAGCAACCATTATTGATTTTCCTTTTGTTACGATTTTATCATTCACTTTAATTTGATAACCTAAAGTAAAACTTTTGTTACCAATATTTTCAAGATGGATATAAACCAATGGTTTTTGATGCAACAAGATTGGACTCAAATAATCTATTTCATTTCTGACCAACAAAACACTATGCTCATTCCAATTCCATTGAAGTCCAAGTATAGCTGCAAAATAATGAACTCTTGCCATTTCAAAATAACTAAGATATACACTGTTATTTACATGGCCCATGACATCTAAATCTGAAAATCTAACTTGTATTGATGCAGGTTTAATCATTTATCTAATTTTTGAAATTCAGAGTTATTACTTATAAAATCAGGAACTATTTCTTTCATTTTTTTAACTATATCAAAGTTTTTTTGTTGAGAAAACATTTCTATCAAAGATGAAATTAAATCTAAAACGAGATCTTCCTGTCTTCTGTTTTTTGCTATTAAAATCTGAGGATGATGTGTTTTTATTGTATTTTCTTCTTTTGCTAATACTTCTTCATATAATTTTTCACCAGGTCTTAATCCAGTGATTTTAATCTCAATGTCTTTTCCAATCTCAAGTCCACCAAGTCTTATCATTTTTTTTGCAAGATCAATTATTTTAACTGATTCTCCCATATCAAAAACAAAAATCTCTCCTCCTTTCCCCATAGAACCTGCTTCTAAAACAAGTTGACAGGCTTCTGGAATAGTCATAAAAAACCTAGTAACACGTTCATCTGTAATTGTAAGAGGCCCACCTTCTTCCATTTGTCTTTTAAATAATGGAATAACAGAACCATTAGAACCCAATACATTTCCAAAGCGTGTAGTAACAAATTTAGTTTCTCCTAGTTCGTTTTTCTTTTGAGAATATATTTCAGCTATTCGTTTAGAAGCTCCCATTACATTTGTTGGGTTTACTGCTTTATCAGTAGAAATCATGACGAATTTCTGACATTTATTCTCAATTGCTAAATCAACTAGGTTTTTTGTTCCTTTAACATTTGTCAATATTGCTTCTGAAGGATTGTTTTCCATTAAAGGAACATGCTTGTATGCTGCAGCATGAAATACAATGGATGGCTTATAAAATTCAAAAGTTCTTTTTAATCGATCATAATTACGAATATCGCCAATCACATTATCAAATTTTAATAATGGATAATGAGTAATTAAATATTGTTCTAAATCATATAATGGAGATTCAGCTTGATCAAGCAATACCAGTAATTTTGGATTGTATTTTGCAATTTGTTTAACCAAGCCACTACCAATAGAACCTGCCGCACCAGTAATTAGTATTATTTTATTGTCTAAATCTTTAGAAATTTTCTGTTGATTTAAAATTATAGGTTTTCTACCTAAAAGATCTTCAATTTTTATTCTAGATAATTGTTTAGAAGAAAATTCGCCATTAATAAAGCTTTGTGGCCTTGGAACTTTTTTAAGAGAAATGTTTAAATCTAAACATCTTTCAACCAAATTATTTATATTTTTTTTAATTGGATTTTGAACTGCTACAATAATATTATCAATTCTTATATCGGTATTTAAAAATTCGAGTTTATCTGCACTAAAGATTTTGATTCCTTCTAATCTATTTCCATCCAATTTTTTGTTTTCATCTAAAAAAGCAACTATTTTCTGATTGATAAGCCTATCTTTTTCGATGGTTCTTTTAGTAAGTAAACCAGATACTCCTGCCCCATAAATGACTACATTTTCTTTATTTTCTTTACTTTTTATTGATTCTAAATAAATTAATTTAAGAATAAAACGACTACCAATAGTAAACGAAAAACTGGCAAGGAATTCCATAATCAATACAGACATAGGAAACAAAAAGAATCCATCCAAAAAATAATATCTAAATAAACCAGAAAAGAAAAATATTAATGAACAAGTAATGACTGCCTGAAAAATTCGTCTGAGATCTTCGGTAGAAGTAAAACGAACAAGTCCTCTATGAATTTTAAATAAATAAAAAACAAAAAGCTTTACTGCAAAATAAAATAAAATAGATTTGGATAATAAGCCCCATTCTTTTTCAAACAATTCTTCATTTGCTTTCAAATCAAAACGCATCAAATACGCAAATAATAAAGCCAAGCAGTTTAAAAGAAAGTCAATGATAATTACTATCCAACGTGGAGTTGATATATTACTTAACCTAAGCATACATCAAATGTATATAATACTATCAAAGGAACATTATTAATTAAAAAACTTTATGAAAAAACCACAACTTATCGTCTCACAAGATGAACAAATCCATGCTTGTTTAATTCATTTCCTCCATCAGTAACAGCATCTACTTTATAAAAATAAACACCATCTGGCACCTCATTTCCCTTCTCATCTGTACCATCCCATTCAAATGATGGATTATCAAATGTTTTTATCACATTTCCCCATCTGTTGGTAATCACACATGTAAGTGTCGCTATTCCTGATTGGAAAAGTAAATGGAAGTTGTCATTGGAATTATCTCCGTTTGGAGTGAAAACATTTGGAGTTTCCAAATCACATAAATAAAAATCAATATAAGCCGAATCA
>Ga0163108_10001033_pt1 | contig 20574 bp, 20 predicted proteins | sample Fk1155metaG_FD_109644 | JGI IMG/M metagenome (GOLD analysis project Ga0163108, IMG submission 109644) | Marine microbial communities from the Central Pacific Ocean - Fk160115 155m metaG | ecosystem: Environmental > Aquatic > Marine > Oceanic > Photic zone | place: The Central Pacific Ocean...
AGCGGTTATACCGAGGAGAATTCCGAGATTCTGTTCAACCTCGACACGGTCATCTCCGTTGAACCGGTGGGTGACCAGACCATGATTCAAACCCGATGGGGGCGGATGACGGTAAGCGAGGATTTGGACACAATCCTGAATCTGGCGAATGCCGACCGGGGTGGTTTCAAAGCCCCCCAACTCGATTCGTTCACGCGAATCAACGAGGAGTCAATCTCCTTGTAATGCACGGGCGCAAGCCCAATGAAAAACTAAACAAGAACTAACCCGCAGCCGGTTGCTCCCCAAAGGACGCCGGCTGCGTTTGTTTTATAATGACACATCTCCTGATCACAATAATCGCAGCAGTGCTGTTGGTGGGATGAGGTGAGGTGCATTCACCAAAAATGCCTTTCCCTAGGGCAGCCAAGACTGAAACTGTTCGCATTGAGAAGTCCGGTATACCTGAAAATTTTATTCGTTAACGAGACTAAGAAACTCGACCTACCGGTCTTCCTTTAATTACCCTACTCGTTCGCCCAAAACGCAACATGAGCAATATCACTTCCAATCAATTACATCGTTTGCGAACAGCTCCGCTCCTGTTCGCATCTCTCATCCTCACCCTGCACTCGGCATCTGCCGAATCGAATCTAAGCACTCGAATATCGGATGCCCAGCAGCACCGCCGCCAAGGAGACAAGAAATATCCCTATCGAGCCAAAAGTGACTACATCCTCAAAGAACTCGATTTATGTCCAGGCGATGTCATCGTCGATATCGGTGCTGGAGATGAGTGGTGGGCGGAGAAGTTTGCCAAATCTGTTGGTGAATCAGGGATTATTCATGCCGCCGAAGTTGTTGAAGATAAAGTGGAACAGATGAAAAAGAGACTCGCTAAGACACCTCAAATAAAACCCTATTTGATTCAAACCGATAGTACTGGTTTGCCTGAAAACTCGTGCGATGTAGCCTTCTTTTCGCAGAGCTATCATCACTTAAACAAGGATAGCCACGTCGATTATCTCAATCACCTGCACAAGGTAGTAAAACCGACCGGACGCGTCGTGATTATCGAGAAGTATACGGAGACCGGACTGGGTGAAGGCAAGCACGGCATCCGGCTCAGCCGCTTGGTTCGTCAGGCCGAAGAGGCGGGTTGGGTACCAGTGCGACTGGAGTTGATGACCGGCACATATCACTACATCGCGATTCTGACCCAGCAGGAGCTTTTTCCGCCTGAACCAACAAGGCGAAAGAAAGATTGAATCATGCGATTCCTGCTCCCTCTCCTCGCTCTGCCTTTGTCTTCATCAGCCTCGGACATGCCGAAGTCGACGGACGATCGGCTTGTCGTCGAACTCTTTGTAGCATCTCCACAGATCAAGCACCCAACCGGCTTGACGGTCGATAACCAAGGCCGCGTGTATGTCATCGAAAGCCACACGCATTTCCCACCGGAAGGCTACGCCGGCGGCAAAAGCGACCGCGTGTACGTATTCGCCAAGCCGAACGCCTTTAACCAATCGTCGAAGCGTACGGTTTTCGCTGACGGCTTCAAAATGGGGATGGATTTGTTGTGGTCAGCGAACGGCTGGCTATACGTCGCCGAGCGAGGCCGGATCAGCCGTCTGCGCGACACTGACGGCGACTCGCAGGCGGATACCACCGAACGGCTGATCGACCTGCAAACCGCCGGCACATACCCGCACAACGGCTTGAGCGGTCTGGCGTTCGACCGTCTAGGCCACCTGTACTTCGGTCTCGGTGAAAATCTAGGCCACCCGTACACGATGATCGATCGCGCTAGCAACAGCATCACCGGGGCCGAGGGAATTGGCGGAGGTATTTTCCGCTGTACGCGTGACGGCAAACAACTCGAGCAGATTGCACGTGGCTTATGGAATCCCTTCGGTGTGTGTGTCGATGAATTCGACCGCATTTTCGCGGTGGAGAACGATCCCGGCGCCAGCCCGCCCTGCCGCCTACTGCACATCGTGCCGGGTGGCGACTACGGCTACCAATACCAATACGGCCGCTCCGGCATTCATCCGTTCATCGCGTGGGACGGCGAGCTCGCCAACACGCTGCCAATGGTCTGCGGCGTCGGCGAGGCACCGTGTGAGGTCATCCGCTTCAACTCACGCTCCTTCCCGGAGGAATATCGCGGCGATTACCTCATCACCTCGTGGGGTGACCATCGTATCGAACGGTATCGACTTGAACGGCGCGGCGCATCCGTAAGCGGCTCGATGCAACCACTCGTGCAGGGAGGTGGGGACTTTCGTCCGGTATGCATGGCCACAGCACCGGACGGCACGCTGTACGTCAGCGACTGGGGCAGTCGAATGTACGAGTTGCACGGCAAAGGCAAAATCTGGCGCATTCGCCCGAGGGAATTGCGCCCGCGCAAAGCCAAGCCCTTGCCCAAGTCGGCCACCGTCGACGCTGACCACCGTCGACTTGGGCGACTCCGCAGTGCCAAAAATCTTGACGAGTTGCTCGCCAATGCTGTCGACCACGATCCGTTCGTGCGCAGCACTGCTATCACCGGCTTGGCCAAGGAGGGCGACAAGCTCGCATCGCTCGATTTGGCTAAACGCAACCCCGCTGAACGCCGAGCCGTGTTGCTCGCTCTCAAGGAAAACCGCGCCCACGACCGTCTTGCCGATTATTTAAACGACAAAGATCCGGATATCCGCTTCGAGGTTTTACGCTGGATCGCCGATTACAAGCTGGGCGCGCACCGTGAGTTCGTACATGCCGGCCTGCGCCGGGGCGACGGCAACTACGGGTTGTTCCGGGCATACGTCGCCTGCATCGATTCACTCGACGGCAGGAAAAACCCGGATCGCACAAATATTCAGTTGGCCCGCGAGTTGATGAAAGCGCCAGATACGCCCGAGCGACTGCATGCGCACCTCATTCGCTACCTTGCCGGGCAAAAACACGCGTACTCCACAGCTCAACTCATAGAATGGAGCCGAAGCACAAACGCCACCCTGCAACGCGAGGCAATTTGGAGCCTGCGCTTTCAAGACGACGAAGCCTCACAGGCGCACTTGGGCAAGCTCGCCGCTGATGCCTCGCAACCCGTTGACGTGCGCCTTGCAGCCACTGCCGCGCTTGGCGAAACGGAAACGCTGCTGACACTGGCTGGCGGCGAAAACAAGGCACTACGCGACGAGGCATTGCGTAGCCTCATTGGTGTGCCGCTAGGGACCGAAGCTACGAGCACACTTACCGAAGCCGCCAACCGCCATCCCAACTCCGCGCCGCTGGTGAAGCGTGCGCTTGGCCAACCATTTACCAAGATAAACCGCCCGGTTGATGCCAACACACAGACCTGGCTAAAGCGGATCGATCGTCTCCCTGACAAGGCAGACGCCGAAGCCGGCGAGCGGATATTTCATAACAAAAAGATCGCCCTCTGCTCGACCTGCCACCAGGTCAACGAACGTGGCACACGCGTCGGCCCCGACCTCACTCACATCGGCAGGAGCATCGATCGCAGCCGGTTACTGGAAAATATCCTGCAACCCAGCCAAGAACTCGCGCCGCACTACCGCACATGGGTGATCACCATGAACAACGGCCAAGTCCACGCCGGCATCGCCCTGCGTAGAGGCGGCAACGCAGAAGTTTATCTCGGATCGGACGGAAGAGAGATCGCGCTGAACAAACTGGAGATTAAGTCGAAGAAGGAAACGCACCAGTCATTAATGCCTCCCGCTCTTGCCCACACCCTCACCTTGCACGAACTGCGTGACCTTCTTGCCTTCCTCCTCATGCGAAAGTAACGTGCGCAACCGTCTTCGCGTAAAACAAACAAGTGCTACTTGCGCTGGAAATAGCCGTGCTGTTTGTCGCTGATGTGCATGCCGAGGCGTTCCATGACCTGCATCATGTCCTCCCAAACATGACGTTTGATCACCCATGACTGGTTTCGCAGCAAGTAGGAAGGATGGAAGGTGGGCATCACAGGCACTTCCCGGTACGCTTGCCAGTTGCCGCGTAGGCGCGTGATGCCGGATGGCATTTTCCCTAACAATCCCTCGACAGCAGTCCCGCCCAGCGCGACTATCACCTTGGGCTGGATGATCTCAATCTGCCGCTTGCCCCATGGGAAGCAGGTTTCCATTTCCTGGGGGCGCGGCTTGCGGTTGCCAAATGACTTGCCGGGCGTATCGGGACGACACTTGAGGATGTTGGCGATGTAAACTTGGTCTCGATCCAGCCCGGTGGCCTGAATGATCCTGGTCAGCAATTGGCCGGCGGCACCGACGAACGGTTCACCTTCCCCGTCCTCGTCCAGCCCCGGGGCCTCGCCGACAAACATCAAATCCGCATGAACGCTGCCAACGCCGAACACGACCTGCGTTCGTGTCGCCACGAGGTGTTCGCACTTGGCGCAGGCCAGCGCCTCGTCGCGCAGCTTGGCCATGGCGGATTCTTTTTCGTCGGCTGGCACCTTGGATAAATTGTAAACGCTTTGTTCATCGGTGCGCTGCTGAACTACTTTCGGCACGGCTTGCCCTCGAGGCGTAACAGCTGTTTTTTTCGTGATCGGCTTGGCCAGGCGCGACAGCGACTCCGGCGACACATCGACATAGCGCACACCCCGCTGTTTGAGCGACTCAAGGTGGCCAATGGTGGCGTTAAGCAATTGATGATACGCGCCGGACATCACGTACAAGCTAGGCCAAGCCACCTTCCGGGCACAGACCAAGTTATTCACCGATGCCCGGCACCACGCTTGATCACTTGGCTAAGCGCCCACTCGGCATGCTCAGCAATCAGTGGCTCGGGATCGTTGGTAGCGCACTCGAGCGACGGGATCGCTGACATATCACCAATGTTGCCCAGCGCCACGCAAACGTTTCGCAGCACGCCACGGCGCTTGGTCCGCTGCATTGGCGTGCCACGAAACTTGGCCAGGAAACCGTCATCGTCCAGCGCGAGCAACTCAATCAAGTTCTCTTGTCCAAGGTCGTCCCGCCGGTGCAATGCCATCAACCGGCCCTCGCTGGCGAAGCGGTTCCACGGGCAGACGGCGAGACAGTCGTCACAGCCATAAATGCGATTGCCGACCGACGATCGGAACTCCTCCGGGATCGATCCCTTCAGTTCGATGGTCAGGTAGGAGATGCATCGCTGGGCGTCAAGTTGGAACGGCGCGGTGATCGCCGCGGTCGGGCAGGCGTCGATGCAGCTTGTGCACTTGCCGCAATGGTTGCACTCCGGATCGTCCGGCTCGAGCTCTGCGGTGGTGAGGATCTCGGAAATAAAAAACCAGTTGCCGAGTCGGCGGCTGATGAGGTTGGTGTGTTTGCCGATGAAGCCCAGCCCGGCGCGCTGGCCAAGGTCACGCTCCAGTATCGGCCCAGTGTCCACGTACCAAATCGATTGAGTACCCTCGCTGGCGAGCGACTGAACGCGCCGAGTCAGTTGGACAAGCGTTTGACTGAGTACGTCATGATAATCTGCATACCGCGCGTAACGGGCAATGACACCTTGATTTGGCCCGGTCTGTTCGCCATCAGCGAGGCCGTAGCTCGCGGCTAACGTAATGACCGACCGCGCGCCCTCGAGAACGCGTTGCGGATCGATTCGCTTGATCGCGTTTTGCTCCATCCAGGCCATCGTGCCGTGGCATCGGCCCTCAAGCCATTTCAGGAATCGATCCGCGCTCTCCGGCGGTTCGACGGTGGTGAAGCAGCAGTCGTTGAAACCCAACTCGAGCGCGTACCGGTAGATGGCCGCCTTCATGGCCCCTTGGGTACCGTCTGACGAAACTGGCTGAGGATCAGGTTGGCGACGTCCCTCGCGGAGCGGTACTCGGTGTTGATGAGCATGTCAGAGCGCCCGTACGCCGGTTTACGCTCCTCTAGCAGGTCGATGATGCGCCCCCTCGGATTCTCAGCCTGAAGCAACGGCCGGTGCGACTGGTCTTTCACCCGCCGCCAGATCGAGTCCGGCGAGGCCCACAGGCAGAATACCATTGCATACTGCTTCATGGTATTCATGTTTTTCTCATTCACCAATAGTCCGCCCCCTGTCGCGATGACAGTGCTTTCCCGCTCTGCCAGTCGCACGACTACCTCGCGCTCGTACCGGCGGAAGGTTTCCTCGCCCTGCTCCTCGAAAATCCGAGGGATGGTCTTGCCAACATGCTCCTCTATGAACTGGTCGGTATCGAGAAACTCAAAGCCGGAGACCTTGGCGACCACCCGACCCACGGCGGTTTTGCCGCACCCCATGAAGCCAGTCAGGGCGATATTGCGAATCTGTCGCTCGTCACTCACGACAAGAAGCATACGGCAAACAGAACCTCAACTCGCGTCTTTTTGAAAAAATACCATCACCAAAACTCGACCGCTTGGGTAAGCGCCCGTACGCTCACTGCGTGTTCAGGCCGTGCATTGACCTGCATGAAGGCAGGGTGAAACAGATCGTCGGAGGCTCCATCGACGACGCACAGCCGAATGCCCTTCGAACTAACTTCGTCTCCGAAAAACCACCCGCTTGGTTTTCGGATCTTTACAGGCGCGACAACCTGCGAGGCGGCCACGTGATCAAGCTGGGCCAAGGCAACGACGATGCCGCCCTCGAAGCGCTAACCGGCTGGCCGGGAGGTCTTCAGGTCGGTGGTGGCATCACAGCAGAGAACGCGCCTGAGTGGATTGAAGCCGGGGCGTCGCATGTAATCGTCACCTCTTGGCTGTTCCACAACGGCCAACTTGAGGAGGGCCGACTTGAGCAACTTGGCCAGGCGGTTGGCCAAACACGGCTTGTACTCGACCTGAGCTGCCGCCGGCGCGCGGACGATTACTACATCGTGACTGATCGCTGGCAAACATTCACCGAACTGCGACTGAATGCCGACACGCTGGGCAGCTTGTCCAAGCGGTGTGACGAGTTCCTCATTCACGGCGTGGACGTGGAAGGACTCAGCCAGGGAATCGACGAAGCGCTGGTGCAACTGATCGCCGAACACTCGCCGATCCCGGCAACATACGCCGGCGGCGTGCAGTCTATGGCCGATTTGCGGCGAGTAACCGAGATTGGCCAAGGGCGGGTGCACCTCACTGTCGGCTCTGCACTCGATATCTTCGGAGGCAACGGTGTGAGCTACGAAGAAGCCGTCGCATTCAACCAAGAGTTGAAACCCAATTCGTCATAGAAAGGAGGCGATGAGATTAGCTGCATTCGTACATTGGCTATTGCCGGACACGCCTCCGGCATAGACTCATTTGGTGCTGAATTTGTGGATGGTGGTTTGAGTGTATTTTTGCTTGGGTCGAAGTATGGCGCTGGGGAAATGCGGCTGGTTGATGGAATCCGGAAAATGTTGCGTCTCAAGGCAAAATCCGTTGCGGAACTCGTATTGTTGGCCACCTTTGCCAATGTCTGTGCCATCTAGGAAATTGCCAGAGTAAAACTGAACTCCCGGCTCGGTGGTGAAAATCTCCATCACGCGGCCGGTAGTGTTCTCTTGCACGCGAGCAACAGGACTTAACTTACCGGCCTCGGTCTTGTTCAAAACGTAGTTGTGGTCATACCCGCCCGGCTCGCCGGGCAGCTTGTCGATCCGGGCCCCGATGGAGGTCGGTTCAAGGAAGCTCATAACATCGTCGACTTTGACGATTTCGCCGGTGGGAATGGATGTGTTATCCACCGGCGTGTAGTGGTCGGCGTTGATGTGGAGAATGTGATCGAGGATTGTCCCCTTGCCGGCAAGGTTCCAATAGGCGTGGTTGGTGAGGTTGATGGGCGTTGCCTTGTCAGTCGTTGCGAAGTAGTCAATACGCAACTCGTCGGCATTGGTTAGCGTGTAGGTGACCTTCATCCTGAGTGTACCTGGATATCCCTCCTCGCCATTGGGGCTGGTGAGGCTGAACGCTACAGCGGGGCCGAGTTCGCTCTTGTTCGACTTGGCTTTCCACACCTGTTTGCTGATGGCTTTTTCGTTGCCACCATGAAGGTGGTTGGGGCCGTTGTTGGTCGCAAGACTGTATTCCTTACCGTCGAGGGTGAACCTACCGCTGGCGATACGGTTGGCAACGCGGCCGGTGGTAGCGCCAAAATACGGATGGCCGTCAAGGTAGTCCTCGAGTTTATCGTGACCAAGAACAACATCGCCTAGCTTCCCATCGCGATCGGGCACGTGCAGTTCCGTGAGAATCGCACCGTAGGTGATGATTTTGGCCTTGAGCCCGTTGCTGTTAACCAGCGTGTAGGCGTGTACTTTCTGCCCGTCCTCGGTTTGTCCGAATGCCTCTTTTTTCACGACTCTTTTGTTGGTTTTTTTGGCGGCCCAAGCTGCTGGCTCAGTTGCTGTCCCGACGATAAGCAGTCCAACTGCTGTGTATGCGATTATTTTCATCCTGTGTATTGTGATATATTCAGCCAAGCAACTGGCTTATTGTGATGCACCACAATTTCTATGATGTGGCCCAGTCGGTGTCAATTCCATTCACTGTCAGGCACAATTCGCGTAAACAAGCGCGTAGACAATCATGACAAAAAAAGGGGAGTCGCAGAACGACTCCCTCTTGACAAATTTCGTTTACGTTCGGACTAGGTCAGCGTGATTTGGTCGCCGGCCTTGAGGGTGACTATGGCCTTTTTCCAGCGTGGTGTGCGTCCCTCGTGACGAGTGCGTTTGCGGCGCAGGCGGCCATTCACGTTCATGGTATTCACACGATCCACCTTCACCTTGAACAGGATTTCCACCGCACGGCGTATGTCATTTTTATCGGCGCGGGTGTCGGTGACGAGGTGAACCTGTTGGCGGGTACCCCTACCCAAGCGCTCGGCGGCTGAATCGTTGTACTCCTGAACGGCCATGACCTTCTCGGTCAGGCGAACGGTCTTGATGATGTCAAAGGGGCTCATACTGTTTTACTTGTTCAGGCGTTGTTCAAATTTCTCGTAGCCATCTGTGGTGAAAACGAGAACATCAGGCCAAAGAATGTCGTAAGTGGTCAGCGTGTCGCTCGTGGTAGAGCGAACGCGCTCGATGTTGCGGACGGACAATGCGACGTTATTGTCAGCCTCGCCGGTGACCAACACAGCGCTCTTGTACTTTGCGTTGTCCGGCTTCTTGGAATCAACCCCCAAAACTTTGAGAGTCTTGGCTAGTTGCGCGGTGGCCGGCTTGTCGATAGTCAATCCGTCGATGATGACCACTTGTCCATCTTTGATGCGTTCGGTAAACGCCTTGCGAACCGCGAGATCTCGTACTTTTTTGTTTAGTTTCTTAATGTACACACGGGGCTTGGGTCCATGAGCCACACCGCCACCGCGCCAGATTGGATTACGCTTGTACCCGACCCGGGCGCGGCCGGTACCTTTTTGACGCCACGGCTTTGCCCCGGTACCAGACACCTCGCCAACTGTCTTGGTGCAGGCGTTGCCAGAGCGCTGGGCAGCGTTGTAGGCAATGACAGCCTCGTGAACAGCTTGCTGGCCCTTTTCATCGTCCACCGGTGTGAAATTGGCTTCCTTTTCGCCCTGATCCGCGCCGTTGGCGTCCTTGATTGCTACTTTCATTATCTAAATCCTCCGTTGCCTTTTACTTGGTTTTCTTCGGCTTTTTTTTAGCCTCACGAATTACAACATAGTCGCCATTGGCGCCGGGGATAGCTCCCTTGACAAGCAACAGGTTATCGTCGGCCTGCACTTGAATCACCTCTAGGTTTTGCACGGTCCGACTGGCTTGCCCCATGTGCCCAGGCATTTGCTTACCCTTGATGACATGGCCGGGCGTTGAGCCTGCCCCGATAGAACCGGGGCGGCGTCTCCATCCGCCTGAACCGTGCGATCCGCGACCGCCGCCGAAATTCCAGCGCTTCACTGCACCTTGAAATCCGCGTCCCTTGGTTTTGGCGATTACGTCCACATAATCACCGGCTTCAAACACGTCAACCCCAATCGAATCGCCTGGATTCACATCGAGTGAAAAATCACGAAATTCTTTGATACGGCGCAAGGGTTTGACGGCACGAGCATCCCAAGCTTTGCGGTTGGCCAATCGATCCTTGCCTTTGACTGTACGCCCGGGAGAGCGCGGGGCATAATTTTCTTCGCCGTTATGCGCCTTGAGATGGCCGCGCTTGGGCAAGCTTAGGCGATGTTCTTTTTGAGTGTCGAAACCGAGTTGAACAGCCTCGTAACCGTCCTTGTCGACAGTCCTGCGTTGCAGCACTTGGTTGGGGCCCGCCTGCACGACGGTGACGCTCACGGATTTGCCGTCCTCAGTGTAAACCCGAGTCTGGCCCATTTTTTTTCCCAATAATCCAACCATGTTGCTTAAATCTTAATGGTGATGTCGACGCCTGCGGGTAGGTTCAACTTTTTCAATTCGTCTACGGTCTTGGCCGTGGGCTCCATAATATCAATCAGACGCTTATGTGTGCGCTGCTCGAAGGTCTCATGTGCCTTTTTGTCAACGTGAGGGGAGCGACCGACAGTAAATCGCTCAATTCGAGTTGGCAATGGGATCGGCCCAGCGACAAGGGCACCGGTGCGCTTGACCGTCTCAACTATATCGCCGGCCGACTGGTCAATCACCCTGTGATCGTAGGCCTTGAGACGAATTCTTATGCGGTTTTTTGGCATGTCTTTATTCTCTCTCTTTAGGTGCGTGCTGGCTTTTTTGTACTACCGCTGACGATCTCTTCAGCGATGCCGCTTGGCACTTGTTCGAAACTGTATGGCTCCATGGAGTAGGAGGCGCGACCACGGGACAATGATCGAACGGCCGTCGCATAGCCAAACATCTCGGCCAAAGGCACTTCGCTCGTCACAGTACATAGTTGCCTCTCGTCTGTCTCCATACCCAGTATTTTACCCCGTCGCCGATTCAAGTCACCCATTACATCGCCCTGTGATTCGTCCGGGGTGACCGCCTCCACTTTCATCACAGGCTCAAGCAGTATGAGGTTTGCTTTTTTGCATGCTTCCTTGAATGCAAAAATGCCGGCCATCTTGAACGCCAACTCGTTGGAGTCGACTTCATGGTAGGAACCATCAACAACTTCAACCCGCACATCGACCATCGGGTAACCAGCCAACACCCCACTAGCAATAGCTTCGCGAATACCGGATTCGACTGCTGAATGGTACTCCTTGGGTATAACCCCGCCGACGATCTTGTTCTCGATCTCGATACCTTTCCCCCGCTTGTTGGGCTCGATGTTGATAATGGCATGACCGTACTGGCCTCGGCCACCAGACTGACGAACGAACTTGCCTTCACCTTCTGCAGCGGTAGTGATGGCTTCGCGATAGGAAATCTGGGGAGCACCAACGGTGGCCTCCACCTTGAATTCACGCAACAGGCGATCGCGGATAATATCCAAATGCAATTCCCCCATCCCGGCAATGATAAGCTGTCCTGTTTCGTCGTTGGTGAAAACGCGAAAAGTTGGATCTTCCTCAGCCAATCGTTGCAGCGCATCGGACATTTTATCACGATCGGCGTTGGAGTTGGGCTCGACCGCCATCGATATAACCGGCTCTGGAAAGGTCGGAGGCTCGAGCATGACGTCGAGTTCTTTATCACAAAGCGTGTCGCCGGTAGTAACATTTCTCAGCCCCACAATCGCTGCAATATCACCTGAGTAGACTGCATCAACATCAGTTCGTTTATCCGCTTGCAGCATGATCAACCGGCTAACGCGATCTCGTCTACGCGTACGGGGATTGTAGATGGTGTCGCCCTTCTTGAGTTGACCGGAGTAAACACGGATGAATACCAACTTACCCACAAACGGGTCAGTCCAAAGTTTGAAAGCGAGAGAACAGAAACTACCGTTGTCGTCAGGATCAACTGTGACCTCAGTGGTTTCGTCATGCGCCTCGACAGCGGTTGCTGGGGGCACCTCCACAGGTGAAGGCAGGTAGTCCACAACGGCGTCCATGAGCGGCTGTACTCCCTTGTTCTTGAACGCAGAGCCACCCAGAACCGGTACGAACTTCAACTCACATGTCAGGCGGCGGACAGCCTTCTTAATAATTTCAGCCGAAATTTCCTTTTCCTCGAGAACCATCTCGGCCACCTCATCATCAAGATTAGATACAGCATCGATCAGCTGTTCGAGGGCCATCTCGGCCTCGGCCTTAAGATCGTCAGGGATGTCGATACAATCGTATTTGACGCCGGTTTCATCGGTTGGATCGTAGACCAACGCTTTCTGGTTTACGATGTCCAGGACACCGGAAAGTTTGTCTTCGGCGCCGATCGGAATACCAACGGGATGCGCCTCGGCACCGAGTTTATCTCGTAGATCACCAAGCGCTTTGTTGAAGTCAGCACCGGTACGATCCATCTTGTTGATGAACGCAATTCGGGGAACGTCGTATTTGGTGGCCTGCCTCCAGACTGTCTCGGACTGGGGCTGGACGCCGGCTACACCACAAAAAACTGCCACCGCCCCGTCGAGCACACGCATAGATCGCTCCACCTCAGCGGTGAAATCGACGTGACCCGGAGTATCGATGATGTTAACGCGGTTGTCAATTCCTGTAAATAGCTTGGCTAGGCCTTCTTCCTGCTGTTTCCAGAAACAAGTCGTCGCAGCAGAAGTGATGGTGATACCGCGTTCACGTTCTTGTTCCATCCAGTCTGTGACGGTGTTTCCATCGTGCACCTCACCGATTTTGTGCATGAACCCCGTGTAGAAAAGGATGCGCTCAGTGGTGGTTGTCTTGCCCGCATCGATGTGGGCTGCGATACCGATATTGCGTGTCCGCTCCAGCGAATACTCCCGGTCTGGTGAGTTAATGTCCTTATCCTGTTCCAAAGTGACTGTCATTAATGATTATTGCTGTTAAAAACCAACACTAAACTGTCTCTATATAACCAAACTATTTCAAAGAGCATCACGCATCCACGCGCTTGCCGTAGACGTGCGCAGGCTTGGCCAAACGCACTGTTTAACCCTACCAACGGAAATGTGCGAAAGCTTTATTGGCCTGAGCCATTTTATGCATCTCGTCTCTCTTCCGGATGCAACTACCCTGCCCTTCACTCGCGTCTCTAATCTCGGCGGCCAGAGCATCCTTCATGGGCACTCCCTTGCGACCCTGTGAAAAACTAACCATCCACCGCAACGCCAAAGCTGTCTGGCGACTGGAGCTGATCTCGAGCGGAATCTGATAGGTCGCACCACCAACACGTCGAGATTTAACCTCAAGCCTCGGACGGGCATTGTTCACAGCTCGTTCCAGGATTTCCAACGGATCGCTCCCTTGTTTTTCTGCGGCCAACTTATCAAACGCACCGTAAATGATTTTTTCCGCAACGCTTTTCTTTCCCTGCCGCATGGTGAAATTCACCAGCAGAGTGACCGTCTTACTCCCGTAACGGGAATCCGGTGTTACTTCGCGTTTTTCTGCTCTTCGACGGCGTGCCATGTATTTGTAAACTTACTAATCTTGAAATTATTTCTTCGCAGCCTTCGGGCGCTTGACACCGTACTTGGAGCGACTGCGGCGGCGTTTCTCGACGCCAGTGGCGTCCAATGCGCCGCGAACTATATGGTAACGCACTCCCGGGAGATCCTTCACACGCCCCCCCCTGATTAACACAATGGAGTGCTCTTGCAAGGTGTGCCCTTCATCCGGGATGTAGGCGATCACTTCAAATCCGTTAGTCAACCGCACCTTGGCGACTTTCCGCATTGCGGAATTCGGTTTCTTGGGAGTCCGTGTGTACACCTGTAAGCAAACCCCCCTCTTGAAGGGACAGTTCTCAAGCGCCGGTGAGGTGGTTTTTGCTTTCACCTTCACCCGTCCTTTACGGACTAATTGATTGATCGTCGGCATTAGATAACCTATAAAACTCTTGTCTTTAAGCAGTTACCCAGCTCAAAGGGCCGGGGAGACTACCAAATGCCAATTAAGATGCAATAGGTTTTTTGTTTTTTTTACCCTTACTGTATTGAGTCATACTAAAAAGGTCTCAGGAAACCGAAATCCCACCTGCCATTGCGCAAAAGGCCTCCTGGTTGGCGAAACGATGTTAGTTCAAAACTATGCCCCGGCGAATGTAGGTTGGTTGATCAAGATCCTCCCCCTTGTGAATGGTTGGTTCGCTATTCTCGAATCGACCTTTGGACACGATCTCCAGCGGAAGCATCTCCTGGACAATCTTGCGGCGTTTGGCCCGATTTGGCTCCTCACTGGCAGCCTCGCGTATCAAGTACTCCCGGCATTCGGGTGTTAAGGTGTCAGCAGCTGGAGCCGGCGGGGTGTATGCGAAACCAACTCGATTTTTGCCGGTGGATTCCTCCCCTACCAAGTCCAAATAACTGTCGGCACCAGCCACGGTAAACGTATCCGAACCGCCCAAACTAGATGCCTGCCCGTTCGGGAGAGTTTCCTGATCTGCCTCTGCCAATTTGTCGTTTTGCACGATAATAATTGTCGCCTGCAAAGTCGCCCCGTCGCTTTGACCGCAAACCCCGACAACCGCGCTAACCCCGGAGGCATAACTATTGACTACCTTGGAAACAGCATCCATCTCCGCCATGGTCACCTCTCCGCCGGAGAGGTGGATTAACACCGAACTAGCCTCACTCAACCCCTCACCGCCTCGGGCTGCCGGATGGGTCAGCAATCTTCGCACGACGGCATCGGCCCTGTTCTCGCCCTCAGCCTCTACATGCACCACGGAGCCAAGACTGTGTCGACCGCGAAATGCCACCTGTAGATCACCGAACGAAATGTTCAACATCCCCGGTTCAACCAACATCCGGCTAACCCCTAGAACGGCCTCGCAAAGGTGCCGGTTCGCGATGTCCAGTGCTTGGTTCAACGCGATGTCCGCACCTTCCATGACAATGACATCCTGATTGGGAAAATGGAAAACGGCGTCGGCTACCTGTTTGAGATCCCGTAAGCCGCCGATGGCTTGGTTGCAGCGCTGTATGCCTTCGCAATCGAACGGAGTAGCCGCCACACCCACCACCAACGCCCCTGACTGCTTAGCTAAGCTCGCCAAAACTGGCGCCGCTCCCGTGCCAGTTCCGCCTCCCATGCCAGCTACGACAAAAATCAAGTCAACGCCCTGAAAGATCCCTTCTAACTTGTCAATGTCGGACTCGACAGCTGCACGAGCCAACGCCGGATCGCCTCCCGTACCGAGGCCACACGGGATTGTTTGTCCAAGGAGGTGCGTCCGCGACTGATGACAGCGGATGAGGCTGCGGTTATCGGTGTCCAGCGAGTGGACCTCGATCCTCTCAGGAACGATCAAGGCGAGAGTTTCGACCAATTTCACCCCAGTCTCGCCCAAGCCAATGATGCGGATGGTTGGTTTGGTGCTTATTGTTTCCATTTCTGGATTGCTCATGACTTGTTCTCCTGTTTCAACGACCAAACAATGCGGCGACTTGGCGGCGGATCACCCGGCTGATCCCGGAACGGCGCGGCGTGGCCTGCGACTGGAATGCTCCAAACTTGATCAATCCCACGGGGGTAGCGAACTCCGGTTCGTCCAGCGCGTTCTTGACACCACTCACGGTGCTGGACCGACCGATGGCCACAGGCAGATTAAACACATCCCGCGCCAGTTTCGTGATATGCGGGATGCGCGCGCCACCGCCGCAAAGTACCAGCCCGGCTCGGAGATATTCAATCAATCCCTCTTGACCAATGTCTTTCGAGATCAACTCGAACGTTTCCTTCAAACGCATGGACATAATTTTTTGCATGTGCCCGAGGTTGACCTGCCGGCCCGGGATCAGGCTGTCGTTGGAAAGGTCGATCTCGCGATCCCCGGCGTCGGGATCGATCATGGCCGAGCCGTGATCTATCTTTATTTTTTCGGCGCGAGACAGCGGTATCTTCAACCCGTAAGCGAGGTCATTCGAGACGTGGTCGCCGCCGACCGCCAGCACGCCAGTATGCTTGATGACGCCACCCGAGTACACCGCGTACTCGGTGACGCCGGCGCCAAGATCGATCACCAACGTGCCTAGTTCCTTCTGTTCCGTGCCGAGAATGGCCAGTGAGGAGGCCAAGGAGGAAGAGGCGATATCATCCACTTCCAAGTGTAGTCCGTTGACGAGGCGAATCGGGTTTTGCAGCCGGTTGTAACGGCCACTGACAACGTGCACATCCACCTCGATCTTGGCCCCAAGCATCCCTTCCGGATTGAGCACGCCGTCCTGCCCATCCACTCGGAAATGCTGCCGGATGACGTGCACCACCGAGTGGTCAGTTGGCAAGTTAATCGCCTTGGCATTTTTGATGACATCCTGAATATCGTCACCTGTGATCTCCCGATCCGCCGACACAACGGGATGAACGCCGGTGTTGTTGAAGCCGCGGATGTGACTGCCGGTGACACCGAGGAACACCGAGCGAATCACAACATCTGCCGCCTGCTCCGCCTCAACGATTGCGTTGCGTACATCCTCCTCGGCCAAGGCGACGTCGACAATCTCCCCCTTGCGTACGCCACGGGATTTCGATTGGCCAAGGCCGATAATGTTGACCGACTGGCCTCCACTCACTTCCCCCACAGCAACGCACACCTTGGAGGTGCCGATCTCGAGGCCGACGATGATTTGTGTATCACTCACTATAAAATCATTTCCGGGCCACCTTTTGGCCGCTCCTGATCCCCTCAGCAACCGTCGGCGAGAGCATCCAGCGCACCGGTACGTTGTTGGTCACTGAGAGATCCAGCGTCTCGATGGCGAGTCCAAACTTCTGCCCATGTGCCCGAATGCGAGCCCAACGGTTGAGTTGCCGGGCCAAGTGCTTAGTCGAGAGATCCACCTGTCCGCCGGCTCCGGTGGTAACCCGCAGGATGCGCGGTTGTGACAAGTCGATCACCCGTAAATCCACCAAACCAGCCAAGGTTGAGCGGCGAAAATCTGCTATCAAGCTAAGCGCAGCCTGCAACTTTGGCAGTCCGGCCGACCGACCGGGAGCGAGCGACTTAAGCTTGTTCAGGTTAATCCCGGAGACAACCGGCAAAGACCATTCAGCCTTGTCCTCGGGCGTCACCACGAATCGGCCGTCGATCGGACTCATCACGTGGCCCGTCTCGTCCAGCTGCAATCTCACGCAGTCGTACTTCGTCTCACCTAGGCGACCCCGTTGCCAAGCCCATACCTGGGCCATCGGCACCCGCTCGGCTACCCGCACCTGCAGCGTGTCCGGCAGATACCGCTCCACGGACGCCGCCTTCACTCGAGGCGCCAACTCGATGTCGCGCTTGATTCTTAGCAGGTCGAGTTTGAGCAGGTTGTCGCCCGAACGCACGCCGGCCCATTCCTGCAACTGGCTCAAGCTAATGATGCCGTCGGTCCGGTAGTCGAGTTGCTTGACGGAAAACGACTCATTTTCGTAAACGAGTCGATTCAGTGCAAAACCGCCTCCCTGCCAGCAGACGACAATGATCGTCGCGATCGCAACGACGAGGGCCAACAACGAACGAAGCCAACGCAGCCGCTCACGCTTGCTCTGCTGCGTCTGCACCTTGACAGAGAGCAGTTTTTTTCGTCCCGACTTGCTGTTCCCTCGTTTCGTTTTCAGTGCCATTTCAAAAATGATTCAACCTGCGGCTGCCACCGGCGGATTTCCCAATGCCAACTCTACCAGCCACTGGCAAAGATCGGCGAATTCAGTGCCGTTCGCAGCCGCTGCCTTGGGTAGAAGACTAGTCTTGGTCATACCCGGCAGCGTGTTAATTTCAAGAAACACCGGCTCGCCATCCGCCCTCACAATAAAATCCACCCGGGCGCAGTTGCCACCCCCGACCGCAGCCAACGCCATCTCCCCCGCATGATGAATTCTACGCGTGATCTCTGGATCGAACGGCGCCGGGCAGACGTACTCGCTGGCGCCGGCGGTGTATTTGCTGGCATAGTCGTAAGTACCGTGCTTGGGCGTGATCTCAACCACTGGAAGCAACTTGCCACCAACGACTCCCACAGTGACTTCACGTCCCTCAATCCGCTCCTCGACGAGCACCGAGCCTCCGCCTTCGAATGCCTTGGCCAAGCCGCTTGGCCAAACGTCCACCGAATCAACAAATTCCAGCCCGATGCTAGAGCCTTGGCAGACCGGTTTAAGCACCAACGGCAACTTGAGTTCGTCGGGCAGCCCGCTGCTGGGTTCCTCCACCACACAATCGTTCGCCGTAGTCAAGCCGTCCCGGGCACAGGCACGCTTGGCCGCCACCTTGTCAAATGCCAACCGGCTCACTGCCTCGCTACATCCGGTGTAGGGCACGCCCAGCGCATCAAGTTTGGCCTGCACCGTGCCGTCCTCACCGTACGTCCCGTGCAGTGCAAGAAACACAACATCAATTCTTGGTGGCAACCGAAACTCGCCGTCCACAGGGTCGATCTCGCAAACGCGGTGGCCAAGGCTTTGCAACTCTGCCGCCACTGCCGCGCCGGACCGAAGCGACACCGCCCTCTCGCCGGAAGGGCCACCAAACATCACGCAAATGTCAAGCGACTCAATCATGCGATTCCTTCCGGCCGATTATTTGCACCTCAGACTCCAACTCAATTCCGCGCTCGATCAGGGCCCGCTCTCGGATGCGCCCGATCAACCGCAGGATATCACCCGCCGTCGCCCCGCCTTTGTTGACAATGAAATTGCCGTGTTCCTCTGACACCATCGCACCACCCTCGATCGCTCCTTTGAGGCCAATCTCATCTACCAGTTTCCCAGCAGGGATGGCCTCCGGATTTTTGAAAATACAGCCAGCGCTTGGTGCCTTGGGCTGGTTGTCCCAGCGCCGCTGAGCAAACTCCGCCATCCGGGCGGCTATGGCCTCTGCAGTGTCCGGCTCGCCTTTGAGCACCGCTCCCAGCGCGATCTGATTTTTCAACAACGGACAGCTTCGGTACTGGTGCTCGATCAACTCGGCCGACATCTCGAAGACCGCTCCCTCTGGATCCATGAACCGTACCGTCTCCACAACGTCAAACAACTCGCTGCCCATCGCGCCGGCGTTCATACGCAGCCCGCCGCCGATGCTACCCGGAATACCCTCAAGAAACTCCGCCCGCGCCAACCGGCAACGCTTTGCCTCAACGGCCACGTTTTTCATCTTCGCACCCGCGCCGCACCTGAGCAACGACCCGTCCGGCTCGATGCAGGCAAAAGACTCACGGCTCAGCCGCACGGTCAGTCCATGCACGCCGGAATCGAGCGGAAGAAAATTTGATCCGCGCCCTAGCACGGTCACGGGCAAATCTCTCTCACGGCAGACAGCCAACAACGCAGAGAGACCTGCCTCGGTGTTAGGCTCGGCAAAATAGTCGGCCCGCCCTCCGGCACGCAAGGTTGTCATCTCAGCCAACTGGCAGTCCCGCTCGACGGTTGTTCCATCGCCGGCAGCCCCCTCGAGCGACTCTTTCAAGCCTTCTACTGCAAGCACTGCGGCGCTGGTCTTCACACCGCCGTCTCCTTTCCGTTTGGCAAGGCGAACATCAACTCATCCCCGGGAGCGTCCTTCCAGCCACACACCTTAAAAATCCGATGCACGACCTCCTCAGTAGCCTGTGCCGCCTTCCACTTTTTCATCGCGCCAGCCATCGACTCAAGCTTGGCAGGGCTGCCGAACAACTCGCTCAACTGCCTGACAAGCAGATTGGAAGTCAGTTGTTTCTGGTGGAAACAGCGCGCCGCACCGATGTTGACGAACGATCGAGCGTTGAGCCGTTGATGGTCGTCGACAGCAGTAGGATACGGGATCAAAATGGCCGGCAACTCCATCGCCGAAAACTCCGCGAGCGACGATGCCCCCGAGCGACTCAAGGCCAAGTCAGCCGCACCTAACGCGTACTCCATCTCGGTCAGAAACGGGAGTATAACCGCGCGGAGACCAAGTGCGTCGTATGCCTGACGCACTAACTCGACACTCCCGCCGGTGAGGTGGATGTACTGCAACCCGGGCAACGCCTTTGCCAGGCTTGGCAGTGAGTCGATCAGCGCTTGGTTGATCGATTCCGCCCCTTGACTACCGCCCATCACAAGCAGCACCGGCTGGTCTTCTGCCAGTCCAAGCGCGATTCGCGCGTCGGCCTTAGGTAAAGGCTCCATTGCCGACCTCACCGGCAGGCCGGTGGCACGAATGTCGGTGCTCAGTACACGCGGCATCGCGGCAGAAAACTGGACGAATATCTCGTCAGCCAACGGTGCCAGAAGTTTCACCGCCCGGCCCGGAATAGCGTTGGCCTCATGCAGAAAAATGCGAGCGCCAGCCAGCTTCCCTGCGACCACCGGGGGCGCGCTGGTGAATCCGCCCATTGCCAGCACCGCGGCCGGGTGGTTTTTGCGGAACAGCCTACGGCATCGGCGAAGCGATGAGCAAAAGCGGGCGGCAAAACGGAGTAAATTACCACTAAGGCCAATGACCGGCAACGACTCAACCTCCATCCCGTAAGCCGACTTGACCGCAGTCTGATCCACCTCCTTCTTACTAACGAGCAACGTGACCTCGCAGCCGCGTGCCACGAGCGCGTCCCCCACAGCCAAGCCAGGGAACAGGTGTCCACCGGTTCCGCCGCAGGCGATGACAATGCGCTTGGTCAGAGGTGTCATGCTATGTGCCTG
>Ga0163108_10001038_pt1 | contig 20551 bp, 20 predicted proteins | sample Fk1155metaG_FD_109644 | JGI IMG/M metagenome (GOLD analysis project Ga0163108, IMG submission 109644) | Marine microbial communities from the Central Pacific Ocean - Fk160115 155m metaG | ecosystem: Environmental > Aquatic > Marine > Oceanic > Photic zone | place: The Central Pacific Ocean...
AATTTCCGATACAATTTCTGCTTTGGGGGAAGTGACAATTTCAGGGCAAATAGAAAATGAAAATAGGACATTAGCTACCAATTTTAATGGTTTTGTTTTTCCAACAGTTTATGATAAACAGGAGATACTAAGAACTTTGGGGCAAGAAAGTAGCACACCAATGCCGTATAGAAGTCAGAACAACATACTACATAAAGGAAAAGCATCTGTAAGTGGTGGAAATTTTAGTTTCTCCTTTGTAGTGCCAAAGGATATTGCCTACAATTTTGGAAGCGGAAGAATTTCTTATTATGCCGTTTCGAATGATAGTTTAACTGATGCAAGTGGCTTTGATTCAAGTTTTACTATTGGCGGAACTTCTGCCAATATTACGGCAGATTTTGATGGACCAGAAATAGAGCTTTTTATTAATAATGAGCAATTTATTTCTGGTGGAATGACAAATGAAGATCCTTTACTTTTTGCACTACTAAACGATTTTAGTGGCATAAATACAGTCGGCAATGGAATAGGGCACGATATTGTAGCGATTTTGGATGATGAGACTAATCAATCTATTTCTTTAAACGATTATTATTCTGCCGATACCGATAGTTATAAAAGCGGAAGGGTTTCCTATCCTTTTTACGATTTGGAAAGAGGATATCATACTTTGCGGCTAAAAGTGTGGGATGTTTTTAATAATTCTACCGAAAAAGAAATTAATTTTTATGTAACGGATGCTGAAGATTTTACTCTTTCCGATTTGTTTAATTATCCCAATCCTTTTAAAGACAACACAAAGTTCTATTTTCAGCACAACAGAGCTGGAGAATTCCTGGATATAGAGTTGCAGATTTTTGATTTATCTGGCAGAATCGTCGCTACTATAAAGGATAACATTTATGATAATGGCTATAGAATAGGACCAATTAATTGGAATGGAACTACAAATTCTGGAGAGAAATTAGGTGCTGGAATTTATGTTTATCGCTTTAATGTTAAAGCGGAAGATGGCACTTTAGAAAGTAAAGCAGAGAAACTAATAATATTAAGATAATAAAAGCGTTATAGCCATCAATAAAAAGATATATATTTACCAACCTAAAATAAATTTAAGAATGAGAAAGATTTTTTTGACAGTTTTCGTCTTTGCACTTTGCATACAAGTAATTGCACAAGATGCAATGCACAGAGACGATCAATTGAACACTATTACTACTTCCGTTCCGTTTCTCATTATTGGGCCCGATTCCAGAAGTGGTGGAATGGGAGATGTTGGGGTTGCATCTTCTCCTGATGCTAATTCTATCCATTGGAATCCCGCAAAGTATGCTTTTGTTAAGGATGATATGGGAATTGCGATAAATTATGTACCATGGCTAAGAAATTTAGTTCCTGATATCTCTCTTGCATATCTTTCTGGATATTTTAAAAGAAACGATAATGAAACTATTGGCTTTTCCCTTAGGTATTTCTCCTTAGGAGATATTACATTTACAAATAATAATGGAGATGAAATTGGGCAATACAACCCAAATGAATTTGCAATTTCAGGAGCTTATGCTCGTAAGCTTTCTGATTATTTTTCCATTGCTATTGCAACAAGATATATTCGTTCAGATCTTACTGGAGGCCAAACACTTACTGGGTCAGGAAATATGTCAACACATGCAGGACAATCTATTGCTGCTGACATTTCTGGTTATTTTAATAAAGAAGTGCGTATTGTAAAAAAAGATTTTGATTGGGCAATAGGGTTAAATATTTCTAATTTGGGGAATAAAATTTCCTATACCGAAACAGCAGTAAGAGATTTTATTCCAATCAATATGCGTTTTGGAACTTCTATTGGAACTGATTTTGATGACTACAATAAAATGTTAATTGAATTTGATGTAAATAAATTATTGGTTCCGACACCACCTTCAAGAGATCCTGAAACTGGAGAAATAAATGGAGGTATGGATCCAGATGTATCAGTTGTGAATGGTGTGTTTCAATCTTTTTGGGATGCACCAGGAGGGCCGAAAGAAGAATTCAGAGAAATTAATTATTCAACTGGTCTAGAATATTGGTATAACGAACAGTTTGCTGTTAGGGCAGGGTATTTCTACGAGCATCCAACAAAGGGTGCTAGGCAATTTTTTACTATGGGAGCAGGTGTAAAATACAGTGTTTTTGTTTTGGATTTCTCCTATTTAATTGACGCTAGTAGTTCAATTAATGGTTCTAATCCTTTAGCAAATACTTTACGCTTTTCCATGACTTGGAATCTAGGAGAAATAGCTAACTCAAATTAATTATGAAATCCAGGATTGGTTTTGGTTTTGATGTGCATCAGTTGAAAGATGGGCTTGACTTTTGGCTTGGGGGTATTATCGTTCCTCACAGCAAAGGAGGTTTAGGACATTCTGATGCTGATGTTTTAATTCACAGTATTTGTGATGCACTATTAGGTGCAGCAAATTTAGGTGATATTGGTAAATATTTCCCCGATAATGATCCCAAATACAAAGGGGTTGATAGTAAAATTTTGCTAAAAGAAGTAATGAAATTAATTCGTGAAAAAGGATATGAATTAGGAAATGTTGATTCAACTATTTGTTTGCAGAAACCAAGAATTGGTCAATTTATTCCTGAAGTGCAAAAAGTATTAGCCAGTTGTATGGGGGTTGATAGAGATCTGGTTTCAATAAAAGCTACTACAACTGAGGCCTTAGGTTTTGTTGGAAGGGAAGAAGGTGTTTCTGCTTATGCTACTGTGCTTATACAGAAAATCTAAAACCCTAGATTCTTTTTTTGTTTATCATCCCTTAGGTAGACTTGCACTCTTGCTTTGGCACAAACAATCTCTTTTTTATTGATAGCATTAACAGTATGCCAAATCTCAACTTTTCCCTCTTTATCTAATTTTTCTTCAACAATTAGGATGTCCTCCTCTGTTATTTTAAAATGAAGTTTTAGTGTGCTATCTGCAGGTTTTAGATATTGTATTTCTGCTGATTTTAACCAGATAATCAACTTCCTTCCTTTGTTTGCAAAAATATGATAATACATTGTAGGGAAATAAGGATCACAAGCGGAAAAGATACTTCCTCCAAAAATAGTTTTATGAAAGTTCATATTAAAAAGAGCCCTTCTTAGCACTACTCTCATTTCCAGAAAATCGTCAGAGATCTCTTTTAAAACGATTCTATTAAATAATAAAGGAGGAAAAATATTTAAAATAAACTTGAGCAGAAATCTTGACACTTGCATATTGCAAAAATAAAAAACCCCACTCAAAAAGAGCAGGGTTTTAAAATTTTGATTTTTATTTAATTAGTGATTTGCTAAATAATCAGCTACACTTTCATGCGTTCCTTGCATTGCATCATCTCCTTTATTCCAGTTTGCTGGGCAAACTTCACCATTCTCTTCAAAATGTTGTAATGCGTCTACCATTCTTAAAGCTTCATCAACATTTCTTCCCAAAGGGAAATTATTAACGATTTGGTGCTGAACGACACCTTTCTTGTCAATCAAGAAAAGTCCTCTGAATGCAATCATAGGTCCTGTTGAATACATATTATCATTTTCATCTAATTCATAATCTCCAGATAAAACGCCAAAATTTACTGAGATAGTTTTATCTGTATCTGCAACTAAAGGATAAGTAACTCCTTTAATTCCACCATCTTCTTTTTCCATTTGTAACCAACCCCAGTGCGATTGCTCCGTGTCTGTTGAACAAGCAACTACTGCACAACCTCTAGATTCAAACTCAGATAATTTGTTTTGGAAAGCAAATAATTCTGTTGGACAAACAAATGTAAAATCCATTGGGTAGAAAAAGAATAAAACGGCTTTCTCCCCTGCAAATTGATCTAAAGAATAATTCTCTACTATTTGGCCTCCATTTACAACAGCTGATGCTGAAAATGATGGTGCTTTTTTACCTACTAGTACTGACATAGTTTTTTGTTTTTTTTAGGTATTAATTTTGAAATGCAAAAATAGAATAAAAGATGATAAACTATTAGTTAAAGAAACAAATTTTAGTTTATTTTTACTCGAACTTAAGAAATAGAGAATTATCAAAAAATACATAACAGAATTTATTGGAACATTTTTTTTAGTTTCAGTGATTGGTTTAACGGCAAATCCTATTGCTATTGGTGCAATAATTGCTATTATGGTGTATGTGGGTATTCATATATCTGGGGCACATTACAATCCGGCTGTAACTGTTGCTATGATTATTAGAAGATTAACAAGTCCAAAAGAAGCCGTTTATTATATACTTTCTCAGCTGATTGGAGCATTTTTGGCAGCACTTTTTGTATTTTGGTTTAATAGTGCTTTAATATATATAGAACCAAGTGAAACCGCATCTGTTTTTCAAATTCTTTTTATAGAATTTGCTTTTACATTTTTTCTTATTCTTGTTATATTTTATGTTGCTACCGATAATAGAACATCTGGAAACTCTTATTATGGTTTAGCAATTGGATCTACTGTTACGATTATTTCATTTGCTGGCGGTGGGATTTCAGGAGGTGCTTTTAACCCAGCAGTAGGAACTGGCCCAATATTAGTTGATGCAATAATGGGAAACGGAAATCCACTATCTCATTTATGGTACTATCTTGTTGGCCCAATAGTTGGAGCAATAATTGCTGCTTTTTTTTATAAATTTTATATCGACTAAAGTTCTAATTTAGAGATAATAAAATCAACCCTATCATTAGTTGATAATTTAGGGATTTTATTTAGGCAATACCCAAAGGATTTGTAAGTATCCAACAATGATTTTTCAATAGTAATTGCACTATTCAAATCTTCTTTCCTTTGCGAATCAGTTTTGTAAATTTCCTCCCAAATTGGAGTGTAGAAAACGGTAGTATTGTATCTGTACTTTTTACACTCCTCTTTATAATGCTTACTTATTGACAAAGCATCCGCTTTCATATAAGCGACTACATCTAAAAGGCCTCTATCAAAAAAATGCAAAGAGTCAGTAGGAGCATTTATGTATTGTGCTTTTCTGAGGGAGAATATACTTTGAGAAAATGTTTCCAAATCAATCCAAGGCAACATTTTTCCGCCAGATGCAATTTGCTCTGCTATTATCTCTCTTGATATTTCTTCACTGCAAGAATATCCTAATTTTTTAAGCTGATCTATAATAGAAGTTTTGCCTGTCCCTGGTGCTCCTGTAATAACAATTTTCTTTTCCATTACAGACTTAAAATAGCAAGCAATGTTCCAATAATAATCGTTATGATTTTTGTAAAACTAAATCGATGTCCGTCTGTGCTTTCAAATAAAATGGTGGTAGAAATATGAAGAAAAATTCCAATTACGATTGCCATAATCTCATTATGAAAATTGGAAAGAGCTCCAAAAATGTTGCCGGCATATACGCCCAAGGGCGCCATTAGTGCGAAAATCAAAAGAAAGATATAAGCCCTTTGTTTTCTCATTCCGCTTTGCAAAAAGAAAGTCATCAGTACAATGGCAACTGGTAATTTGTGCAGCACAATACCATAGAGCAGTGAATTGTGGGTGTGTTCTTGTAAATCCCCTCCAAGTGGCACGCCTTCTAAAAGTGCATGTAAGCACAATGAGATTAAAACGGAAAAAGGAATGATATTGCTCTTGTGAAAATGTCCATGCTCAATGCCTCGCGAAAAATATTCTAACAAAATCTGAATCAAGAATCCTCCTAGTATAAATAGCCCAATGTTTGGAGTGGGATTGTGATGAAATAATTCGGGTAATAAGTGTAGTAGACTTACCGCTAATAAATAAGCGCCACTAAAAGTAAGCAAGGTTTGGATGCTTCTGCTTTTTTTAGGTTTGAAAATTTCGACCACAATTGCTCCAGCAATTACGGATGCAAACAATAGCCCTAGTGTTGTTAAATTCATTTTTTACAAATTAGTATTAAACGATCGGAAGTAATAGCATTAAAATCTTTCAACTTATAATTGCCAAAGATATCAATTATTTTTAGCCCTGCAGTGGTGATAAATTCAGAATAATTAGCTAGAGTTATCGCCTTTACTTTTTCTTGAAAATGTTGTTTTATTGCGCCATCAGTAATCTGGATGTATTTAATGATGTGCCCAGCTTCTATTTTTCTACTTATATCAAATGTAATTCCGTCAATCGTTTTTTGTTCACTAGCAACCAAATTAGTGATTACCTTTTTTACATTCATAAAATCAATTATCAATACTCCTTCTGATTTTAAATTGCTTGCCATAGCATTGATGGCTTTTTGTTCATCAGTATTTTCTTCAAAATAACCAAAAGAAGTAAACAGATTAGTAACTACATCAAAGCTGTTTTCCTGATAAACTTCACGCATATCGTGCACTGAAAATTGTAAAGTTGCATTTGCATTTTTTGTAGCAGAAGCTATGCTGTTAGGCGATAAATCCACTCCAACAACATCTAATCCTAAGGAATTGAAATAGGTTGCATGTCTTCCTTTTCCGCAAGCAATATCAATGAGCTTACTTCCTTTCGTGATTTGTAAATACTGTACTAAGTTGTCAATAAATGCTTGCGCTTCTTTTTCATCTCTATTTTTATAGAGAGCATGGTAATAAGGGGAATTGAACCAATGTGCAAACCAACTCATAATTGTTCTTTGGATTAATTTTCAGCTGCTAAAATACAATTTTTTCAGGGCCAATGATTTCCCTATTTAAAGTGTTTCGTAAATTATTTTATAATATTTTTGTGCCAATAAAATTTTTAGAAAATGTCAAACACAAAATGGATTGGAGCTGCTGCAGGGTGGTTTTTTGGAGGGCCAATTGGAGGGATAATTGGGTATTATGTAGCGAAAAACTTTTTCAGTTCAAAAGTGGATAATAAAAAAGCATTTGAAATTTCATTACTTATCCTTTCCTCAGTAGTGATAAAAGCTGATGGAAAAGTATTAAAATCAGAGTTGGATTATGTAAAAAAATTCTTTACCAATACTTTTGGGACTGCTAAGTCAAACGAGTATTTCAAGATGTTTAATAGTTTGAATAAACAGGATTTTACGACTAAACTAAGGCAGGTCTGTTTGCAATTAAATTCCCATATCAATCATTCTTCTCGTTTGGAAATTATTCATTTTCTGTTTGGGGTGTCAGGGGCCGATAATGAAATCCATCATAAAGAAGTAGAAACAATAAAGAGGATTTCTACTTATATGAACATAAATCTTTATGATTTTGAATCTATTAAGTCCATGTTTTTGGCAAAGGGAGGGGTCAACTCTGAACAACATTATACCGTTTTAGAGATTACAAAACAGGCAACAGATACTGAGGTGAGAAAGGCCTACCGAAAAATGGCTGTGAAATATCATCCTGATAAATTACAGGGAGTAAGTGAGGATATTAAGAAATTGGCAGAAGAAAAATTTTTGAAAGTAAAAGAATCTTATGAGCAAATAATGAAGGGAAGGAGTTAAAGGTGGAATTTAGAATTTATCTAATTCTATTTTTAACTTCTTAGTCATATTGGCAACTACCAAATTGTAAGAATCAGTAATCTACTGCTCAATTTTTTTGTCGCTTAAATCCCCATCTATCCTTACTGAATTCCAATGTTTTTTATTAATATGATAGGTAGGTGAAAACTTCCATAAATTCTTCTCTGAATTTTATGACTTTTTCCGGATTGCATTTTAGATTCACAAACTCAAAGTTTAGTAAATTAGTAAGTGCAAACATTTTGCCCATTACTTTAACCAAAAGTATTTTCATCAAAAGGGAGCTGTTCTATTGTCCTTTTAAAGGAAAGGCAATATTCTCTGAGATGATCAAGGATCATCTTACCCTCTCTGTCTTATCGCTTCATATAAAATAACACCAGTAGCTACTGATACATTTAAGGAAGCAATTTTTCCATTTATAGGTATTTTTGCTTTGGCATCACACATTTTTAAAAACTCAGGAGAAACACCATCTTCCTCCGAACCCATAATAATGGCAGTAGGAGGGGTGTAGTCCGGTTTATACATGTTGTCTTGTGTTTTTTCAGTACAGCCAATAAGTTGTATGCCGCTATCTTTTAGGTATTGTAAAGCCAGTTTCAAATTCCAAGTACGGCAAATTGTAACTTTATGCAATGCACCAGCTGAGGTTTTTATCGCATCCGCATTAATGGCAGCAGCATTTTGTTCAGGAATCAAGATGGTGTCCGCTCCTGCACATTCTGCTGTACGGGCAATGGCACCAAAGTTTCTTACATCCGTAATTCTATCCAATACCAAAATAAGCGGATTTTTTCCTTCTTCAAAAAGGGCGGGAATTATATCCTCAATATTATGAAAATCGATAGGGGAGATAAATGCAAAAACCCCTTGGTGATTTTTTCTGGTAAGTCTGTTAATTTTCTCCAAAGGCACATGCTTGTAATTGATTCTCCTGAAGCGCACCAATTTCCAGAGCTCTGCAAACAAATCGTTATGCAAACCTTTTTGAATAAAAAGTTTATCAATCGTTTTTCCGGCTTCAATCGCTTCAATTATTGGCCTAATACCAAAAATAAAGTTGGCTTTGTCTTTGTCTTCTTTCCTGTTCATATATTTTTTTTTTAATATCCATATCCGAATACGCATGTCCGTCTCGCCAAGCATTTTGGGCGGTATTCCAAATATTTTTGAAATAGAGAGAACGGTTCAGTTGATAATCATTATTGGTAAATTTGTTTTCCATTTTAGTAAAAGTAAAATTTAATGAGAAAGCATTGTTCTTTTCGCCATAAATCCAACTCTCTCCCTCTTTGCTTTGGTAAATAATATTTGGAGCGCCAAAGACAATCATTATCATTCCTCTATCGGTTTTCCAGCCAGCTTTATAAGAGGTAAAAAAAGTATTGGCATCTTCTACTCTTTTGTAAAAAGTATTAATAATTCTTCTGGCTTGCCCTTCTTCACCTTTTGTTCTGTTGAGCCAAAATTTATCTATTGCTATTTTTTGGTTTTTGATTTTGTTTAGCTGCAAAAACTCCTCATTAGTGCAAAAATATTTTAGAGGTGAGATCATATCTTTTGCAGTATTTATTTTTGGGAAATCATTTTCAAATGCCAGAACACTCATCCCATTTTCTGTATTTTTACTCTCCAAAATTTGATAAATTCCCATTTCATTTATTGGCAGAATAAAGAAAATGGTATCTGTTATAAGGGGAAACCCTTTATCTGCTGTAATTTCTTTTGATTTTACTTCCCCCACCACAAATGGCGGTTTTGCCAAAGGGAAATGCTCATTGTAATATTTTATAAATAAGTTTTTTTGCTTTGTATTATTCCAAATAACAAGGGTATCCGAAATATTAAAATAGGAGTTAAATTGCAATCTATTTTTTTTATCAAAGACTAAATAATCATCTTTATTCATATTTGTTTTGTCGATACCAATACTGTGGCTAGTTGTGCTTATTTTATGATTATCTGTTAAGCTTATTTTCAACACATATTTTTCTCTCTCTTCAGTTTGTAATTTTATTTTCTCTATAATTTCATCTATGGTGTTGGTTGCTATATTTTTACTAATACTAAAACTATCCACAGCAGAATCTTCTTCTTGCAAATACAAAATCCCAACCAAAGTGTAGCCAATTTTATTTTGCTTTTCACTTGCAGAATAAACGCTCAAAAAATCAGTTGTTTTTATTTTACAATAAAGAATGCTTGAAGTTTTACTATCGTTATAAACTTTGAAGAAAGGTTGTACTCTTTTTATATTTTCAGAATAAATAAAAGCACGATTTTGTAGCTTGTTTTTCTTCCCAAAGGTACAAGCGTTAAGCAGAAGAATGAGAAAGAAATAAAGTAGATTATTTTTCATCTGCTTTATCAAGTAGTCTTTGTGGAATACTTTTTTTTGTTTTAGCCCCTAAGGTTTTTAGTCGCTCAACTTGCCATACTAAATTTCCAGATTGTTTTGTCAGTTTTTCCATTGCTGATTTATAGCTATTTTGTGATGAGTTGATCTTATTTCCAATATCCAATAAATCTTGTACAAATCCTTCAAATTTATCATATAGTAATCCGCCAGCTTTTGCGATTTCTAATGCATTTTTCTTTTGATCTTCTTGTTTCCAAACAGATGCAACTGTACTAAGAGTAGCAAGGAGTGTTGAATTTGAAACAAGAACAATATTTTTTTCTAGTGCATCAATAAATAAATTTTGCTCTTTATCAAATGCTGTAAGTAAAGCTGGTTCAATTGGAACGAACATTAAAACAAAGTCAGGCGTGTTTATTTCATATAAATCTGGATAGTTTTTCTCTCCTAACTCTTTATAGTGTTTTTTAATACTATTAATATGTTCTTTTAAAGCTGCTTCCTTTTTAACCTTTTCTTCTTCATTGTAATACCTTTCATAAGCAGTTAATGAAACTTTTGAATCAATGATAAGGTGTTTTTTATCAGGTAAGTTAATGATAACATCTGGCTTTTTTAGGTTGCTATCCTCATCTTTATAACCATCTTGCTTGCTATAATGGATATCTTTTTTCAAACCAACTTTCTCAAGTAATACTTCTAATCTGTATTCTCCCCAATTCCCTTGCGTTTTAGATTCGCCTGTTAATGCTTTTGTGAGGTTTTTAGAATCATCTGACAATTTATTACTTTGTTCTTTTAAAGATTTGATTTGAGTAATTAAAGACGAACTTCTTTCAATATCTTCTTTATTAGTTGACTCTACTTTTGCTTGAAATTCTTTTATCTTTTCACTTAATGGTTTTAATAAAGAATCAATTTCTTTTTTATTCTGTTTTTGAAACTTATCAGAGTTTGTTTCCAAAATGTTATTTGCTAAATTTTCAAATTCTTTTTTTAGCACTTCTTGCTCTTTTATCTTTAAGCTTTTTTTTTCTTCTATTTTTTCCCTTAAGTTTTTTATTTCTTCTTTTTTAGTGGCAAGTTCTTCACTTAATTCAATAATTCTTTCTTCCTTATCAGAAGATGTTGCTTTTGTAGTTTTTTTAAATAGGATTATTGATACTAGCAAAATTAATAAACTTAATAATCCAATAATAATCCATGTAGTTTCCATAAGTAGGTTTTTAATTATAAAATGAGCACTAATGTACCAATTTTAATTTTCTCGTACAACTCTATTACTTCTTTATTTTTCATTCTTATACAGCCGTGTGAGGCGGGCTTACCTAGTTGTCCCTCTTCTGATGTGCCGTGGATGTAAATGTAGCGAGAGTAGGAGTCAATTCCATCTCCTTTATTTAATCCTTCTTCCATTCCATCTAACCAAAGTATTCTACTTAATACATCATCTGTTTTGCTTTTGCTATTGCCTGTATATATAGTCGTGATTTTACCATAAAAAACCCTACCAATCATTTTACCGTTTATTGGCGTTTTGTCGCCAAATTTTGATTTTACTTTGTGTAATCCAAGAGGTGTTTTGTTGCTCCCATCCTCGCTTCCTTCTCCATATACTGAACTTGAAATCACATACTCACTTAACACTTCCCCTTGCTTAATATGATACATTTTTTGATCCTTTACACTTACCAACAAAACTTCATCAAAGCTTTTGTCGCATTTATTTTCTATGTAATTTTTTGCTATTTCTATCATCTGCTCTTGCTCAAAACAAGCCAATGCAAAAAATAAAAATGTTATAAGAAAAATTCTTTTTATCATATCTTCCAATCAATTTCTTTTAATCCCTGATCGACCAATAATTTATTGGTTTTTGAAAAATGCTTGCAGCCAAAAAAACCTCTGTAAGCCGAAAAAGGAGAGGGGTGAGGGGCACTCAAAATGTGATGTTTGTTTTTATCAATAAGTTCTGCTTTATCTTGAGCAAAACTCCCCCAAAGTAAAAATATTACACCTTCTTTTTTCTGGGAAATATTTTGAATTACGGAATTAGTAAATTCTTCCCACCCCTTTTTTTGATGTGAACCCGCTTGCTTTACTCGCACACTCAAAGTAGCGTTTAAAAGTAACACGCCTTGTTTTGCCCAAGGAGATAAATTCCCAGTTACAGGAATTGGCAAATTCAAATCAGCAGCTATTTCTTTAAAAATATTTTTGAGTGATGGCGGCTGCTTTACGCCATTTGGTACTGAAAAGGATAAGCCATGTGCTTGCCCTATTCCATGATAAGGGTCTTGCCCTAAAATCACCACTTTCACTCTGTCAAAAGGTGTATAATGAAAAGCATTAAAGATGTCTTTTCCTTTTGGGTAAATACTATGGTGTTTTTTTTCATCCAGCAAAAACTGTTTTAATTTTATAAAATAATCTTTATTGAATTCCTCCAATAATACCACTTTCCAGCTTTGCTCAATATTTGGATTTATATTTACCATTTTGTTTTTAATGTGAGGTTTCAAAGATAAAAAAATCTAATAGCGAAAAGGGTTATTTTAACTATATAAATGCTTATTTTTGCTCCAAATTACAAAACATGAAAAAATTATTTTTTGTTTCTCTATTTCTCCTTTTTCTTTTTTCTCTTAGTTCCTGTGGTATTTATGAGAACTGTCCTGGTGAAGGGAGTATGGATAAAAATACTGAAGTAAAGGTCTAATTTTTCAATCTATTTATATGAAGAAAACCTACTTCATGTTATTGTTTTTTGTCCCCTATTTTGTTTTTTCGCAAGAACCACTAAAACGCACTAAAAAGATTTTATACAAACATGAAAGAAATTTTGGGGTGAATGTGCATTCTTTAGGATGGGGAGTTCACTGCAGAAGAGTTTGGAATGATAATGTAAAATGGCAACATTTTTTGGAGCTAGACATTGTTAGCATGAAGCACCCCAAACAAGTAAAAACCATCAATACTTTTTTTAGCGATTCCAAAGGATACGATTATGGCAAACAAAATTCTACTTTTCTTTTAAGAAGCGGTTTCGGTAAGCAGCTTATTCTATCTGACAAGCCAGATTTTGGAGGTATTATGGTGAGTGCTGTTGGGGCATTAGGAGTAAGTTTGGCATTTCTGAAACCAGTTTATTTGGAGATACTTTATACAGATGACATCACCAATGAGTTTTATGTAGAAACCGAAAAGTATAATCCCATTGAGCATTCGCCTTACAACATTTATGGTCGTGCTTCCTATTTTAAAGGGTTTGATGAAATGCAATTGCAAGTAGGCAGCTATTTGAAAGCAGGGTTTAGTTTTGAATTTTCTAAAAAAGATGATGTTATTCGCTCCATTGAAACTGGCGTTAGTCTGGATGCTTTCAAAGTTGGTGATAATAACATAGTTGGGGATGCTTTGGGAAAAGAGTTGCCTGTTATGGCAATTACCAAAAACAAAAAAACCTTTTTTAGCTTTTATATAAATATGAATTTCTTTTTCGGTAAGAAGTGGTAAAGCAGGCAACATTACGAAAGCCTAGTTGGCTCAAAGTAAAACTTCCAACTGGCAAAGCTTACAAGCAAGTAAGATCCCTTGTAAAAGGTAATAGTTTGCACACTATTTGCGAAAGTGGGCATTGCCCAAATATTGGAGAATGTTGGGGGGAAGGTACGGCTACTTTCATGATTTTGGGTAACATCTGCACGCGTTCCTGTGGATTTTGCTCGGTGGCAACTGGCCTTCCCTTAGCTGCTGATTATAACGAACCAAAAAAAGTGGCAGAATCCATCCGTTTGATGAAAGTAAAACATGCAGTAATTACCTCTGTGGACAGGGATGATTTGCAAGATGGTGGAGCTGAAATTTGGGCCATGACCATCAATGAGATTAGGAAAATAAACCCTACAACAACTTTGGAAACTTTGATTCCTGACTTTAAAGCAAGTGTCAATCAAATTCAGAAAATAATAGAAGTAGAACCTGAAATTGTTTCGCACAATTTGGAAACAGTAAGAAGGCTTACTAAAAAAGTGCGCATTCAAGCAAGATATGACAGAAGCTTAAAAACGCTTCAGATATTAAAAGAAGGAGGAATGAAAACCAAATCTGGAATAATGCTCGGCCTTGGAGAAACAGAGAATGAAATTATAGAAACAATGCATGATTTAAGAGAGGTAGGGGTGTCTGTACTTACTATGGGACAATACTTACAACCAACTACAAAACACTTGGAAGTTGTAGAATTTGTAAATCCACAACAATTTCAAAAGCTAAAAGAAATAGGATTAGAAATGGATTTTCGCTTTGTGGAAAGTGGCCCATTAGTTCGCTCCTCTTATCATGCAGAGAAACATCTTTTTTAGAAATCTTATTATTTCAATTTCTCACTAATTGTTTTTAAAGGATAATTGCTATATTTGTTTCCTTGAAATTTAAAACATTACTACAAATGAAACAAAGAATTTTACTCCTTATTTTTAGCGCATTATTCTTATCAGGCATCTCTTTCGGGCAAGGTGTTTGTGGTTCGTATAAAGGATATCTTCAAGATGACATGAATAAATATCCTGATTTCTACAAGAGTTTGGAGCAGAAAAATGCTGAATTAGAAAAATCAAATAAAACTTTTTTACAAAATATTGTAAGAAAAAAAACCATTGAAGGCAAGCGGATAATCCCTGTTGTTGTACACGTCATTCACAATATGGGAAATGCAAATATTTCTGACTCTGATATACAAAATGCATTGGATGCACTAAACAAAAATATTAACGGGCAGTCCGATAAATTCTTAGCATCCCAAAACGGTTATCCAAAAACACCAGATGTTTTTGCAGCTCTAAGAGGAGAGGCAAATGTGGAATTTCGTTTGGCCCGCAAGGATCCTTCCGGAAATTCTACGAATGGTATTGTTAGAGTTCAGTCTGAATATACAAATGGTACTGAGCCAAATAATCTTGTTAAAACCTTGAGTTATTGGAATTCTTATCAGTATCTGAATATTTGGGTGGTGAGTAACATTAATTCAAGTAATGGAGGAATTACTTTAGGGTATGCTCAATTTCCTTGGGGGCGTAGTATGTCAACTGATGGAGTTGTAATATTATATGATCAAATGGAGGATATTCAATCCACTACCTTAACACATGAAGTTGGGCATTGGCTTGGCTTGTGTCATACTTGGGATTGTGGTGGAGGAAGTTGTGGAGATGATGGCGTTATGGACACGCCTCCTCAACATACCTCAAACGGTTTTACCACTGACCCTGGAGCCGACCCTTCCACCCCAAATCCTTCTAAGTTTCCTTGGCATGTTGGTTTTCCATCTGGTACTTCTTACGGATGTCAGGCAGATTCTTTAAATCCTGCAGGCGAAATGTTTATGAACTATATGGATTATACAAATGATGATTATTGTACCATGTTCACAAAAGGACAGGTTGATGTTTTTGATGAGACTTTAGAGGGAGATTCTACTGAATATGGTTTTAGAATTCATATTTGGTCAGATGATAATATAGCTGCTACAGGAACGGCAGATGGTTATTTGACACCAACTTGTACTAAAAAAGCATTTTTTGATGAAACCCTATCTCATTATAGCCTTTGTCTTGGTTCTCCTAATGTGCTGAGAGGAAATAAACCAATTTTTTCTTCTATTACTAAATGGGAATGGAATTTTGGAGATGGAATAACTGACGGGAGTGGCAATAATAGTCCTCAGCATATTTACTCAGCACCTGGAAGTTATGATGTGTCTTTAACGGTGGAGTATGAGGAAACGACAGAAGCAAGAGCATCTAACTTATCTGATCTGGATATGACAAATGCTACTTCTTACGATACTATAAAATCTAATTTAATCGTTCAAGGCACTCAAGCAGAACTTAACGCTATGGGGGCAACAAATATCTCTATTCATTCTAATGGTTATCTTGGAGCATATTGGGGATTTGGACCAACTTCAACTTATTATCGAGGAGAAATTGAAGATACTACCTATATTGCTTACTATACAAATAGTTGTGCTTCAACCATCACAAAAAGCAATTTTATAACTGTATTACCAACTGCTGCAGCTAATAATTCCTCTTCTTATGCTTATAGTTTTGAGAACGATTCTGAGCTTGGAACGGATTGGGTAGCCAATACCATTGAGGATGATGAGAATAAATGGGGCTTTAGTACGATTAATACAACTTGGGAGCGAATTGATGGTGTTGCATCTGACGGTAGTGCTTCTGTAAGGATTGAGGCAAGAGATGGATTAAGTCTTGGAGAATCAGTAATTGTTTCGGCTGCATACGATTTAAGCGGATTTACTAATCCCGTTATTAAATTCTCATATTCAGGTGCTGGCGTTCATACCTATCCTGTAAACGAACTTAATGTCTTTTATTCTAATGATTGTGGTTGGAGTTGGAAAGCTTTAGGTTCACTAACCCCACAAGAAGTAGCAGATGCAGGTCTTTATAACTCTCCTTTTAAACCGAAAAGTTCTGATTGGAACGATACCATTATGTTTGACAGGGTTGGGGCTAATGCTTTGCAGGATAACAATATTCGATTCAAATTTGAATATGTAACAAATGGTTCAAGCAATAATTTCTATTTAGATAATATTCAGATTGGAGAAGAGTCTGCATTATTCCAAAATGCAGATGAAACTAATGCAAGACTAGCAGTTTATCCTAATCCAACTAGTGGAGAAGCAATAATTACTATTGAGAATTTAGCTGACAGTGATGTAGAAGTAAAATTAGTTAATATTTTGGGTGCAGAGGTGATGCACTTATTTGAAGGAAATGTGATTAGTAATTATCATAGCATTGATGCGGACTTGTCAAATCTTGAAAATGGCATCTATTTTATTAGTGTATATGCTGATAGGAAATCAATTGTAACGGATAAGCTAATCCTTTACAAATAACATCAAAAACAAAAGCCTTCAATGAGGGCTCTTTTATGAGCTAAAATTAATGCTTAGTTTTTCCTAAAATATTTTAACATTAGAGTTTCTCCATCAAATACTCCATAAGAATGATGATGAATCCAATCGCCCAAATTGATGTATTTGCTGGCTGAATCTATATCAATTTCTAAGGGTAAATGTCGGTGACCAAAAATAAAATAGTCAATCGGATTTTCTGCTTGTTTTCTTTTACAATAGCTTACCAACCATTCCTTTTCTTCTCCAAAAAATTGCTCAGGATTCTCTTGGTTTGCAATCCTGCTTTTTCTGGACCAAAAATGAGCAAAACCAATCCCAAAATTGGGGTGCAGTCGGGCAAATAGCCACTGACATATAGCAGAAGTAAAAACCTTTTTAATCAGTTTATAGCCAGTATCACCAGGACCTAATCCATCTCCATGGGCGAGAAAAATTTTCTTACCATCTTCTTCTAGTATAACTTTATCGTCAAGTATATTTATGCCAACTTCTCTGGGCAAGTAATCGTACATCCACATATCATGGTTACCCTTAATAATGTATATTTTTATTCCGCTATCAGTAAGCTCCGCAAGCTTGCCCAAAAGACGAACAAATCCTTTTGGGACAACAGTTTTGTATTCAAACCAAAAATCAAAAATATCACCCAAAAGATAAATGCTTTTTGCATCTTCTTTTGTGCTCTCTAGCCAACTTACAATCAGTTTCTCACGCTTTAAGCTTTCCTCATGCGTTGGAACGCCCAAATGAAAATCAGAAGCAAAATATATTTTGTTTTTTATCATTTATCTAATAATACTCTAAGCATTTGGTTACAAAGTTTTGGATCGGCTTTTCCATTTGATAGTTTCATTACTTCCCCCATAAAAAGTCCGATAAGTCCTTTTTTCCCTTTTTTGTATTCTTCCACCTTTTCTGGATACTTTGCAATGGCTTGTTGGATAAACTCGCTTAAAGCATCACTGTCACTTTCCTGAATCCAATTGTTTTTTGTGGCTATTTCCTCTGCTGACCAATCACTTTCAAGCATAGCTAGAAAAACTTTGGAAGTAGCTACAGTATTACTCACTTTTCCAGTATCTACCAATGCAATAAGCTGGGCTAATTGCTTAGGGTTAATTGAAAAATCTGCAATATCAGTTGCCATTTCATTTAGGTAAGATTTTACACTGCCATTTACAAAATTAGCTGCTGCTTTATAGTTTTTTGTGTAGCTGCAAAGGGTGTTAAAATAAAGGGCAATTCCTTTTTCTTCTACTAATATATTGGCATCATAATCTGATAAAGCAAACTCTTTTGTAAATTTTTGAAAAAGTTGTTTTGGTAGTGGGGGTAACGTTGATTTTATTTTTTCAATATAGTCCTCAGTAACAATTACAGGTTGTAAATCGGGTTCAGGAAAGTAACGGTAATCGTTTGCTTCCTCTTTGTGTCGCATGGTAATTGTACTGTTGTTTGCTGCATTAAAACTTCTTGTTTCGTGCAGAACTTTTCCACCATTTTCAATCAGCTCAATTTGTCTTTTTATTTCAAATTCAATGGCGTTTTTTACATTTTTGGTAGAGTTCATATTTTTTACTTCTACCTTTGTGCCGAATTCTTTCGCTCCCTTTATTCGCACAGAAATATTAGCGTCACACCTTAAACTTCCCTCTTCCATATTTCCATCACAGATTTCTAAATAACGCACCAATTTACGCACCTGATTGATATAATTATAAGCCTCATTGGCAGAGCGAATCTCTGGTTCAGAAACAATCTCTACTAAAGGTACGCCAGCTCTGTTCAAATCAATTAAGGTATTGAAAGGATCCAGATCGTGAATGGATTTCCCAGCATCTTCCTCCATGTGGATTCTGGTGATTTGAATTTCTTTGTTGTTGCCATTATCATCTTTTATCTCGATAATTCCTCCATTACAAATTGGGGTTTTATCCTGAGTGATTTGATAGCCCTTTGGTAAATCGGCATAAAAATAATTTTTTCTGGCATATTCATTCCGCTCACGGATTTTTGAACCAACGGCAATACCTAATCTTACGGCATATTCTATTACTTTTTTGTTGGCTCTTGGTAAAGTTCCAGGATGCCCCAATGTAATAACAGAAGTTTTAGTGTTAGGTGTTGCCCCATAAATATTTTCATCAGAAGAATACGCTTTGGTTTTTGTCAAAAGTTGTGCATGCACTTCCAAGCCGATTACAGCTTCATATTTGTTATTAATGCTCATTTACTCAAAGACTACTTTCCCTTTTTCAATAATTCCTTTTTTATTCTTAAGACAATAAAAATACATGCCGCTAGAGAGATTTCTCCTTTTAATTGTTTTACTACTATATAAATCCTGTTGCAATACTCTCTTGCCAAACACATCATAAAGTATTATAGAGCTTGCACTTTGATTGGTAATTGTAAACTGATTTTTAGCTGGATTTGGGAAAACCAAACTTGTTACTAGATCTAAATTATTTATAGCAAGAGGAAATGCACCACTAAAAACATAAAGCCCTGTTTGCATATCAGAAACGAGAATACTTGAAAAAGAGAAATTTGTAGTATTCCAAAAAGGGTATACTCCCCAAGCTCCTTTATAGGAAGAATGGTTGTTTGGCAGATATGTATCGTAATATAATACTTCAAAAGGGTTTGTGGGGTCAGCAATATTAAATATTCTTAACCCATCATGATAATAAGATACAAATAATAGTCCCTCTTTAATAATTGCATTATGTGCCATGGAGTTAGAGTCTACTCCTGAATTAAAAGTAGATAAAACAGTAATATTATTAAAATCGCTTACATCTAAAAGTTTAATATCATAACCATGGTTCTCATCTAACATAGCATAGACTGTTCCATCATTATTTAACCAACCAGAATGATTATATCCTACATCAGGATAAGAAGTGAGAGACGCTAATTCAGTTGGAGCCATTCCTCCTGGAAGGTCAAGATAATGAAAATCTATAATTCTAAAGCCATCACCACCACAATTAAGGTAGGCAGTATCATTTCTAACATAAGCATCATGCACATGTCCTACATCATTATAGGTATATAAAAGGGTAGGACTTACAGGGTTTGCTAAGGAATAAACCTCCATTGCATAGTAATTACTCGGATTAGTATGTTTTACTGCACATACATATAATTTTGCAGTTGCAGTATCAATAAAAATATTGTGTGATTTGGTAAAAAGGCTGTCTGAATCGTAAACTACACTTACTGAATTTGGTAAATTACTCATATCGATAATTTGAAGAGTAGAATGCGTATTAGGATCTCCTTCATCACACACTGCATACAAATAGCCATTATAATCGTGATAGTCTCTATGTACTACATCACTTCCAGTATAAGCTCCAGCTACAAAATCTACTTGGTTTGTGGTCACAGGATCTGTAACATCAAAAAAATGGGTGCCTGCAGTAGAGCCGATTATAGCAATCTCTGCTCCGTTTATTTGCACTCCCCAAATCTCATTATATGTATTATCATATTGCCATGATGGCGTTAAAGAAGTGTCTTGCCAATTGTACAGTAAATTTGCTTGCCAAGAAGGAAAAGGTTGAGCAAAAGACAATGTAATAACCAAGAGACCAATAAATGAGAGGATGATTGTTTTTTTCATAAATTAAATAGATGAAATTAATTCTTTAATGATTAGAGTAAGTTTGGGTTCAGCTACTTCTGATATTTTCTGTATTTCTTCATGAGTTACCTTTTGTATTTTTCCAGGCACTCCAAGGTCAGTAATTACTGACATGGCAAAACA
>Ga0163108_10001041_pt1 | contig 20523 bp, 15 predicted proteins | sample Fk1155metaG_FD_109644 | JGI IMG/M metagenome (GOLD analysis project Ga0163108, IMG submission 109644) | Marine microbial communities from the Central Pacific Ocean - Fk160115 155m metaG | ecosystem: Environmental > Aquatic > Marine > Oceanic > Photic zone | place: The Central Pacific Ocean...
CAGCGTGTGGAAAACATCACCCTGCTGCCGGTGGATGGCGCAGCCGAGGTGAGAGTTGACTTTCAACTTCTCTCCCTAGTCGTCGGGCCCACAAAATACGCCAGACAGGGACCGATCAAGAGCCGAACCGTCCCTACGGAAACCTTGAAATCGGACGATCGCGCACTCTTTGCCGCCATTACCCAACGTGCCTTTTTCCTGCCATACCAAAAAAAAGCTCCACCACCACCGCCAGTTCCACCACCCACTCCACCAAGCACACCACCGCCGCCTGGGCCGGAGACGTACAAGATTGTTTCCCTGTCAGAATGGCAGGGACAACCGGAGATCATGATACTGGATTCCAACCGAAACAAAACCACGAGTTACAAGCTGGGTGACGAGTTGGCCGGAGGAAAAATCGTGATGATCGACTACCGAAAAATGCCGTTCCCAAAAAAACCGGCACTCCTGTCGCAAAGCCGCGTCATCCTCAGCATCGGGGAGGCATACTGGGCCATCGAGCGCGGCAACACCCTGGCAGACAAACACAAGCTCGCCCCCCAGCAACTGCCCAAGCACTTGGCCAAGCGCTAGCCCAGCCTAATGCGCACAATGGCTGCGTTCCATTTAAACCTGACTGGGTCAACTCCCCTCCCGCACATCGCTGGGATTGCTCGAAGCACCGACTCACAGTAGAACACCCGTGGTGAGCCAAGCCGTCCAACTCCTGCGCGATCTGATCGCGCTGCCCAGCGTCAATGCCGCTTTCCTGCCGCCGGGCGACCCGCGCGCCGGCGAGAACCGCGTTGCCGACTATCTGGGCATGCGCGCCACCAAGGCCAGGCTCGACGTCGAGCGACAATTGGTCACGCCAGGGAGCGACAACCTGATCGTCCGCCTCTTGCCGCTTGGCCAAGCAAGGCACCGCATCATCCTTGCGCCGCACCTCGACACTGTCGGCGGTGACGACCCGAAAATATTCCGTCCCACAATAAAAGGAAACAAGCTGCACGGTCGGGGTGCGTGCGACACCAAGGGCAGCGTCGCCGCGATGTTCCGCGCGCTCGAAAACGTGGCCAGGCGCAAACAGCGTCCAAGCAACACCGAGATCGTTTTCGTCGGATTGATGGATGAGGAGTGCAACCAAACCGGATCCCGCGCCTTTGCCAGGCTGAGAATGAAAGCAGACCTCGCTCTCGTCGGCGAACCCACCCGCTGTAAGGTTGTCACCGCACACAAGGGCGACCTCTGGCTGCGGCTCATCGCCAGCGGCAAGGCCGCCCACGGCGCACGCCCCAAGCTGGGGCGCAACGCGATCCACTCGCTCGCCCAATGCATCGACGTCATCGAAACCGACTATGCCGCATTGCTCCGCAAACGCCGCCATCCGGTGCTTGGCTCCGCCACAATCAACACCGGCACCATCCGCGGCGGCACGCAGCCGAACATCGTTCCCGACCACTGCGAAGCCAACCTCGACCGCCGCACTCTGCCCGGCGAAACGTTCGCCAAAATTCGCCTCGAACTCCTCGGCGTCCTGGCCAAACACAGTCTCAAGGCCATACTCATCGATGTAAAAGGCTACATCTGCCCCGCTCTTGAGACCGATCCTGGACTGCCGTGGGTGCGCGACTTCATGCGGGCGGCCCGGCAGAAAAAACCGCTCGGTGCAGACTACTACTGCGATGCCGCCAACCTCGCCGGCGCGGGCATTCCCACCGTTGTCTGGGGGCCAGGCGACATCGCGCAGGCGCACACCGCCAATGAGTGGATCACGATCGAGCAACTCAATCGCGGAACCGAAATGCTGACGCGATTCCTTTTGTCGCTGCCGTGATTTCGCGGCACACTTCTGCGCGATGAGATTGGCCCTGCTCACGCACGAACCGTTTTACCCGCCCTCCGGCGGCGGTTCGGCCGAGGCCAATTACATTGTCGACGAACTCACCCGCCGCGGCCATGAGGTGCACCTTTTCTGCCCGGACTTCGCGGATTGCGACGCCGTGGCCGCGCGGTTCGGCATCACCATCCACCCGTTCACCGGTTGGGAAATGAGCCGCCACACCCGGCTGCGATCGCTGAAGTACCTCGCCTACCCCGGCGCGTTGCGCCGACTCGTCCGCCACACCGCTCGCGATATTTCGTTCGACGCCCTCCTGTCGCAGCACGCCATATCCGCCGTCGCCGCCGGCAAGCTCAAGGCCGATCTGGATGTGCCTATAGTGATGAACTTTCTAGATTTCCTCACCGGCTTCATGGAGTCGTGGCCGCGCTGGGCGATGCCGCGCTTTGTTCTGCGCCGCCTGATGGCCTATGAGCTTTCGCTGCCCCGGCGCCACGACGCCGATGCTGTGCTCACCGTATCCGACGAGCTCGCCTGCCGCTTAGCTGTAACAGGATACGACCGTAACCGGCTTCACCCCATCTACTATGGCTACGACGCGAAACGGTTCCAACTGCTCACCGCTGACCATTCACCGATCACAATTGCCATGCACGGCTCGTTCGATACCCATCACCTCGGGCCAATTGCCGTCCGCGCCATCACCGATATCGCGTTGGCCAGGCAGGATGCACATTTTCTTTTTATCGGCCGCGAAACCGACGCCGTCAAAAACCTGACCAAATGCGTCCTCTCTGCTGCGCCGTCGGCCAAAATCGAGTGCACAGGCTTCGTGCCTTACGACGAAGTCGCTGGACGCCTTGGCCAGGCGGGTGTAGGCATCATCCCTTATGAATCGTCAAGCGGTACGCACTGCGCCTTCGTTGCCAAGCTCGTTGAGTACGCCGCACTTGGCCTGCCTGTGGTGAGCACACCATTGGCCGGCGTAAAATCGTATTTTACCAACCAACCGTCGGTGCGTTTTTCTGCGTTCGACGGCGCTCAGTTTGCAAACGATGTCATTGATCTACTCGAAAATCCGCCACCGCAAGCCGAGTCGGAGTGCTTGGCCAAGCGAGTCGCCACCGAGCTGGATTGGCCGGTAATCTGCGCCCAAGCTGTTGATCAACTGGAAGCCGTTGTCTCATGAGCGAAGCCGACTCCAAACGCGCGTTTTACCGACAGGGAAGCTGGATGGTGATCGCAACCTTCGTCAGCGGCCTACTGATGTTTGCGGTGCATATTTTCGGTGGCTGGATGCGCCCAGAGGAGTACGGCCTGTTCGTCACGTTGTTACAGATTCTCAATCTCATGATGATTCCCGCGCTTGGCCTTCAAACGGTCTTCGCGCAACAAACCGCTGCCGCCATCGAGCCACAGCAGCGATACGACTTGGCTATGTCCACCCAAAAAATGCTCCTCATTTGCCTATGCGTTTGGGGAGCAATTTTGTTGCTTATCCTCCTAAAGCAAGAGGCTATTCTTGAGTTACTTAAGATCGAAAAACCAACGGCACTTTACGTGACTTTGCTGTTGGGCCTGCCGCAGCTTTGGCTGCCAGTGCTGCTCGGCATCCTGCAGGGCAAACAAAACTTCGCGTGGCTTGGTGGTGCGGCAATTGTCAACGGTTTGGGACGATTCGTCGCCGTCGGCATCATCGTCACGCTGCTCAGCGGCCAAGCTGCGGGAGCAACTACCGGTGTGCTGATAGGCCTCACCACTGCTTGCCTGCTCGCTGGTTGGCACGGTCGGCAAACTTGGCTTGGACAATCAGGGGCGAGTCGGGGCAACTTCAATGCCAAGGCTTGGATGGCCCGAGTAGTGCCTCTCACACTGGGCATGGGCGCAGGACTATTCATGTTGAGCGCAGACATGATCGCGGCGAGGGCCATCCTGCCTGAGGTGGACTCCGGCCCTTACGGCGCGGCCGGTATGATCGGGCGCGGGCTGGTTGCATTTACCGCTCCACTGGCTGCAGTGATGTTTCCCAAGCTCGTGCGTGAAGCTGCCGAGGCAAAGTCAGGCGTGCTTGGTCAGACGTTTCTCAGTACAACCATCCTCGGCGTGTTGGCCGGAATCGGATGCTCACTCGCCGCCTGGTTGCTGCCAGATATCGTCGACCATTTCTCCGTCTTGGCCTCAAAGAAAAAAACACTCACTGACATCGCCTCACTGATCCCGTACTTCATCTGGAGTATGTTGCCGCTGGCGTTGGGGAATGTTTTCGTGGCGGCACTCTTGGCCCAAGAACGATACCGCGCCGTGCCGTGGTTGGTGGCGATCGCCATCGTCTATGGGCTGACATTGGTTTGGCTCACCAAAACTGCATCTGCGCCAACTACATTAGAAAGCTGGAAGGGATTCTGGCACACTACTGATGCGATACCACCCTCGCCGCGGACCATCATCCTCACGCTGGGCGGATTCAACCTCGCGTTTCTCGGCACGGCAGCAGCCTTGGCCAGGCGCTACGCCTCATCGCCGGAAAGCCGGTAAGATTTCAACGCCTCCAGCATCGCCTGCACGGATGAGTAGCGAGCGCGCTTTTCCCTCTCGAGTGCCTTGCGACAAATCATTTCGAGCCGGGACGGTATGTCACGGGAGGGCGCGGATTCGCTTGGCTTGGGCAGCGGTTGGTAGAGCAGGTTGTCGGCAACTTCCTGCGCCGTCTCGCCGGAGAGCAATTGGCCAAGCGTGAGCATCTCGAACAAAATATTACCGAGACTGAACACATCCGCCCTCCCATCAATCTGCGCAACGCCCTGAGCCAACTCCGGCGCCATGTAAAGCGGTGTGCCATAGCGCCGGCCGGCCGGTGTCAGCACCGGGTCGACATCGGCAGGGAGCGCCTCGATCCCGACATCCGGCTCGCCCCAGACCTTGGCCAGGCCCCAGTCGAGAACGATGACTTCACCGAAGGCACCCATGAGTATGTTTGCCGGCTTGAGGTCGCGATGAATCACGCCGCGGTCGTGCGCGTGAGCCACCGTCTGGCAAACCTGGATCAGCGCGTCCACCAACGCCGTCAACGAAAACAACTGTTCCAGCCGTTCGTCACCGTCGCGCAGGCCAAGCAGGATGTCCCGCAGATTACGGCCGCGCACTCGCTTCATGGTGAAAAACAGGTCGCCGTTGCGGTCGCGCCCCAACTCATAAACTGGCACTGTGCCGGGATGTTGCAGTTTGGCCGTCACACGCGCCTCGCGCAGAAACCGCTGCGTCTCGACCTCCGACTGGCGCATCTCCGGGTGCAGCGTCTTGTAGACCACTTCGCGATGAAGATTGACGTCACGGCAAGTGAACAGCTTGGCCGTGCCGCCCTCGGCCATTAGCTTAAAATCGGCATACTTCAGCGAACCACTCTTCCAGTGCAGCGGAAACACACTGTCCGTGTCCGCCAACCGCACCGACGACTCATGCAACACCGCGCCATCTGGTTTCAGTTCATCACCCACCTCAAGGGCAAGTGAACGCCTCCACCCGCTCGCCGTCGAGTTTTGTTTCCACCGGGCGGGCGTTGCGCTACGCTCGGCAAGCGAGTGCTGCCGTGAGAAACATCGTTTACTTCGACCTCGAGACCATGCGTTCCGCCGATGATGTCGGTGGCTGGAGTCATATCGATCAGATGGGAATGAGTATCGGCGTCACGTACAGCACCGGCAACGGCGGGTACTCGATCTACGCGGAGGCGGAAGTAAACGACCTGATCGAGGAACTGCAACGCGCCGACCTTGTCGTCGGCTTCAATCACATTCGCTTCGACTACGAGGTGCTGCACGGCTACACGACGCTTGATCTGCGGCAGCTCCCGTCGCTCGATCTGATGGTGGATCTGCAGGAAAAGCTCTCGCACCGACTCAAACTCGACTCGATCGCCAACGCCACGTTTGGTGCGGAGAAAACCGCCGACGGACTGCAGGCGCTGAAGTGGTTCAAACAGGGCAAGTTGATGGAGATCGCCGAGTACTGCTGCTACGACGTGAAGATCACGAAAATGGTCCACGAGTTTGGCGCGGAAAACGGCTGCGTGTTTTACAACAACCGTTACGGCAAAAAACTCAGCGTGGACGTCGACTGGAACACTGGGTAACCGCCCCGTCCTCCGTGCGTTTTGAACAATCCCAGCCACAGTCAGCGCAACTCCTCAGGCAGCCTGTTCCGCGCCAAGCTGTTCCGCGACTTCTCCAGCACGATGTTATGGCAGGTGCTGGGCAAACTATTTCAAGTCGTCGGCATGGTGTGCGCCACGCGCTGCCTTGGGCCGGACAACATCGGAGTGTCGCGCACGATCATCACGCTGGCGATGACGCTGCAATTGTGCCTCGCGTTCGGGCTGGACGCCGTCGCGGTGCGACACGTGGCCAAAGGCTTGGCCAAGGTGGGCGAGATCGCCCCGGCGATTTTTACATTTCGATTTGCGCTTGGGCTCGTTGCCGCCGTGCTGTGGGCGGCAGCTGTTTGGCTGAGCCCGCTCAAGGGACTGGAGCGGTGGACGTGGCTGGCCGGCGCGCTGTTCCTGCTCGCGTTGAGCCTCGACTACAGTTGGCTCTTTCAGGCCACGGAACAGATGCCGCGCGCGTCGCGTTTTCAATTGCTCGCATCGTTCATGGCGAGTGTGTGGTTCCTGCTGTTCTTCAAGCCCGGCCAACCGCTTGGCAGCGACTTGTTCGTACTGCTGGTTGCCAACTCATTGGTGGTCGGTTTTGTGTGGTGGCGGATGTCGCGTGAGTTGGGCTTTCGCTGCCTCAGCCTCAAGCGCTTGTCCAAGGCCGGTGCGCTGTTCCGCGAGGCGTGGCTGATTTGGGCGTTCAACTTGAGCTACTTTCTGCTGGCCAACATGGCGCTGCCGATGACCTATTTTCTCCTCGGCAAAACCGACAGCGGCCTGTTCGGCTCTGCGCAGCAGCTTGTCGTCGCGCTGCAGATGTTCCTGCATTATTTCGGCATCATCATGGCGCCGCGTCTTGTCGTGTGGCGGCATGAGGACGCGGCCGTATTTCGGCGGCGCGTGCTGCTGCTGGCCGGCGGCGCGGTGGGGGCGGGGGTGCTATTTTCCGGCGGGCTTTTGCTGATCGTCGATTGGCTGTACCCGCTGCTTTTCGGAAAGGCGTTTGAGGGTGCGTCCGGTCTTTTGCCGGTGCTGGTGCTGGGCAAGTTTTTCGCAGTCGGCACGGCGATGTTCACTTGGGCACTTTGGGCGGAACATCGCGATAATCTTCCTGTGCTGTGCTGTGTGCCATGTTGTCTGGTTTCCGGCGCGCTCTATTTTTGGCTGCTTCCGGTTCATGGCAACGCCGCCGCCGCCTGGCTGACACTTGGCGCAGAGTCGGCACTGATGCTGTTCTCGGCCGCGGCCTTTGCATGGGCGGCGAGGCGTTCGCGGCTGGATCCAGCCTGAAACTAATCGGTCACCTTGGCCCGGTAAAAGCAGCGGGGCAGCCGGATGCGGCGCACGTCCCGGAAACTCCCGCGACCGTTCTCGAGGGTCACTTGGCCAACGCGACTCCACTTTTTCAAGTCCACCGATGTTTCGATTTCGCACCGTGTTCCGGCGATACCGATCACCTCGAAGATCATCTGCCCGTCGTGGTTCACACGCACAATGCCGGGGAGCGATTGCCATTTCTTCAGCACATTGGCTGCGGGAATGTTGCCATTGGCCAAGGCTACCACCATGGGTGTCCAGCCGGAGTAATCGATCGAGCGCGGATCGGCACCAGCGCGGATGAGGTGCTCGGTCACAGCCACGTTGCCACCTGCGGCGGCGTAATGGAGAGGCGTCCAGTTGCGCGGCGGCAGGTGCCAGTCGTCGCGCTTGGCCAAGTCGGCCCCGGCGGCGACAAGCTGCCGTACCTTTGCCAGTTCGCCGGAAATGGCAGCGTAATGCAGCGTCGGTTTCGGCCCAGGCTTGCCCCCCCTCGCCATGAGCAGTTCTGCGGTTCCGGCCCAGAGATTTTTGTGGGCGTGGTCGAGCGGTGTTCGGCCTCCGGCATCCTCCGTGTTGATGCCAAGCCCGGCGTCGAGCAACTCGATGATCCATTCGTCCATGCCACTCGAGGCAACTGCGTGCAACAGTGTGTTGCCGGCTTTGGTAACAATGTGTATGTCCGCGCCGTTGTTTCGCAGGAACTGGGCCGGGCCTTTGTATTTGCCGACGAGCGCGGCAAAGAGCGGCGTCCAGCCATCATCGGTTTTCGGATCCACCTCGGCATCGCGCAGGAGCAGTGCGGCGACGGTTGAGGTTCGACCACGGGCAGCGGCGGCACTGAGCGGCGTGGCACCCCAGTGGGTCTTTGCCTCAATGTCGCCACCGTGGTCGAGCAGTTGCGTCACCGTCAGCGTGTAGCCGTCGAGAGCGGCGAAGTGAACCGGCGTTTGGCCGTTGGTATCTTTCGCGTTCGGATCGGCCCCAGCCTCGAGCAGCAGCCCGATGGTAACCCGATAATTCTGCTTGGCAGCAAGGTGCAGGGCGGTTTGACCGAGGTGCGCGGGAACGTCCACTTTGGCACCGTGAATGAGCAGCCACTCGACCGACTGCGCCCGGCCATTGCGCGCGGCCCAGTGAAGCGGCGTCCAGAGTTGGTCACTTTGGCTGTCGATGTCGGCGGCGTGGTCGAGCAACAGTTGCATGGCCGCGAGTTGGCTGTTCCATGAGGCGTGGTGCAGGGGTGAGTTGCCGTCCGCGTCGCGGGCATCAACATCCGCATCACCCTCGGCGAACAGCGTGCTGAGCCGGTCTATATCGCCCTCGGCGGCGGCACCCCAAATGTCGATCGGCTGGGTATCCTGCGCGAAGATCGAAGCCGCTGCGACGATGTAAAAAAAAAATAAACCGGCTATTTTATTGATAAAACCCATCAAAACGCAGGCGAGTCTGCCTGTGCGACTTGACCAAGGCGAGTTTGGAAACCGACGGCAAAAAAAACGAAATCAGATTGACTCGCCCGGAGCTTGGGTTGATTGTCTCCTGAAACCTCTTCGAGTGAAGAGGTAGCAGGGTTGGGCTAAACCGTATGCAGCTTGGCCCTGCTTTTTTTCTTTTTGAGCCGAAGTGTTTACCGATGAACTCAAAAACCACCATCGGAGAAATGATTCATCAACAACCCCGGATTGGCATCAATCGTGTTTAAAATTCGGGGATGTAACTCGGCTCGACAACGGGTTGGCCCGTGACGTTGCGCAGTTCCTGAACAAAACGGGCGATGCCCTGTTTTTCCCGTTCGCCCAAGTCGAAGCGGATGTGTTCGCGAAGATAGGCGGCCCTCAGTTCGACGTCGAACTCGGGGCGCGTGGCAATGATCTCGTCGAGTTTGGCCAAGCCGTCCCGCTTTGCCTGCAGCAATGCCCGACCGAGGCCGGTCGGTCGCCGATCACGGCGAATGATCCAAACGGCGAAAACGAATGGCAGGCCGGTGTCCTCCTTCCACGCTTGGCCAAGGTCAAAGATTTCGTGCTCGTGTGGCACGCGCAAAAACTCGAGGCCTGGGTTGCCGATGAGCATCACGGCGTCATGCTCGGCGGCGCGGGTGTAGTCGCCGAACGGCTCGATCCGGGGAGAGAGTCCGCGCTTGGCCAGGATCACCTTGAGCAGACTGGCGCTTGAGAGCGACGCCGTGTCGCAATGGATGGTTTCAACCTGATCGAGCGGTGTTTTGTGCGCAACGAAAACACTCTTCACCGGACCGTCGGACGCCACGGCGACGCCGTCGAGGATGTCGTACAAATCATTGCACATCGCCTCGGTGATGCTGACCAAGCCGGCGGCCAATTCGCCAGCCCGCAAGCGCTTGGCCAAGCGGCTCGGCGGCATATACTCCGTCTCAGACTCGATGCCGCAGGTGAGCGGTGCTGCGTTGAGATAAGGCACGGAGCCGATGCGCTTGTCCGTCGTCCCCCCCATCGCTCAGGCCTTGGCCATGGTCTCCCCACCGGCCCATTCGCGGACCGGTTCGTAAAATGTGTCGCGCTGCACCGGCACCCGACCGGCCTCGCGTATGGCCCAGATCATGTCGGTCTCTGTCTGCAGTTGTGGCGTGTCAGCGCCGGCCATGTGAAAAACCTTCTCCTCGAGAATCGTGCCGTGCAAATCGTCGGCGCCGTAGTTCAACGCAACCTGTGCGAGTTTCATCCCCATGCCGATCCAGTACGCGGTGATGTGGTCGATGTTGTCGAGGTACAGCCGCGCGACGGCGAGCGTGCGAAGCATATCGAAACCGGTTGGCGGATGCTCAACCGGGATTCCGTTATTGTCCGGCTGATACGGCAACGGAACAAAACCGGAGAAACCGCCGGTCTCATCCTGCAATTCGCGCAACAGCCGCAGGTGGTCGACTCGATCGGCGAGCGTCTCGAGATGACCGAACAACATCGTGCAAGTACTCCTGCCGCCGAGCTGATGCCACGTGCGATGCACATCAAGGTACTCCCCGGCGGTCTCTTTGCCGATGGCGATCCGGTCGCGAACCTCTTTGCGGAAGATCTCCGCGCCGCCGCCGGTCAACGAGTCGAGGCCAAGCGCCTTGAACTCATCAAGCACCTCCAGCACAGGTTTTTTGGCGAGCCAAGACAAATGCAGAATCTCAACCGCAGTGAAGCACTTGAGCTGCAACCGCCCGTCAACAGCCTTCAACTCGCGGATCATTTCCGTGTAGTAACTGAATGGCAGCGACGGGTGCAACCCGCCAACGATGTGCAACTCTGTAATGCCAAGCGATAGCGCCTCTCCCGCCTTTTGCACCATGTCGCCGATCGCCAACTCGAAGCCGTCAACGTCGCGTTTCTTGCGAGAGAAGGCGCAGAATTGGCAGCTCAGTATGCAGTAGTTCGAGTAGTTGAAATAGCGGTTGAGAATGTAGCTAGCGCGTTCGCCGTTTTTACGACGGTTGGCCTCGTCGGCGAGTTGGCCAAGCGCGTTGAGATCTCCGCACTCGATCAACTGCAGCGCCTCAGCCTCGTTGATACGCTGGTCAAGCGCGATTTTTTTGCGGATGCCCCGCAGCTCGTCTGGAACAAAAAGGCTCACTGAATTCGGCGGAAAAACGGGAACAGGATTTCAGTGGCCACAACGAAGAAAAAGACCGAACTGATCAGGGCGTTGAGCTTGAAAAAAGCCGTGTTGATCCACTTCAGACTGCGCTTGCGGGCGATCCAGTGCTCGAATGTGAGACTGAGCAAAATAATCAGCCACCCGATGAGAAAGGCGACCCGCATCTTGAGTAGGATGCCATAAAGCAGAATCAGCCCGAGCATGATCATGTGCGAGAGGAACGCCGCCATCAGCGCGTTTTGAGGCCCCCAAGCCGTCACGAGCGAGCGCAGGCCGTGTTGCCGGTCAAATTCAAAATCCTGCATCGCATAAATGATGTCGAAGCCGATCAGCCAAAACACCACGGCGATCCCGAGCACCAGCGGCGGCAACAGGCTTTGGCCAAGCGGCAGCAATTGAAACAGCTCCGGCATCGAGCCGCCCTTCACCGCGATCCATGCGCCGACCGGCGCAAGCGCAAGCGCGATGCCCAGCCAAACATGCGTGTAGTCGGTGAAGCGTTTTGTGAGGGAATAAAAGCAGATAAAAAACAACGCCACCGGCCCGAGCACGAGGCAGGCTCTGTTGATGAAACCGGCCGCAACGAGAAAACCGGCCCCGCTCAACACGCAGAGTGACCACGCGCTGAACAAACTGATCTCGCCGGTTGGCAGATAGCGGCTGGCTGTGCGCGGGTTTTTCGCATCAAATTTGCGATCGACGATACGGTTGAACGCCATTGCGCACGTCCGAGCACAAATCATGCAGACAACAATCAGCAGGAACAGCCTCACGCCGGGAAACCCGTACCTCACCGCATCGGGCGGCAATGCGGCCTTGGTTTTCTCCATGTAAAAATAATGCGCCCGCGAGGCGGCCATCATCGAGGCCAGGGCGAACGGCATCGCAAAAAGCGTGTGCGAAAATTTCACGAACCCGCCCCACTTGACGAGCAGGCCAAGTGGCCCGCGCGGCTTGGAATTCGGCGTGTTGACCAGTTCCGGTTCGCTCATTCCTCCTCCTGCCAGCGTGGCGAGGCTTCGTGCTCCACGCCCAAGTGATCGAGCACGCGCGCCACCACCGTGTCGGCGACGTCCTCGATCGTCTGCGGGTTAAAATAAAAATGCGGGTTCGCCGGCAGGATCGTTGCGCCGGCGAGCAGCAGCAGCTCCATGTTTTTGATCTGCACCAAATTGAGCGGTGTTTCGCGTGCCACGAGGATCAACTTCCGATTTTCCTTCAGCGCCACATCGGCGGCACGCAGCAGCACGTTGTCGGCGCAGCCATGCGCGATGCGGCCCATCGTACCCATCGTGCACGGGATGACGACCATCGCGTCGCACGCGTTCGAGCCGCTGGCAAACGACGCATCCATGCTCTTGAGTCCGTGCGTCTCGATGCCCTTGGCCAAGCACAAGCCGTCCGGCAACTCCTGCTGGATCACCGTTTGCGCGTAGGCGCTGAGCACAACATGCGTCTCATGGCCGGACGCCCCCAAGCGGTCGAGCAGGCGCTGGGCATAGATCATCCCGCTGGCTCCGGTTATGGCGACAAGAATTCTCAATTTGACGAAAAACGCCTCCCCTCAAGGCGCGTCAACAATGCGACAGGCCAAGCCTCCTTGTCGAGCTATCGTGGCGCACGCCGCTTGACAGTCGCGCTTCCGGATGACACCAAACGGCGTGTCCGAAGCACCTCACACCCTCATCACCGGCGGCGCCGGCTTCATCGGATCGCACCTCACCGAGCGACTGCTTGGCCAAGGCAAACGCGTCGTCGTGATCGACGATTTCTCCACCGGATCTCAAGCCAACCTGGCTGCTGTCGCTGACGATCCCAACCTCACGCTGATCGAGAGCACCGTCACCGGCTGCGAGCGGCTTGGCTCGCTCGTTGCCAAGTCGGGCTATGTGTTTCACCTCGCCGCCGCAGTGGGCGTGGACCTCGTTGTGCAGTCGCCGATCCGCACCATCGAGACCAACCTCAAGGCCACCGAGGCCATCCTTGAGGCCGCCGCGCCCAACCGGACGCCGCTGCTGCTGCCGTCCAGCTCAGAGGTGTACGGCAAAAGCTCGCACGAAGGATTTGCCGAAACCGACGACCTGCTCATCGGCCCGCCAACGCTTGGCCGCTGGAGCTACGCCTGCTCGAAGTTGATGGACGAATTTCTTGCGCTCGCCTTCCACGCCGAGCGCCAACTACCGGTCATCGTCGCACGCATTTTCAACACTGTCGGCCCGCGGCAAACCGGGCGGTACGGCATGGTGCTGCCGCGATTCATCGAGTCAGCCAAGGCGGGCGAGCCGCTGCGCGTGTTCGGCAACGGCCAGCAGTCGCGCTGCTTCGGTCACGTCAGCGACACGGTCGAGGCGTTGCTGCGCCTGGCCAAGTGCGACCGCGCGGCGGGCGGCGTGTTCAACATCGGCTCCACCGAGGAGGTGACCATCCTCGCCTTGGCCAAGCGGGTGATCGAGTTGACCGGGTCGAGCTCCGAGATCGAGCTCGTGCCGTACGACGAAGCATACGATAACGGCTTCGAGGACATGCGACGACGCAAACCGGTCACCGATAAACTCGAGTCGTTTACCGGTTTCCGACCGGTAACTCCGCTCGACGACATCATTCGCAGCACCGCTGGCTTGACCTGACGGAGGGCGCTCGCAATCCCTCGCCAACCAATGGATACTCGTTAAGACAGGGGAAAACGCTGAAAACAGGTCAAATCAGGGCTCGCATGTGATTAGCTTTCCTTATATTGAAAACAATTTCCCCTTATTAACTTACTGGCAAAAAAAGTTGCTTTGAGATCGCAAAGTCGCTAGGTTTCCGATTTGGGTGCGTTGTCGCCAATTCTCGACCATTGGGTCGGTCAAGGCATAGCTCGGCGGTTGTGTCTTGTTTTCAGGTGTCCCCACAGGCAACACCCCAAATGGAGGAACTCATATAAGCAAACATGTCGAATGTGTCAGATTTAACACCAAAATATCCTGGCGTACCCGTCACCGTCAACGGCAACCAACTGGTGGCCAGATTGGTTGAGTCACGCATTACCGAAGGCGGGATTTTCTACCCAATCACCCCCTCGACCGAAGGTGGCGAGTTGTATCAGGAAGCCTTCGCCATGGGTGAACTGGATGTTTGGGGCAACTCGAAGGTCGCAATTGAGTGCGAAGGCGAGCACGCCGCCCAGGGCGGTGCCACGGCGTTCGCCGTGAGCGGCAAGCGCGCGGTCAACTTCACTTCGGGACAAGGATTGGCCTACGCGATGGAGCAGTACTACCACGCGCCGGGCAAACTCTCCACGATGGTGCTGGAGGTCGGAGCGCGTGCACTGACCAAGCAGGCACTCAATGTGCATTGTGGTCATGATGATTTTTACGGCGCGCTCGACACCGGCTGGACGATGATGATGGCGTATGACGCTCAGCAGGCCGCTGATCAGGCGATCATCCTGCGCAAAGTCAACGAGCTGGCGCTCAACCCGGGCATGAATATCCAGGACGGCATGCTCACCACCCACTCGGAGCGCACCTACCGCTCCCCGGAATCCGAGTTACTGCGGGAGTACCTCGGCGCTCCGGATGACACGGTCGACTGCCCTACTGAGGCACAGCGCGAGTTGTTCGGGCCTACCCGCCGCCGGGTGCCAGAGATGATGGATCTCAAAAATCCGGTGCTGCTTGGCCCGGTGCAAAACCAGGAGCACCACATGAACGGCGTGGTGGCCCGGCGCAATAAATTCAACGAGCCGATCCTTGGTTTCATCGAACAGTGCCAAGAGGAATTCGCTAAACTCACAGGTCGCCGATACGGGCTGCTGCAGGAGCACCGGGCCAATGATGCCGAGACGGTGTTCGTCTCGCTGGGCTGCGCGGCAGAGAATATCGAGGCCGGCTGCGATTATTTGCGCGAACAGCGCAATGCCAAGGCAGGATCGATCCACATCAACGTCATCCGCCCCTTCCCCGAGGCGGCGGTGATCGAGGCGCTGCGCGGCAAGAAAAATGTCATCATCCTTGAGCGCACCGACGAAGGCATGGCCGGCGACAATCCACTCGCCCGGGACATCCGCACCGCACTGGCCAAAGGCCAGGAAGCGGCCCGGTTTGGCGGGGATTTACCCAGCATAACACCGGAGGAAACTCCGCGCATCTTCCGGGGCAGCTACGGCATCGGCTCCCGCGACTTCCGGCCCGAACACATACTGGGGGCATACGAGTTTGCCACCGGTCAAACCACGCGCGCTGATGACAAAAGTGCCACAGATGGCGAAACCAGTTTCACTCTGGGTGTCGATCACCCGTACGCTGTCATCTCGAAAGACACCCCGTCATTCCTGCCGGACGGCGCGATTGCGGTGCGGTTCCACTCGATCGGTGGCTGGGGCATGATCACCACCGGCAAAAACCTTGGCGAGATCATCGGCAACTTTGGCCAGACCATTGCCGAACGCAAACCAACCCACGACGACCTTGGCCAACTGGAGGACAAACTCTTCATCATGGCCAACCCGAAGTACGGCTCGGAGAAAAAAGGGTCCCCGACGAACTACTTTCTCACCGTGGCACCGGAGCGCATCCAGGTGAACTGCGAGTTGAACCACGTGGACGTGGTGCTGTGCTGCGATCCCAAGGCGTTCACCCACACCAATCCGCTCGTCGGCATCAACAAGGGTGGCTGCCTCGTATGGGAATCAAGCGACACACCGGAGGCGGCGTGGAAGCGAATCCCAACCAGGCATCGGCAATTCGTCAAGGACAACAATATCCGAATCTTCATCCTGCCCGGTTTCGACATCGCGCGTGAGTCCACCAGTCGGGAGGATCTGCAACTGCGTATGCAGGGCAACTCGTTCCTCGGTGCGTTTTTCAAGGTGTCCTCCTTTCTCAACGATCATGACATTAGCGAGGAGCAGTACCACGATGTCGTACACAAGCAGTACGAAAAAAAGTTCGGCCGCTTCGGCAAAGCCGTCGTTGAGTCAAACATGAAGGTGATGCTCGGCGGATTCGAGCGGGTACAGGAGATCAGCATCGGCGAACTTGAGGACGCCGACACGTCGAGCATGCGCAACCCGCTGCTCGCGCCGAACGGCGCCAACGGCATCGAGATGATCCCCACATCCGGCTGTGAAAACAGCGGCTGCCCAAGCTGCTCCATGCCGAATGGGCAGGAGCGCGCGCCGTTACAGACCATGGCCAAGTTCGACTCCGAGTATCGCAACGACTTGGGCTACCACCAGCCGGCTGGCGCGCTGGCCAGCGTGGGCTTGATGAGCGCGGGCATCGGAGCGACACATAGCAAATACGTCGCCCGCCGCGAGACACCGATTTACATCGCCGAAAACTGCACCCAGTGCATGGAGTGCATCACCGCCTGCCCGGACACTGCCCTGCCCAACACCGCGCAAGACATCAGCACGGTGCTGGTCACCGCTGTTCGCCACTACGTCAGCGATCCCGGGGAACAAAAAAAACTGCTCAACGAAGTCCTGGGGCTCGAGAATCGTTGCCGCGCCCGCATGGTTGACAATGTCGCCAACAAGGCAAAAGAGCCGTTCAAGGATATCCTCCGCTCCGAGGTCAATCAACTCGCCACCGTGTCCGAGACGGCGCGAGGCGAGTTCACCCGCATCATCGACCAGTTGCCGCTGGCGTACAACGACGTCACCGCCATCTTCCGCAGCGCCGAGAAAAAGAGCCCCGGCAACGGCGGCTTGTTCTCCATTTTCGTCAGCGACCTTTGCAAGGGCTGCGGCGAGTGTGTCCAGGTCTGCGGCGACCACAATGCCCTGCGCATGATCCGCGAAACGCCTGAGATCAACGCCGAACTCGCCACCGCGCAGGTGTTCAGCCGCTTGTTGCCTGACACGAGCCAGAAATTTCTCGGCCTGTATAACGACGACACGCCGGAGGACTCCCGCGAGGCGGCGCTGCGCAACCACCTCATGGTGCGCCGCAACTACGAGGCACTCGTCAGCGGCGACGGCGCCTGCGCCGGTTGTGGCGAGAAGAGCGTGCTGCGTGCCGTGGCCTCCGTCACCGAGGCGTACATGCGCCCGGTCTTTCACAAAAAGGCCAAGCGCCTTCGCGAAACCGCCACCGAACTGGAAAACAACGGCGTGGCCAAACTCGAGGCGCTCAAGGCCCGCAGCGAAGAGGAATACAAGTGGTACACATGGTCCGTGGCCCACACAATTCTGGGCTTGGGCGGCGAGAACGATGACGACACAGCCAATCGCTTGGCCAAGCGCGGCGAGATCACCGACCAGGAACTCGTCGATGCGCTTTGCGCCGTGATGCGGCAGGACGCCTTCAACCACCGCGACCTGCAGGCAGTCGATGGCCGGCACGCAAACGGCATGAGCGTCATGTTCATGGGCGCGCACACCGGCTGCAACACCGTGTACGGTTCCACCCCGCCGTCCAACCCGCATCCGTACCCGTGGATGAACTCTCTCTTTCAGGACGGCGCGACCGTCAGTTGGTTGCTCGGCGAGTCGGCCATGCTCAACCACGCACGCCGCTCAGTCGTGCCGGAGCGCTTGGCCAAAGCGCTGCTCACCCGCGACGACACCGTCAGCTCGCATGACGAATATTTTAACCTCACCCACCTGAACGACTCAATGATGACCGACGCGGAAATACGCGAGATGCCGAGGGTCTGGGCTATCGGCGGTGACGGGGCCATGGGCGACATTGGCTTCCAAAACGTCTCCAAGGTCGTGCTGCAAAATCGGCCAAACGTGATGATGCTCATGCTCGACACGCAGGTGTACTCGAACACCGGCGGTCAAAACTCAGACAGCTCGAACATGCTCGGCGGCTACGACATGAACCAGTACGGTGCCGCCACACAGGGCAAGCTCGTCGAGAAAAAAAGTGTCTCCGAGGCGTTCATCAGCGGGCACGGCTCTCCGTTTGTCGCGCAGGTCTCAATGGCCAACTCCGCCAAAACCTACCGCGCGATGCTTGACGGTTTGGAGTATCGCGGCACCGCGTTTTTCCAGTGCTACACCACCTGCCAACCCGAGCACGGCGTCGCAGACCACATGTCCGCCGACCAGGCGCGGCTCATCCGCGACAGCCGCGGCATGCCGGAGTTCGTTTACAACCCGCGCGGCGGCGAGTTGCAGCAGGAATGCCTCGAACTCAAAGGCAACCCCTCCATCAAGCGCGACTGGTGGGAGCATAAATACAAGGCCACAGGTGAAAAATACAACTATACCGTCGCCCACTGGGCGGTCACCGAGGCCCGCTTCCGCAAACACCTCAAGGCCATCTCGGAGAACAGCACTGACGAGTTCATTCACATCGACAACATGCTCACCTGCATCACCCAGCAGGATGTCACTTATCGGCGTGTATTCGACGAGAGCCAACTGGCCTACGTGCCGGACTTCGGCGTTTACTTCAAGGCCGAGATCGAAGGAAAGTTCAAGTACTTCACAGTCAGCCGCCAGATGGTCCTCTTCGCCGTCGAGCGCCGCAAGGCGTGGCGAATGCTCCAGAGCAAGGCCGGCGTCGAGAACAAGGATTACCTCGCCCAGAGAGCACTGCTGGCCAAGGCCGAAAAAGGCGAACTGACCCGCGATGATCTGCTTAACCGGGGCAACAAACTCCTCAATAAGGAAGTCGCCACTGTGGCCTAATCCCCTGCCCCACATTTCCCAAAAGCCTCGAACATCGGGAGCTTTTTTGTTGCCCTTGGCCAAGCGCCGGAACGACACTTGCCCCCATGCAGCTTTTCCTCAACGGCGAATGGACCGGGCTCAATGACACCGCCGAAGTGGTGAACCCGTTCAATGGGTCGGTCATTGACACCGTGCCAAGCGCCACTCCAGCGGATATTACTGCAGCCATCGACGGCTTGGGCAAAGGCGCGAAAACGATGCGCAATATGCCGGCTCATCGGCGGGTGGACATCCTCCGCAAAGCCGCGTCGCTCATGCGCGAACGGCAGGAGGAACTCGGCCGGCTCATCAGCACCGAGGAAGGCAAGGTGCTGGCCGAGGGACGCATTGAGACCGGCCGCGCTGCCGAGGCGATTGATCTTTCCGGCGACGAGGCACGGCGGTTGCACGGCGAAACCGTGCCGCTCGACTCCACGCCCGGCGGCGTCGGCAAACTGGGGTTTACGCTGCGAGTGCCGTGCGGCATTGTGGCGGCAATCACACCGTTTAACTTCCCGTTGAACCTCGTCGCGCACAAGGTCGGCCCGGCGATCTCCGCCGGCAATGCCGTGCTGCTCAAGCCGGCCTCCGACACCCCGCTCTCGTCGCTGAAACTGGTGGAGATTTTGCTCGAGGCCGGCCTGCCGCCAGAAGCCATCGCCTGTGTCACTGGTTCCGGCGCAGCGCTTGGCCAGGCGATCTGCACCGACCAGCGGATTCGTAAGATCAGCTTCACCGGCAGTTCCGAGGTAGGCGAACAAATCTGCTGCATGGCCGGTCTCAAGCGTGTCACGATGGAGCTTGGCTCAAACAGCCCGGTGATCGTGCTCGACGATGCCAATCCTGAAAAAGTGGCCACCGCCATCGCCATCACCGGCTTTGCCAATGCAGGCCAGGTTTGCATCTCGTCCCAACGCATCATCGCCACGCCAACGATTCATGATGACCTGCTCGACGCACTCAAGGCCAAGGTCGAACAACTCACTGCTGGCGACCAACTCGCCGAGAGCACCCACATCGGCCCGCTGGTTCGCGAAGCCGACGCCAGGCGAGTGGAGGAGTGGCTTGGCCAGGCGGTTGCCCAGGGAGCGAAACTGCTCTGTGGCGGCGACCGCGAAGGCTCCGTCGTGCAGCCGGCGGTGCTGGCCAACGTTCAGCGAAACATGCGGATGAGCTGCGACGAACTGTTCGGCCCGGCGGTCGGCGTCACTCGCGCTGACAGCATCGACGATGCCATCCGCCTGGCCAACGACACGCGCTTTGGCCTGAGCGCCTCCATCTTCACGCAGGACATTGACAAGGCAATCCGCTTCGCTCGCGAGGTTGACAGTGGCAATTTGCACATCAACTTCGGCACCGCGTGGCGCGCCGAGACCATGCCCTACGGCGGACTCAAAGACAGCGGCATGGGCAAGGAAGGACCCAAGTACGCCGTCGAGGAAATGACTGAAATCAAAATGGTCGTTATTCATTGATGACGCGAGTAAACCACAAAACAGCATTCCCTCGAGAGGAGTGCTGACCTAGAGTCCGCGCATGCGTTACCTTCTTGTTTTTCTTTTTTCTTTGGGCTGTCTGATGCCATCAGCCGCGCCGATTAAACCGAATATTGTACTGATCCTTGCCGATGACGTCGGTTGTGAGCCGATCGGGGCTTACGGCGGGGAGCGTTGGAAGACGCCCAACATCGATGCCCTGGCCAGGGGCGGCATGAGGTTTGACCACTGTTACAGCATGCCGGTCTGCCATCCATCCCGCCTGGCTCTGCTCACCGGCAAGTATCCGTTTCGGCTGAAATCCGGCTGGGGTTCGTTCCCCAAGACTGAGGAGAAGAACACCATCGCCCAGGTATTGCGGCGTGCCGGTTATGCAACTGCGGTCGCCGGCAAGTGGCAGTTGGTTTTGATGAAAACCGACAAGCAACACCCGGACCGGCTCGGTTTCGATGAATGGAGTGTGTTC
>Ga0163108_10001042_pt1 | contig 20511 bp, 13 predicted proteins | sample Fk1155metaG_FD_109644 | JGI IMG/M metagenome (GOLD analysis project Ga0163108, IMG submission 109644) | Marine microbial communities from the Central Pacific Ocean - Fk160115 155m metaG | ecosystem: Environmental > Aquatic > Marine > Oceanic > Photic zone | place: The Central Pacific Ocean...
AATCGTCATTCCAAAGATTGAAAATTGCCCTTCCACCTTTCCATCCACATCACTTAGATCAAGAACCTCCTGAATGCTACTACGAAATGACGCTCCAAGCTTATTAAGTTGAATGAATGCTTCTTTAGTTAACATTTCCATGGCCTTTTTGCCGGCAGCCATACTGACTGGATTTGCATTAAATGTTCCGCCATGAGGTAATTTAGCTCTTTCGCCGTGCGATTCAAAAACATCCATGACAGCATTCTGCCCGGCAACCGCTCCAATCGGAAATCCACCACCTATAATCTTTCCCAGTGCAGTTAAATGTGGATTGATTTTTCTTTCAGTTTGACAGCCAGAATATCCAGCTCTAAAAGAAACAACCTCATCCGCAATCAATAAGATATGATATTTTTCACACATATCTTCCAGCATCTCAAGAAATTCATCACTGGGTATTGATCTGCCATATGTTTGCCCAAATGGGTCAATTAAGATGGCGGCCAATTCATTGGCGCTGTCCTCGATTATTTTCTTGGCAACGGATGTATTATTAAAAGGAATAACAACTACATCATCAAGAACTCCTTGAGGCGTTCCTGACGAATAGGCCATCGATTTTGGTTTTAATTTTTCAGGGCTAGTTTTATCAACACCAAGGCTTACTTCAGCATAGTCGTAACTGCCATGGTAAGAATTCTCACACTTTACAATCTTACTTTTACCGGTATAAGCTCGAGCTGCTTTAATTGCATTCATGACAGCTTCAGTACCTGAATTCATGAACCTTATCTTTTCAAAATTTTGATTACGACTGCATAACATTTCAGCGTAGGAGTACTCGGTTTCACTGCCAAATGAAAAACCTGTGCCATTTTTTATTTGATTCACTACTACTTTAGTAATCTCTGGGTGCGCATGTCCATGTATAAGAGCAGTATAATTATTATTTAAATCAAAATAACGATTGCCATCGATATCATTAAGATATTTTCCTTTGGCTGACTTAATATAAATCGAATGTGGTGACAGATTGATTGTGCTCCTCGACCCTCCATCGGGAAGCACCTCTCTTGCAATCTCAAAACTCCTTCGTGATTCCTTTAAGGAGGCCTCTCTTGCCATCAGTAATTTATTGCATACTTTCTATCAATTAATGTTATTTGCAACACTGTTATCAAGAAAAGCGGAGAATTGATCTAAGTTAATACCAGGTGTCGATCTGATCTTGGTGCGCATTTCTTCAGCGAGAATCAAATTCTCACTTCCACTTGCCGCTGCAATTAGGCCCACAATTGAGGGAGTTCTATTTGGCACCCAATCTAAGGATCGTTGATATGCCACAACGGCTTCGTCAAACCTGCCTGCCGCTGCCAATATCTCACCGTACAACTCAGAAGCCGGCTTCATCGGCATAGGTGGTCCAGAAGGAGTAGACATATTATTCAATTCAATGTCAGATGCTTCCTTAGCCAGATTGACTGCATCATCATATTCACCTGCAGCCAATTTCATCATCGCCTCCACTTCTTTTTCAAGAATCTGAATCTGCAAGGCATTGTATGCGCGTCCTGAATCTTCTGCTTGTATGCGATGACCTTTCAATCTCTCTTTTGCCGCAGAGGCAGTCTCCATGTTCCGGTCAATCGCCGCACACATGCCAGCAGCAGCAATTAATGCATCGTGCTTTCCTTCGCTACTATCAGGGCTACTTAATCTGACTCTTGAGCAATCCGCAGTTTCAATTGCATGTCTTGCAAGAATATTTAAATACCCATAATGAGCAAAATTATTACCTGGATTCATCTCAACCACTTTTAAAGCCATATTTAAGTTCTCTTCTGCTCGATCATAATGACCTAACATAAGATTGGCATAATGCAACCATTGGAGTGCATGAAAATCTTCACGCCCCACTGCTGAATTTGCTAAATTCTTCACATTATTTGCCTTCAATTTCTTAGTACGACTTACTGCAGATGCATAGGACTCAATATTAGAGTTGACAACACGCTCCCACATCCCAAGCTGTAAAAATATGTGCGAAGGCATATGTAAAGCATGCGCCGAAGATGGAGCGATGTCTGCATAAACTTTTGCAGCAGGAAGCGCAAGAATTGCGTGATCCGGATCATCTAAGGAATGGATTGTAAAATGCGCAGCACCTGGATGTGTTTTATTTTTCTCAAGAATCGGCATCACGATTGAAGCCGCAAGTGCTTGTCTCTTATACCCTTCATCACCAGGGCGGACTGTTCCAAGCAGTGACAGTGCATAAAAGATTGATATCTCATGATCATCAGGCCATTTTGTGTGCATTTTTTCCATGGCATTGGAATACGCAAAGTCTCTTTCAAGTTTATCTTCTGAACTAAAAAACAAAGCTTCAACCGCAGTCATATATGCTTTTTCTTTTTCAGTTCCTGATAGCGCAAGACGACCCTCAAAAGTAGGAGCAAGCTGGTTCAGAACTTCCATTCCTTCACTTAAATCTTGTCTAGCCCATAGCGGAAAATTATTGCTCATGGCCTGACCCCAATGAGCCATTGCAAATGTTGGATCTATGTCTGCTGCATCTTCAAAAGCTAATCGTGCAACATCAAATTGGAAATTATGCAGCCCCTTAACACCAGTTAAAAATGCTTCCTGAGCGTCAGATGAGCCTGAGTTATCAAAACTAATATTCCCTAGATCTGGTGCGCTTGAATCTTCTAATTGAGAGCAGCCAGCAAGAGCTCCCAAAAAAACCATAATTAATGATACTTTTACTATTCTTTCTGCTTTCATCTTACCTAACTCCTTTAACATCAATCAAACCATCCTAAAACTTCCAGATATGCATGTCTAGAGCTCAATTGAAAAGAATCGTTAATATTAACCACGAAACTTTCGTCACAAACCCCTCTTTATTAGTAAGCTCTTATTTATAGTCTTCTGATAACGCCTCTAGAGTTCTATTTCTAGTTTCGGGCATGAAAAATACTACAAAAATCAATTGCAATACCATCATAATGGCAAAAAATATAAAGATTGCATAAGGTTCGAACCTACTTAGAAAATAAGGCATAACCAACGCAATCATTGCCGCCAAAACCCAATGTGTCCCACTGCCTAATGATTGCCCTTTTGTACGCACATTATTTGGAAATATCTCAGCAAGAAATACCCAAATAACGGCTCCTTGACCAATAGCGTGAGATGCAATAAAAAGAAAGACAAAAAACACCACAATGATGCCACTGGCATCTTGATAAAATGCACTGGCAATAGTTGACAGCGAAATTATGTAACCTAAAGAACCAATCTTCATCAGCACTCTTCTTCCAAAATTGTCTATCAACATCATTCCCAATAAGGTGAATAATAAATTAACCATCCCAACTCCGGCAGTGGACAAAAGAGCAGTTGAATCACTCAATCCCGCCAAAGAGAATATTCGTGGGGCAAAATAAATAATGAAATTTATACCGGACAACTGATTAAACAGAGCAATAAGGAATGCCAGTAAGATCGGAATGGTATATGCCCTTGAGAACAGATGGTCTTTCAAAGCAGCTTGTGTGTTTTTAATGTTCGCTATGGTCTCTGGAGTAAGCTTTGGATCAATGATATCCAAGACCCTCTTGCATTCTTCTTCGTCATTCTTTCTCAATAAAATCCATCTTGGACTCTCAGGAACACGCACAACCATCATCAGAAATACTACGGCTGGTATCATTTCAATTCCAAGCATCCAACGCCAATCCAATGAAAAAAATTCAGACAAGATATAATTGGAAAAGAAAGCAATCAAAATACCAAATACGATCTGAAATTGATAAAGAGCAACCAGTCTTCCTCTGATTGGAGCTGGCGCAATTTCTGCAATATACGCTGGAACCACAATTGAAGACATGCCAACACCAAAACCGCCTAACAACCTCATAAAAGCAAAGAAATAAGGATCGCCAGCAACTGCTGAGCCTAAAGCAGAAATAAAATATAATATGGCTACAGTAACTAAAATTCTCTTTCTACCAAAACGCTCACAAATTACTCCGCCGAGAAGCGCTCCGAATACGGTCCCCCAGAGCGCAGAAGACATAACCATTGCGCCATGCATCAAATCGCTGGATTGCCATAATATTTGTAATGGCTGATCAGCTCCCGATATAACGGCTGTATCAAATCCAAAAAGAAAACCGCCAACAGCAACAGCTAAAGACCAAAAGAAAATATTTTTCATAACAATTATCTCATTTAATAAAACTTTTAAATAACATTAGCATCCTTATATGCTTGTCAATACTAAATAGAGCTTGTATAAATTAAAAGCTGTGTAAGGTTTTTTTACTTAAACTTCACGCTTTAATCAAATAAGAATCGAAGGAAAATATGACTCTTACAAAATCTTTAAAAAGAATCTTAATTGCTGTGTCTCTATTAATCTCTATAACGGTGATTATTTTTTATGCTCTGGCCTTTGGTTGGCTCGGCATACACGATGGTCCTGGAAATATCACTAATAAAGCAATACCTACCTCAATTATAAATGAAAGAACCAATATACAATCCGCATCAGCCGCTAAGATTGGAACAAAAAATGCTAAGCAAATATTGTTCGGAGACCTTCACGCACACACGACTTTATCCTTCGATGCATTTATAGGAAGCCTTCCAATGATGCAAGGGGAAGGCACGCATCCATTGGCTGATGCCTGTGACTTTGCAAGATTCTGTTCGGCCTTAGATTTCTGGTCAATTAATGATCATGCGGAAGCTTCTACCCCGAGACGCTGGTCAGAAACGATTGAATCAATTCAACAATGTAATGCTGTTGGCGGCAATGGACAAAATCCAGATACAGTAGCTTTTCTTGGTTGGGAATGGACTCAAGTTGGTGCAACACCAGACACGCATTACGGTCATAAAAATGTAATATTCAAGGATATTGAAACAGAAAAAGTACCCAAACGACCCATTCACTCAGGTGGAATCGCTAGCGAAGCTTTAAGGGGTTTGCCGTTAAGAAATGGTCCGCTTTTATTTGCACTTGATCCCAATCAACGGATGTTAGATTTTAATTTATATCTCCATGAGCTCAGGCAAACTGAAGAATGTGAAGAAGGAAAATCTGTCTGGGATTTACCCAGTAACTGCAAAGAAGGAGCTGACACGCCAGCCAAGTTGTTTGCAAAACTCGATGATTGGGGATTTGAATCAATTGTTATACCACATGGAACAACTTGGGGTTTTTATACGCCACCAGGATCGGAATTCAATAAACAGCTCAGTGGAGATTTGCATGACCCAAAACGACAAACCTTATTAGAAGTCTTTTCTGGTCATGGAAACTCAGAGGAATACCGTAACTATCGAGCGATAGTTATGAATGAATTAGAACAACCAGTTTGCCCAAATCCCACTAAAAATTACTTGCCTTCCTGCCACCGCGCTGGCCAAATTATTGAGCAGCGCTGCTTGGAATTAGGAGAAACAAAAACTGAGTGCTCACGTCGCGCGGCAACGGCCAGGCAAGATTATGTAAATGCCGGCACTGCAGGGCATTATACGGTTCGCGGTGAAAGTCCTGAGGAATGGTTAGATTCAGGGCAATGCAGAGATTGTTATCTGCCGGCATTCAATTATCGCCCTGGTGGAGCTGCACAATATATTATGGCTCTGACTAACTTTGATGATCCTGACAATCCGCGTCGTTTCAGATTTGGTTTTATGGCCTCAAGCGATAATCATTCCGCAAGACCTGGAACTGGCTATAAAGAATTCTCAAGAAGAGGCATGACTGAAGCGGTCCTCGGCCCAATAAATAAAAGAGCCGAAAAAGGCTTTCGATTTAATGACGGCGAACCAACAGCTGCCAGTGATGCTATTGACCTAGGAGAGATGTTAATGGCTGGGAGGAGAGATTTAAATCTCATCAAAACTACATCCAAAACAAGAAGACTCGATATCATTCCGCTTCTAATTACCGAAAGAGAAAGACAGGCATCATTTTTCACCACAGGCGGATTAATTGCAGTTCACTCAGAAGGTAGAAATAGAAATGCCATATGGGATTCAATGAAGAGTAAATCCGTATATGGGACCAGTGGAGATAGAATCTTACTCTGGTTTGACCTTAAAAATGCAAATGGAGAACAAACGGTCAGCATGGGCGGTGAAACAATTATGTCAGATGCACCAAAGTTCGAAGTGAAAGCAGTGGGTGCTTTTGAACAAAAACCTGGATGTCCTGACTACAGTTATAATGCTTTATCCCCTGAAAGGTTAAATAATTTATGTCGTGGGGAGTGTTATAACCCCTCTGACACCAGAAAATTAATTACACGCATTGAAGTTATTCGAATATTGCCTCAAATAAAACCAGATGAAGATATCGCAACACTTATTCAGGATCCATGGAAAACCATAGAGTGTCCTCTTGACCCAGATGGCTGCAATGTTGATTTCATTGATGAGGAATACACATCCCTTGGAAGAGATGCAGTATATTATGTAAGAGCTATTCAAGCACCATCCCCAGCGGTAAATGCAGCAAATATGAGATGCGAATACGATGAATTTGGAAATTGCAAAAAAGTAAATCTCTGCTATAACGATCACCGAGGAGACCCGAATGATGATTGTATGGCAATGAATGAAGAACGTGCCTGGTCGTCACCCATATTTGTTGATTCAGCATATCTTAACAATAGCATCGCTCAAGTAATAAAATAATTCCTACAGCCGTTCTATGAGTCAAGAGATTACAATTAAACGGCTAACTTGGCTTATTGTCGGAGGATTTTGTGGTTTATTATTTGCCGGTTACGGTATATTTACAAAGATTTCCATTAATCAAACTCTTGACCACAATACAATTGCAACAGTGAATAATGCATCAATTACAAGAGAAACTTATTTACGTGCAATTGATCGTTACAGTAGCGATACAAAAAATGTTTTAAACAACAACGACCGCACCTGGGTTTTACAAAGATTAATAGAAGAAGAGTTACTTGTTCAACGTGGATTATCATTAGGTATAATAACAACAGACAATGATGTAAGGGGAGCCATAGTTCGCGCGCTTATCGCCTCAATAAATGCTGAGGCAGCAGCAATGATGCCGAATGAAGAAGAGCTTTTCGCATATTACAGCTCAAACGAAGAAAAATTTACTTACCCGACTACCATTTCAATTAAAGCGTGGGTCTCAACTACTGAAGAAGATGCCTTATTACTAAAAAGAGACCTTCTTAAGGAAAAGGAAACTGAAGAATATGAAAATGCCAGAGTTTTAAAAATTATACCCAATGGTTTTTTGACTTTAAATAAGATTAGAGAATATCTCGGTCCTTCTATCGCATCGGCGATCAAACTAGAAACTGAAAGTAATGTAATTATTCAATACTCACAAGGCAGATGGTACATCGTTAAAATACTTGAAAAAAACGCCGGCGTGGTAGAACCTTTTGAAAAAATAAAACACCAAATACACAATGAATTTATAAGATCAGAAGCTGATAAGAAATTAAGAGAATATATCAATAACCTCAAAGACAATGCATCCATCGCTTACTCCAATGAAGCGTTATGAATAGATACATATCAGCCCCAAGCCTCATGATATGGATAATGTTTGGCATGTTTTTTTCAAATGCACATGGCCATTCTAAAAGTGAAAGTTATTCAAATTGGACATTGAATCAAAATAACATTACCGGCATTATCACAATACCTTCACATGAGGTAACTCGTTTACCTGAAATTCAATCAAACAATCAATCCTTATCAAGGATATTTCTTGACCACGCAAAACGTACAATAAATATTAAAACAAAGGATGAAACTTGCACTCTTAAATCTAACCAATCTTTAAATGCCTCGGAAGCATTCATCCGAATTGAATTACAGTATCAATGCGATACCGATTCAGTTTTAAATATAGATTACAGAACCATCTTTGATGTATCTCCTTCTCATACTCACTACGCCAAGATATACAAGCAAGGAATCTTAATTTCAGAGTTACTCCTCAATAATTCTTCTGGATTATGGGAGATAGACTCCACAATTATTGCACAAGAAAGTAACTCGCTATCCGGCTTCTTTAAACTCGGAGTTGAACATATCCTTGGCGGTTATGATCACCTGGCTTTTTTATTTGGCATACTCTTAGTTGCCAATACAATAACACGCAGCATTATTGCTATTTCTGGATTTACTCTGGGGCACAGTGCCAGTTTATTTGTAGCAACGATTGGTTTGGTGGAGACGAACAGTAGGATAGTTGAAGTTTTTATTGGCTTCACCATAGCATTGATGGCCATTGAATATGCTAACAAAAGAACCTCGAAACACTCATCACAACTCTCAAAAGCATTCCCTTTGATATTATTCTTCATCGCTATATTAGGGTTAATGTTAGGAAGTATTTCACTCAAAGCTGGCATCGGTTACTTTGGTTTATGTTTATTTACCTATTGCTACTTAAATACAGAAAGACTGTTAACTGTTATTAAATCAGATAAAACAAAATATCTGCTTCTCTCTACAGCATTAATATTTGGCTTTATTCACGGACTAGGATTTGCTGGATTTCTGAAAGATAGTGGTATTGAAAACACTGATATTCTATGGCCATTGCTCGGATTTAACCTGGGTCTAGAATTCGGTCAATTGTGTATAATTGCAACAGTTTGGATTATTTTTCGAAGAATAAAACATTTAATTAAAGAGCCGATACCATCTATTGCATCAGGTGGACTCTTTGGAATTGGCTTTTATTGGCTGATTTTAAGAACATTTACTTAAAACAATCATCCTTGGTCATATCAAGAGGAATATATATGGAGCACGCTGGAATAATAACATTGGTACCTACATTTGTAGTGCTTGCCACCGCTATTATCACACATCGTCCAGTTGCATCACTCATTATAGGTGTTCTGGTCGGCATATTATTAAATACTCCAAAAAATATACTAGGATCTTTTTCTGAAATCACATTGGAGGTTATGCAAGATCCACAGATTGCATGGGTAATTATGGTCTGCGGTTTAATGGGCGGTCTCTTTTATTTATTGATGGCTGCAGGAGGTGTAGAAGCGTTTACATTGGCGATGGCTAAACGAGCAAATACCAGAAAGAAATCACTACTAATTACTTGGTTTCTGGGCTTAACAATGTTTCTGGATGACTATCTGAGTGCCATTGTAATTGGTAACTCAATGAAAAAAGTAACCGATAAATTTAAGGTTTCACGTTCCATGTTGGCATATATCGTTGACTCTACCGCTGCACCAATATGCGTCCTAGTACCAATATCTACATGGGCGGTATACTTCTCAGTAATTCTTGAATCAACCGGTAACATTTCCTTGGGCGAAGGAATGAAATACTATATCTCAGCAATTCCTTTTATGTTCTATCCAATTATTGCGCTGCTCTTAGTTCCACTGGTTGCCTCCGAACGCTTTCCGCTAATTGGACCAATGAAAGAAGAAGAATTAAAAGCCAGTCAATTGGATTCGATCTCTCAATCAAAAGATCAAGATTCAACAAACACAAGAACACAATCAAGCATATGGGTATTTGTGCTTCCATTGCTAACCCTTATTCTATTTTCATGGCTTAACAATATTGATTTGCTTCGCGGCATTATTGCAACTTTAATGCTCATCATTCCAATCATGATTGGATTAAAAATAATTGATATGGATAAAGCCTTTGACGCAATACTTGATGGTTTTAAAGTCATGATCCCGCCATTAATGATTGTTGTCGCGGCTTTTATGTTTAAAGTCATCAATGATCAATTAGGAATGCCTCAATATGTTATCGAAACGATGAAACCAATATTGTCGCCAACTTTGTTTCCAGTGATCGTTTTTATCACTATGGCTTTTGTTTCATTTGCAACTGCCTCAAATTGGGGGATATACCTTATTGTAATACCAATAGTTCTTCCTTTGGGAATCGCTCTTGAGGTGCCAATACCTCTGATCATTGGCGCTGTTCTCTCGGCAAGTACATTTGGAAGTCATGCATGTTTTTATACTGATGCCACAGTACTTGCAGCACAAAGCAGTGGTGTCGACACCATGAAGCATGCCTTGACACAAATCCCATATGCACTTATTGCCGCCTTAATCGCATCGATTGCTTATATCACCTATGCTTATATAGTAATATGAAATGCGTAAATTTATGGCACGACAACTAAGGAGTTAGATAGGGTATGAAAACCATACAGAAATTTTCAACTAATCTCTCCGGGATAAATATACTGCTTACTTCTCTGGCTACATTAATTGTTTTAGTGTTTCTTGCTTTCATCCTTGCCAATCCCGCTCTTGTTAATGATTTTGCCGACTTCTGGAAAAAATTGATTGCAAAACATTTTGCAGGTTACCTAATTTGGATAGTAACGATTGTTGCAATCTTTAATATTGCAATTGCCTTTACCCCATTTGGGAAAATTAAATTAGGTAAGGATAATGAACAACCTGAGTTCAGCCGTTTCTCATGGTTTTCAATGTTATTTGGTGCAGGTGTTGGCACGGGTATTCTCTTTTATGGTGTGGCAGAACCCATATCCCATCTACAGAATAACCCATTCTTGGGAATAGAAAATGTTGCACCTATTACAGCTGAAGCAGGAATCATTGCACAGCGAATCACTCTATTTCATTGGGGCTTACACGGCTGGGCTTGCTATTCATTTGTTGGATTGTGTTTAGGTTACTTTTCTTATCGCAAAGGTCTTCCACTGACTATTCGATCAGCACTTCATCCTTTTTTGGGCGATAAAATATATGGATTTACAGGGGATGTTGTTGATCTCGTCGCCGTCTTTAGTACGCTTTTTGGTATTACCGTATCTCTTGGGTTAGGTGCCTCACAAATGTCTAGCGGCTTAGAATATTTATTTAATATAGAAATTACGCCAATGTTTAAACTTGGGGTTGTGCTAATTGTATCTGCTATCGCCACAATATCGGTTGTATCCGGACTAAACAAAGGAATAAAACTGCTTAGCGAAATAAACATATGGTTATGCATTATCTTGTTATCATTTATCATACTAGCAGGCCCCACTCTTATAATATTTTCTAACTTAATATCAGGAACAATTGATTATTTCGCAACCCTTATACCGCTTAGTATTTGGGTAGATCCTACCGAAGAAAAGAGCTGGCAAACTACTTGGACCTTATTTTATTGGGGCTGGTGGATTTCATGGGGACCTTTTGTTGGAATGTTTATGGCTAGAATATCAAAGGGCAGAACAATCAGAGAATATGTCGCTGGGACCTTACTTTTTCCAGTCCTCATTGGATTTGTGTGGCTGATTGTATTTGGTGCAACTGCTCTGCACCTTCAATTAAATGGTCCAGGTGGGCTTGTAGAGGCCGTCAATAAAGATATTACTCAAGCCATATTTACCGCTTATGAATTATTGGATGTAAAGTGGGCAACTTGGTTAATTTCCTTACTTACTACTGTGTTAATTGCTTCTTGGTTTGTTACGTCTTCTGACTCTGCCACACTGGTAATTTGCACAATCCTTTGCCTTGGGAAGAAACGACCGCCCAAGCCTCTCAGAATATTTTGGGGAGTTGTTATTGGTTTTGTGGCTGGATTGTTATTATTATATGGCGGCTTAGGTGCACTTCAAATTGCCTCCACATCAATAGCTATTCCATTTTCTATTGTCCTGATATTAATGATATTTGGTTTATCTAAATCTCTCTATCAAACAGAAAAAACAACTTAAATAATTAAGTCAATACCAAATTCACCGCCAGCATGCTCAAGCCATCTTGCGACATATTCAGCATAACTGCGTCGCACAATAAGGTTAAACTTTGGTGAATCATCGATTAATGACAGCAATATATTGGCTTTTGATAACCCTGTTTGAACACATTGGCCTTGCAAAAATACACCTTCATCTACATTTAGAGTGCAGCCTTTAGCAAGCAAGTCTCTAACATACTTCCCTTGGAGGGTCATTTGAACTAGGCCTCCTGTTTGATCAATTGCATGCAAATTGACCTCTGTTTTTATATTTTTGATAATACCTTTAATATCAATCTGACTGGCAACTAACCATTCATTGGGGCTCATCCAATACATCACGTGCTCACCAATATTAGAAGCATTAAAATCTAATGGTAACGATTGCCCAAAAAGCTCTTCTGCATGCATTAAGAATTCATTATCTTTAGAAGACCCCCGAATGATTAAGAAGTTATAATTGGTTTCCACATGAACGATTACCCCAGCTGAACTCGTAGCTAGTGATTGCCGATTATTCAGATAATCCCCAAGCGCATGACTTTTGGAGTTACTCGACATTTTGTCTTGTTCCTTTTGGGTCATAAAAAAATGGCTTAGTAACTGAAACTTCTATCTCATTACCATCAGATGAGACTGCTAACAATTTCTCATTATAACGATTTCTTCCAGATTCAAGTAATGCTAGTGCAATAGGGTGATCTAATATCGGACTGTAATAACTTGAACTAACATGTCCGCACATTGCTGTAGGTCCCGAGTCGGCTTTTCCTTTAATTAACTGAGCGCCTTCAGGTATCACACTAATTCCATCAACTGAATACAAGCCAATCAATTGCTTCCTATTTTCTCTGGAAGAATCATCTCTTAGTAAAGATCGTTTACCAATAAAATCTTTTTCTTTAGATAATAACCATCCTAAGCCCGCATCAATAGGCGTTACGGAACCGTCAGTATCTTGGCCAACAATGATAAAACCTTTCTCAGCTCTAAGCACATGCATGGTTTCAGTGCCATAAGGTGTGATATCAAATTCCTTGCCCGCTTCCATCAAAATACGCCAAATGTGCATGGCGAAATTACTGTCTACATTAATCTCAAATGCTAATTCTCCACTAAAACTCACGCGAAACAAATCTATCTCTATTCCTGATAAATACGTTTTGCGTGAACTCATAAAGGCAAGATCTTCGGGATTTATATCTTTAATTCCTACTTTTTGTAACACACGTCTACTGTTAGGTCCTGCAAGGGCTATTGTTGATAAATGATCAGTTAATGATGTTAAATAGACATCTAATTCCGGCCATTCCGTTTGTAGCCATTGCTCAAGCCAACTCATCACAGAGGCAGCCCCTCCTGTAGTTGTGGTTAGATAAAAATGATCTCCGTCTAATCTGGCTATGACACCATCATCCTTAATCATGCCATCCTCGCCTAGCATAAGGCCATACGAACATCTTCCTATGGGCATTTTTGAAATATCATGAGTATAAATCCGTTCAAGAAATGTAACCGCATCTTTACCGCGAACATCAATTTTCCCTAGAGTGGAAGCATCCATAATTCCAAGTGAATTTCTTGTGGCTAGGCATTCGCGTTTTACAGCATCATGAATATCTTCATTATTTTTTGGAAAATACCAAGGTCGCAACCATTGACCGACCAACTCAAAAGGTGCATTAATATTTGTATGAAAATTGTGCAATGCTGTTTTTCGGCTTGGCTCAAATAAAGCCTCGATGTCTTCGCCAGCACAAACCCCGAAACATACAGGTGTATAGGCAGGCCTGAAGGTTGTTGTGCCAATTTTCTCGATTGGTTTATTGAGCGCTTCAGCCAATATAGCCATACCATTAATATTCCCTAGTTTTCCTTGATCAGTACCAAAACCTAATGCTGTGTAGCGTTTTACATGCTCTATACCTGTGTAACCTTCTCTTACAGCAAGATAAACATCAGAAACGGTTGTGTCGTTCTGGTAATCAATGAACTGTTTAGGAGAAAATTCCGGATCACATTCATCTTTTACTCTCCATAATGGCATGATTGGATTCAATTCAACCTCTTTAGTTTCAGGTGCATCACAATCAACGATCTCAAAATCAAGTTCAGATAAGAAAACTTGTGCACAAGCAATGCCTTCCTTGAGGCACTCAGAAAGACTCCAAGTTCCATTGCAGGAACCAACCGATGCGGAGGCTTGTTTTATTTTGCTCGGCACGAAACAATGGTTCTCTTTATTCCATTTATTTTTTCCTCCAGATTGAGAATGAAGATGAACAGCTGGGCTCCAACCACCAGAACAAACCAAAAGATCACAATTTCTGTTTGTTTTTGATTGGCTATGCACGTTACTTTGATAATCATAATCAGCTATCTCAACTCCCTTTACTGTGTTTTTTCCAATGACATCAGTAACGACAGCATTGAATCGGCATTCAATTCCAATGCTTTTCATTTTCTTAATTAAGTCTGACTCATTATCTGACCGGCAATCCACTATCAATATTGATTTTGCACCGGCATCCTTTAAATCAACTGCAGTAGCATATACCGAATCATTATTGGTAAATAAAACAACATCCTTTCCTGGTAAAACAGCAAATCGATTAACATAATCCGACACAGCTGATGCAAGCATAACTCCAGGTCGATCATTATTGGCAAAAACCAATGGACGCTCAAATGCGCCTTGAGCCAATACAACACGCTTGGCTCTAACACGCCACAACCTTTGGCGAATTTGATTTGGTTCTGGGTTGGCTATGTGGTCTGTACAACGTTCACAAATAGTCAAGAAATTATAATCGTAGTACCCAAAAACAGTACTTCTTTTTAAACAAGTGACATTGGGAAATTGCTCTAAAACTGCTTGCTGAGAAGCAGCCCAATCTGTAGCAGGCATATTATTAATTTCATCGTTAGAGCTTAATAATGAGCCTCCGAATTTTGCTTTTTCGTCAGCAATAATTACTTTGGCTCCTGACTTAGCCGCCGTAATGGCAGACATAATACCAGCTGGTCCAGCACCAACCACAAGAACATCACAATGAGTATTTTGATGGCTATATTTATCAGGATCTTTTTCTTTAGGTGCTCGACCTAAACCAGCCATCCTTCGTAAGAAATACTCATAAAATTTCCAAAGTTTGGCTGGATACATAAATGTCTTGTAGTAAAAACCAGCACCAAATAGCTTGCTGAAGAAATCGTTAACAATACCAATATCAAGAGATAAACCAGGCCAACCTTTTTCATTGGTTGCTATCAATCCATCATACAGTTCGATCTGTGTTGCTTTAATCGCTGCTTCGGTTGTCGCGCCTTTTCCAATTTGGAAAATAGCATTAGGCTCTTCTGCGCCACTTCCAATAATTCCTCTTGGACGATGATACTTAAAACTGCGCCCAACAATCCTAATACCGTTTGCAATCATTGCCGATGCTAAAGTATCACCCTCATAACCCTCATAGGTTTTTCCGTTAAAAGTAAAGCGCAGTGATTTGTCACGATTAATCTGGCCACCTTTGTGAATACGATTTTTCTGCATCAATCAGTGTCCTTGTTTTTTGATGTTACTTGATCAAATCGACAGGAGTTTAAAATCTCATAGGTCACTGTGTCACGCTGAACGAGAAACCATTGACGACAGCCTAGGCTATGATTCCATTGTTCAGAAAATTTACCTTTACTGTTTTTTCTCATAAATAAATAATCAGCCCACTGCGCATCATTTAACTCTGTAGGCTCCAATGGGCGTTTTATGCCGGCTTCGCCGCCATAAGAAAATTCAGTTTCGTCTCTATTGCCGCACCAAGGACATTTAATAAGCAACATTTCTTTATCCCTTAGACCTAATGAGCTACTGCTGCAGCACCGTGCTCATCGATTAATGCGCCGGTAGAGAATCTTTCCAAAGAAAAGGGTGCGTTTAAATTGTGTGCTTGATCATTGGCAATTGTATGAGCAAAAACCCATCCAGAACCTGGTGTAGCTTTAAAGCCACCGGTACCCCAACCACAATTCAAATACAAACCATCAATGGGTGTCTTGCTGATAATAGGGCAAGCATCAGGAGAAACATCCACAATGCCTCCCCACTGACGTAACATTCTCACTCTACTGAAACACGGAAAGAGCTCAATGATTGCTTGCATGCAATGTTCTATAGTACAAAAACTCCCTTTTTGGCCATAACCAATATACGGATCAATGCCTGCTCCAATTACAAGCTCTCCTTTATCTGACTGACTGATATAACCATGTACGGCGTTGGACATCACAACAGTATCAAGAACCGGTTTCAATGGCTCTGAAACAAAAGCTTGGAGCGGATGACTTTCAAGGGGCAGCCTAATGTCCGCCATATCGGCTAATACAGAAGCATGCCCTGCAACCACCAAACCAATCTTGTTGCTCTCGATAAAACCTTTTGTTGTCTCTACGCCACAAATTTGATTGTCATTTTTGATGATATCAGTCACCTCACATTGCTGGATAATATCAACGCCATATTCGCTCGCAGCTCTGGCATAGCCCCATGCTACAGCATCATGCCTGGCTACTCCTGCCCGTCTTTGAAGAGATGCACCTAATATTGGATATCTTGCATTATTAGAGGTGTTTATATGTGGAATGGCTCGTTTAATCTGTTTTGCATCTACAACTTCAGCATCTATGCCATTCAATTTATTTGCACTCACTCTGCGTTCAATATCCCTCATGTCTTGAAGCGTGTGTCCTAAATTGTATACCCCTCGCTGGCTAAACATTACATTAAAATTGATGTCTTGGCTTAACCCTTCCCATAATTGCAACGATTTCTCATACAACAAAGACGCTTCTGTCCACAAATAATTAGATCGGACAATTGTAGTATTTCGGGCAGTATTTCCTCCTCCAATCCACCCTTTCTCAAGAACCGCGATATTTCTCAAACCATGATTTCTCGCCAAATAATATGCAGTTGCCAACCCATGTCCGCCGCCGCCAACAATTATTGCATCGTAACTCTTCTTCGGCGCTGTATTCCTCAATGAGGCTTGCCAGTTCTTATTACTGGAGAGGGCGTGCTTAATCAAACTGAATGCTGAATATTTTTTCATTATTTTCTCTTGAGAGAATATTTATCTGTTGGCATCTCATAATCCGGAAAATAATCATGCTTTGGCAAAGAGTCTTCAATATCGTAATAGTCTGCTTTTGATGACATAAATATATGTTCCTTTGCCTTGAGATCAATACGCCCATCAAATGCACCTGGCCAAATGCTAATTTCTTCTTCCTTGTTAATCTTCCAGAATAAGTTAGCACCGCAAACTGAACAAAAACCCCGTTTTGCTTCTTCTGAAGATTTAAACCAAACAAGAGATTTGTCTTGAATTAAATTAAATTTAGCTAATGGCGTAGAAGTGGCAGCCACATAATGACCGCTCGACTTTTGGCATTGTGTGCAGTGACAAAAAGTTACCTCACTCAAAACCCCTGTTACCTCAAAAAGGACACCGCCACAAGCACAACTGCCGGAATGTTTCTCTAAGTTACTCATTGGCATTATTCACATCGCGCAAGCGTTCATTTCTTGGGTCATAAGGACTGTCTTCAATAACTTTAGCTGCATACGACTTGCCCAAAATATCAATAGAACATTCAGTACCCACATCAACATAATCCAATTTCATCATCACTAGCGCTAAGGATTTATTAACTCTAAACCCAAAATTACCTCCTGTGGCTCTTCCTATAAGCTCTCCATTTAATGTAACAGCATTATTTCCCAAGACATCAGCATCAATAACATTATCCACCTCAATTGTTACAAGCTTGTTTTTGTGCCCTCTTTCTTGCCAAGCTAAAAGTTGATCTCGGCCGATAAAATCTCCTTTTTCAGGATAAATAAATCGATCCATTGCCGACTCATACGCAGAATATTCAATTGATAATTCAGTTCCCACCATTCGATAAGATTTCTCATAGCGCATTGAATCCATAGCCCTTATGCCAAATGGTAATAGACTTAAATCATTCCCAGCTTCAAACAAATCGTCAAATATCTGATTTTGACATTCTATTGGATGATGTAACTCCCAACCTAACTCACCTACATAATTTACTCGCATTGCAATTGAAGTACTCTCTCCGATTTTGATCTCTTGTGCAGTAAGCCATGGAAATGCTTCATTGGAGAAATCAGTCGATGATACTCGTTGCATTAAAGCGCGAGATTTTGGTCCGGCTACAACCAAAACCCCTTTTTCTTCGGTTAAAGGGGTAAATTGAACGCTATCGTCTGTTGGCAAGAATCGCCGAATATAATCATGGTCAAGCCTCTGTAGTGCGCCAGCAGAAACCAAATAGAAGCAATCGGACGATTCTTTTAAGATTGTAAACTCAGAATGAATACCTCCGTTAGAATTTAACGCATGGCTCAAAGTGATCTGACCAACTTTCTTGGGCAAGCGATTTGCTACAAAAGAATCTAGAAAACTCGCAGCGCCCTCACCAGATATACGACATTTTGCAAATGCGGTCATATCCAGCACTCCCACATTATTTGTTACGTTCTTAATTTCTCGACCAATAGCTTCAAACCATTTTGAACGTCTAAATGACCAGTCGTCTTTTTGTGGCATACCCTCAGTCGCAAACCAATTAGCACGCTCCCACCCAAATTTCTGTCCAAATACAGCGCCCATCGATTTAAGCTTTTCATAACAAGGTGCTGTTTTTAATGGCCTGCCTGCCTCTCTCTCTTCATCTGGGTAATGAATAACAAATACATTAGAGTAGGCTTCTTCGGTCTTTTCGATAAGGTATTCTTTGCTTACATAATCACCAAATCGCCTTGGATCCACACCAAGCATATCGACTGTTGGTTCACCATCAACAATCCATTCTGCTAGCTGCCATCCAGCTCCGCCAGCTGCCGTTATACCAAAACTATGCCCTTCATTAAGCCAAAAATTATCGACATCCCATGCTGGGCCAATTATAGGGTTGCCATCAGGGGTATAAGCAATCGCGCCATTATAAACTTGCTTAAAACCTACCTCACCAAATGCTGGAACACGCTCAAGAGTAGCCTCAATATGCGGCATCAACCGATCAATATCTTCTTGAAAGAGTTCATACTCCGCTTTCGGGTTCGGTCCATCAACATAACAACATGGCGCGCCTTTTTCGTAAGGACCTAAAATAAATCCGCCGTTTTCCTCTCTTAGATACCAAGACCCATCAGATTCTCTTAAGACAGGCATCTCCGGTAAGCCTGCATCTTGTCGTTTTAATAAATCGGGATGCGGTTCTGTCACTATGTATTGATGCTCGACAGGCATCACCGGCAAATCAAGACCAATCATCTCGCCTGTCTGACGGGCATAATTTCCGGTGGCTGAAACCACATGCTCACAAACTATATCCCCTTTTTCTGTCTTAACAATCCATCCGCCTTGAGACGATTGATCAATGGCTATCACCGCAGTATTTCGATATATGGTTGCACCTCTTGCGCGTGCGCCTTTAGCTAATGCTTGAGTTAGATCAGCCGGTTGTATATATCCGTCGTCAGGGTGAAAGATTGCGCCAACTAAATTATCCGTTTTACATAACGGCCAAAGTTCTTTAATTTGCTTTGGATTCAAAAATTCAACATCAATGCCAATTGTTTTTGCGGTGGCCGCATACTGATAATATTCATCCATCCTATCTTGATTCATCGCAAGACGTAAATTTCCAACTTGACTGAATCCAACTGGTTGATCGGTTTCTTTTTCTAACTCTTTATATAGCTCAACCGAATATTTATGTATCTGACCAACACTGTAACTCATATTAAACAAGGGCAATAATCCCGCGGCATGCCAAGTAGAACCAGAAGTAAGCTCTCCCTTTTCTATTAGAACAACTTCTTCTCCCCACCCTTTTTTTGCCAAGTGGTATAAAGCGCTCACACCAACTACGCCACCGCCAATCACAACTACTTTTGCTTGTGATTTCATATCTCAATTTCCTATTAATTATTATGAAAACAACTGCATAAATATTGCATGCACTTAATACTGTTATTCTATTACGAGTAGATCCATCTTGAAAATAAATCTTTTTATTGATCTTAGAAAAAAATAGCAAGCACTATTCTCAAGTTCATTTATGATCTATACAATAAATAAATATATAGCTGGAGAGAAACATGTCCCGAAGAAGTGGCGGTCGAAAATCAAAAGTTGCTATTCGATCAGCCCCATTAGCAGAAAAAAATAAACCCGTTCATCCAGGCGAATTAGGCGGTCATTACAAACCATTTGAAGATGATGACATGGAGGCAGTGGTTGAGAATATTTATCGTATTCTTGAAGAAATTGGCTTCAATCAAGCCACACCTCACTGTGTCAAAGCTTGCACGGAATATGGAGCAATAATGGGTAGCGATGGCCGTCTAAGAATGCCTCGTGAAATAGTAATAAAAGCAATTGACTCAAGTAATCGTCAATTAACTTTACATGGTCAAGATCCCTCTAATGACATAGAGATTAGTGGCAGTCGCGTATATTTTGCTACGGGTGGCGCAGCAGTAATGATTGCTGATGCAAAAAATAAGACTTACCGTGATTCAACAGCGCAAGACTTATATGATATGGCCAGAATTGTTGATACATGTGAAAACATCCATCTTTTTCAACGTACCTGCGTATTAAGAGATATTGAAGATAACTATGAAATGGATCTTAATACAACCTACAACGC
>Ga0163108_10001046_pt1 | contig 20488 bp, 15 predicted proteins | sample Fk1155metaG_FD_109644 | JGI IMG/M metagenome (GOLD analysis project Ga0163108, IMG submission 109644) | Marine microbial communities from the Central Pacific Ocean - Fk160115 155m metaG | ecosystem: Environmental > Aquatic > Marine > Oceanic > Photic zone | place: The Central Pacific Ocean...
CAAGTGGCAATGGTTTATCAGAAGTCATTTTCCCTTTATACTCAATATAAGCTTGGATTAAAAACTTAATATTTTTATGTGATTTTGAACTAGAAAGAGAAAAAAAGAATCTATTTTTTTCTAAACCAACCTTCTTAATAAGTTCTTCTTCACACTCATCTTCTTTTTCTTCCATTGTAATTGCATTATAAGCAACTTCAATATCATTGAATGGTACCTTCGACCAATCAGCAATCTCTTTTTGTGAAAATTTTGAAACTGTTAAAACTTTTTCAGCTCGACGTATAAATTGTTTTAACAACAGTTGGTAATAAGTTTTTTTAGGGAAATTCCCATAACTCAAGTGATTAAGGTCATGAACTGTAACCATCCAAGGACATGGACAGTACAGTAGGCTAGAAAAACTAGGGCTATGGTAAAGGTCGGCGTTTAATTTTTTTAATATTTTTGGAATCGTAAACAACTCAAACGAACTTAAAAAAGGAGTATTTACTTTTACTTCTTCTACTTCATATTTTAAAAAAATATTGTTATTTTCTTGAGCAGTTAAAACTATAAGCCTATAAGGACTTTTGTCTTTAGGACTTAATAAATGAGACAATCCTTCAACTAAGTCAAAGGTGTATTTACCTATACCATGAGGATCCTTCGTTACCATTCTTGCATCAATTACAACTTTAGGCTGCATGTTTTTTTCTCACTCCAGCCCAAAGCAATATCCAAGAAACTGACCACATCATTTGATGCATTACCTTGCCTTCCCAAAAGTTAACCTGAGTTAAACCATTTAAATGGAAAACAAGCCAAGCACAAATTAATCCAACACATAAGTGAACTTCAACACCATTTCTATATAGCTTAAATAATAAATAAAATATAAAAATAGAATATAAAATCCAACTCAAAAGCCCAATAATCCCGGTACCACTAAGCATTTCAATAAAGTTATTATGCGCATGACTATAAAAGCTTTTTTTTGAACCCTTGTTTTTTTGTTCAAAGTAGTGCTTAGACAGTTCTTGAGTTTTTCTCCAACCCACCCCAGTTAATGGGCGCTCCTTAAAAAACTCAAAATTAGCCTTCCAAAGCTCAATCCTAGTCCCTATGCCTATCTTTGTATTTATTCTCTCTTTTACAGCCGGTAACTGAAAAGCTGCTGCAGATATAACAAGTAATACCAATGAAATAAAAGCGTAATATCTTTTAGGGGCATTCCAAACAAACCAAACAATAATCCCTAATGGAAGTGAAATCCAAAGCATTCTTGAAAAAGATAAAAACAATGTCACTCCGCCCAATAGAACAATAGTAAGCAAATAAGGTGTATTAAAAATTCTTGTCTTACCTCTATCTACAAAAGCTAACTGTTCTCTCAAAAGACCAAGACCAATAAAAAAAGGAAAAATTAATGTACTAGCTGTAGATAAATGATGCCCAAAAAGAAGCGTGCTATGAAAATACTCTTTTGAAGATGGAATCACTTGATAGTTTGGCCACCCCCAAAAAAACTGAAGTATCCCAAAACAAGAAATAAGCCCAAATGCCGTCATCCAAACCTTTAATATAGAACGTAAATGATGATCAGATAGAGTTCTCATTCTTGTCACCACTAAAACGGGTAAAAACAAATACCAAACCTTAAAAAACCGCTCTAGAACATTCCCACTGACATTTTTTGAATTATAAACCAAAGGAAATAAATCACCTATAACCAAGCTCAATAAACATGCAAACGTTAAAATGAGTGAAATATATAAGTAAATCTTGGAAAAAGGGTGATTTTTTATTTCTAGTCTAAGTTCCTTAAAAACCCCAAAAATGCCATAAGGAGAGGTCATCATTAAAGTAATCAACAAGACACCTACTCCAGCACTCATTATGGCCATAGGACCAAATAAAGACGCTGCATAGATAGCAAAAGCAATTACAACCATGGGTAATGACCGGCTCATTGTTGAAAATCTTACATAGGCGACATAAGGAATCAATCTTTTACTGCTAAAATTTGTCCAAATTTTCTGTATTTTTGACTGTTCATCACTGCTATTCCTCGATATGAACTAAACTAACTATGCGTAACGCTTTTTGGACAATCCTTCGGGTGACAATTTTTGTCTTTTTTTGCAATTTGTCTTTCTTGTCATATGCCAATTCCAATGCTGACTGTACCTTTAATACCGATCAGACTTGCACCCCTTCTCAACTTGGAGTTCATAACCCACAAAAAGCCTTTGGGTGTAAAAGAGCCTTTTTATATCAAAATCAGTTATACCCACTAGACTCAAAACACCAAAATGATGCTGAAAAATTGAGACCTATTATTAGCTCTATGCCAACTGCCATAGAGCAACTCAACTCTTACCAAAACAATCAATTACGTGTGAAAAATGCTACTTATTTAGGAAGTATTGGCATTGGTTTAACGTTAGCAGGACTTCTGACACAAACTATTTTAAGCAATTCAACTGGAGACTCTATTCAAAAGGCTACTTTATACGGTGGGCTTGGACTTGCACTTGGCAGCACTGCATATTCTATTTACATCATTAAAACAAATGACTCTTTTTTAAACAGAGCAGTAGATAACTTTAACTCAAATAATCAAAATAACACTATTGAACTAAGAATAAAAACGGAGGCCTGGTTTTAACTTACTATGCCAAAAAGAACAGACATAAAAAAAATATTACTCATTGGAAGTGGTCCTATACAAATCGGACAAGCCTGTGAATTTGATTACTCAGGAACTCAAGCACTTCAAGCATTAAAAGAAGAAGGTTATGAAGTCATTCTTGTAAACTCGAATCCAGCGACAATTATGACAGACCCAAATCTATCAGATCGAGTTTATTTAGAACCTCTTAATTGTGAATTTTTAGAAAGAATTGTTAGCCAAGAAAAACCAGATGCAATTCTTCCTACAATGGGGGGGCAAACAGCTTTAAACTTAGCTCTCGAACTAAATCAAACTGGGATATTAAAAAAATTAAATATTGAGTTACTTGGAGCATCTCCAGAAGTAATTGAAAAAGCAGAAAACAGGGAACTATTTAAAAATACCATGAAAGAAATTGGTGTTGAAACTGCTAAAAGTGGAATTGCTAAATCCATCGCTGACGGCTTAAATATTTTAGAGGAAATTGGCTTACCTATAATTTTAAGACCTTCGTTTACGCTGGGTGGAGAAGGCGGTGGCGAAGCAAAAACTAAGGAAGAATTTATTGAAATGCTTGAAAAAGCACTCTTTTTGTCTCCGACAAAAGAATGTCTTGTTGAAGAAAGCTTAACTGGATGTAAAGAATTCGAATTAGAAGTTGTAAGAGATCACAACGATAATGTCATAATAGTGTGCTCCATAGAAAACCTTGACCCAATGGGTGTACACACTGGAGATAGCATTACTGTTGCACCAGCTCAAACTTTAACCGACAAAGAATATCAAAACTTAAGAAACCAATCGATTAAAATAATCCGCGCTATAGGTGTTGAAACCGGTGGTTCAAATATCCAGTTTTCAATTCATCCAAAAACGGGGCGAATTATTGTCATTGAAATGAACCCTAGAGTTTCAAGATCAAGCGCACTTGCATCAAAAGCTACAGGATTTCCAATTGCAAGAGTAGCAGCCAAACTTGCTATAGGCTATACATTAGATGAATTAACAAATGACATTACTAAAACAACTCCGTGTAGTTTTGAACCAAGTATTGATTATGTGGTTACAAAAATCCCTCGTTTTGATTTTGAAAAATTTAGACCTACTGATCCATTTTTGACCACTCAAATGAAATCTGTTGGAGAAGTAATGGCTATTGGAAAAACCTTTGAAGAGTCTTTTGGAAAAGCACTTGTTGGGTTAGAAACGAAAAACACTTGGCTAGCCCCCATTGCTAAAAAAAATGATGGTCCACGGTGGAATTTGATAGAAAAACCATATCCAAATAGATTACATGCAATTGCAGATGCAATACGAATGAATGTCTCACTTGAAGAAATTTCCAAAAGATCTGGTATTGATCGCTGGTTTTTAGATCGTATTTCAAAAATTATTGAATGCGAAAAAACTCTCAAAGATAATCAATGGCCAATAGATTATGAAAAACTACATGTCATTAAAAAAAGAGGATGGACTGACCAAGCCATTGCTGAGTTACTTCACATACCTAAAAATAAAATACGTGAAGATAGAATAAAAATGGGTGTGACACAGTCTTTTCACAGTGTTGATACTTGTGCAGCTGAATTTGAAGCGCAAACACCTTATTTTTATAGTAGTTATTTTGGTGAAGATGAATCTGAAATTTCACAAAGAGAAAAAGTTCTTATTATTGGCGGTGGGCCCAATCGTATCGGCCAAGGAATTGAGTTTGACTACTGCTGCGTACATGCTGCCATGGCATTACGTGATTTAGGTTATGAAACTATAATGATTAATTCAAACCCAGAAACAGTCAGTACTGATTTTAATATTTCAGACAAACTTTATTTTGAACCTGTAACACCAGAACATATCTTGGCTATTGCCGAAAAAGAAAAACCTCTTGGTGCAATTATTCAACTGGGTGGGCAAACGCCTCTTAAAATAGCTGAAGAATTAGAAAAAGGCGGCCTTAGAATACTTGGTACAACGACTAAAAATATTCACGCTGCAGAAGATAGAGAAAAGTGTGACCTTATTGCAAAGGAGTTAAAAGTACTTGGATTAGAACAACCTCCAGCAGCTATCGCTAGAACTGCTGAAGAGGCTACTCAAAAAGCCATTAAACTCGGGTTTCCTGTTTTAGTTCGTCCATCATATGTCTTAGGTGGCCGTGGAATGAAAATTGTTCACAATGAAAAATCACTTAAACAATGGATTCATGAAGCAATCTATGTGAGCGATAATCATCCTGTATTAATTGATAGATTTTTAAGTCGCGCCATTGAAGTAGATGTAGACGCAATCAGCGATGGAAAAGAATGCTTTATTGGTGGTCTTATGGAGCATATAGAAGAAGCTGGAATACACTCAGGAGATAGCGCTTGTTCACTTCCTCCTGCAACTCTTTCCGCAAGTGTTTGCCAGCGGATTAGAACTTATACTAGAGAGATTGCAAGAAAACTCCAGGTAAAAGGGCTACTTAATATCCAATTTGCTGTTTTACATGATAAAGTTTTTTTGCTTGAAGTAAATCCAAGAGCTTCCCGTACCACCCCTTTTGTAAGTAAAGCAGTTGGAACCCCTATTGTTAAACTAGCCGTACAACTCATGCTCGGAAAATCATTAAAAGAAATTGGAATTCAAAAAGATCTAGACCTTGAACTAAAAACATTCAATGTAAAAGCACCAGTATTTCCATTTAATAAATTTCCAAAAACAGATATCTTACTTGGCCCAGAAATGAAATCTACTGGTGAAGTGATGGGTATTGGTAAAACATTTTTTGCCGCATATGCTAAAGCACTGAATGCTTCTGGAGTAAAGCTTCCATTAACTGGCAATGCTTTTTTATCAATTAGAAATGAAGATAAGGCTGAAAGTCTACCCATAGCAAAAGAACTAAATGAATTGGGTTTTAAACTTTGGGCCACCAAAGGCACTTGTGATTTTCTTAATAACTATGAACTTAATGTAGAGTCGATCAATAAAGTTTTAGAAGGTGAACCTAATTGTGTACAAGCCATTTTAGAAGATAAGTTTCATCTAGTGGTAAATACAGTTTCAGACGAACAGGCAATTAAAGACAGTTTCTCAATTAGAAGAGCCGCTCTTGAAAGAAAAACTCCTTACAGCACTGTTATTGCCACAGCAAGGGAAATGGTAAACGCTATTAAAGAACAAAAAAAAGGACCATTAGAGATTTTTCCATTATGAATATAAAAGGAACCTGCTGGAATTGTAATACAGATCTAGATCAAGCGAATTACGGCAGACAAGAAACTTGTCCAAAATGTGGAAAAGATTCAAGAGTTTGCTTGAACTGTAGTTTTCACGACCGATCATATAATAATGAATGCAGAGAGCCACAAGCAGACCGGGTCGTTGATAAAGACAAGTCTAATTTTTGTGATTACTTTAACCCTAAATCTGGACACAACCTCACCCCAGGAAAAACCCAAGAAAGCTTAAAATCAGCTGCAGAAACGCTCTTTAAGAAAAAATAGTGTATTTTTTACCCTATTATGCTATCGAGTATTTTATTATGTCTCAAAAAGTGCCAATGACCTTAATCGGCAAAAAAATGTTAGACTTAGAACTTAAAAAGCTTATGAGCGTGGATCGCCCTGAGGTTATTCATGCAATTGAAGTTGCTCGTGGTCATGGTGATCTTTCTGAAAATGCCGATTATTCTGCGGCTAAAGAACGTCAAGGTTTTGTAGAGGGACGTATACAAGAAATTAATGGAAAACTTATTAACGCTGAAGTGATTAATCCAAGTCAAATTCAATCTGAAACTGTTGTGTTTGGGGCAACCATTACTTTAGAAGAAGCTGATTCTGGAAATGAAGTAACTTATCAAATTGTTGGTGTTGATGAAGCAGACATTAAACAAAACAAAGTGGGGATTACCTCACCTATGGCAAGAGCATTAATTGGGAAGCAAGAGGGGGATGAAATTATTGTCAATGCTCCAAAAGGAAAAATCGCCTACACGATTAGCAAACTCGACTACCTCTAAAAAAATTACTACGAACATAGATACTCCTATTCAATACCTAAAAGGAGTCGGCCCTCGTATTGCTTCTATTTTTGCTACAAAAAATATTCATACCATTAAAGATTTACTGTTCTATTTTCCAAGAACCTATGAAGACCGCTCACAATTCAAAACAATTTCTCAACTAGATGCCGGAGCAAAAGCAACGTTAAAATTAAACATCCTTTCAAAACGACGGTTCTCAATGAGAAATCGCAAATCAATTTTAGAAGTCCGTTGCAGTGACCAAACTGGAACTATGAGTCTAAAGTGGTTTTATAGTCCCAAGGGACTTGAAAGCCAACTCACACCAGGAAAAAACATTATAATTTCAGGTACAGTAAAAAAATACCTAAGTCGACACGAAATAATTCACCCGGAAGTCTCCTTCAAGGAAAATACTGTTGATAGTGGAAGGGTTATTCCTGTTTACTCTGAAATAGAAGGCATCTCTACTCGTCAACTGAGAAAAATGATTTTCTTTGCACTTGAAAATCACAAAAAAACATTAAAAGAAGATCTGCCTCTACATTTACTAAAAAAACACTGTCTACCTGCACTTGAACAAGCAATTGAAACCATTCATTTTCCCTCAAAAGAAATTTCACTTGATGACATTGCCACCTTTAATACGCCTCAGCAGCACAGATTAATTTATGAAGAATTTTTAAAGTTTGAATATATTGTTTTAAAACAACGACTCCATATGGAAAAAAAGTTTTCAACTTCATTTTCAATGGATCAATCACTTAAATCATATCAAAGCTTAGCAAAGCTCCTTCCTTTTGAGCTTACCGATGATCAAAAAAAATCGATAACAACTATCATAGAAGATTTATCATTCTCACACCCGATGAATCGATTAATTCAAGGAGATGTTGGATCTGGAAAAACTGCTGTGGCTTTTTTAACTGCCAGTGCAGTTTTAGCTCAAGGAAATCAAGCAGCCTTTATGGCTCCAACAGAAATACTAGCAGAACAACATTATAAAAACGCTTGTAACCTTTTTTCTAATAAACTAAATGTCTGTCTTCTGACAGGAAAAACCTCAACCCCTGAAAGGCAAGGTATTCAAAACCGTCTCAACCGTGGAGAACCTTTATTGTTAATTGGAACCCATGCACTTTTAGAAGACCCTGTTGTTTTTAAGTCACTTGATTATATCTTAATAGATGAACAACAGCGTTTTGGAGTAGAACAACGCCGAACCCTTAGAAATAAAGGGATTCGAAAAGATCTTATTAACCATAAAGAGATTCACCCTCATACACTTGTTTTAACAGCTACCCCAATTCCGCGAACGCTAGCTCTAACAGCATACGGGGACTTATCTATTTCAAGTATTAAACAAAGACCTCCTGGGAGAAAATTTATCCCCACAAAAGTAATACGTCCTAAACAAAAAAAATCAGCATTTGAACACATTCGAAAACAGCTTCAAAAAGGACAGCAAGCATATTTTATTTATCCACTTGTAAATGAAAGTGAAGCAGAAGGTTTTACATCATTAAAATCAGCAATTAAAGAGTCCGAACACTTGTCCAATGTCATTTTTCCTGAATTTAAAGTTGGACTACTTCATGGAAAAATGAAGCCGGATGAAAAACAAAAAATAATGGAAGAATTTAAAAATAATACAATTCAAGTACTCGTGTCTACAACAGTAATAGAAGTGGGTGTTGATGTACCAAATGCTACCGTCATGGTAATTGAACATGCTGAACGGTTTGGATTATCTCAGTTACACCAATTACGAGGCAGAGTAGGTAGAAGTGAGCTTGAATCATATTGTTTTCTTTTTACTAGTAATCAATTTAATGAAATCAGTGAACAACGACTTTGCACACTTGAAAAAACAAATGATGGTTTTGAGATTGCTGAAGCAGATTTAAAAATTCGAGGTCCTGGTGAGTTTCTCGGTAAAAGACAATCTGGCAGTCTACCTTTTCAAATGGCGAACCTTGTAAGAGATCGACACTGGTTAATGAAAGCCAGAGAAGATGCCTTAGCACTCCTTAAAAAAGACCCTGAGCTAAAAACCTTTCCAGAGAATTTCCCTCTGGCCAGATACTTTGCTCAAGAAGGCAATCTTATGTCAGATATTTTAAAAACATCTTAATTTACAGATACTTATCTTAATCTTGTTATACATTGACCGATTAAACGCATTGCGTTAATATTTAAACAGATATGGTAGATTTCTCTAATAAACCCTTAAAAGGCGGTTATAAAATTGTTGGTTCTTATATTCGCCGAAAACGAGAAGCACTAAAAATTTCTCAACGTGCTTTGGGACAACTTTTCTCACCAGTTGTCACCACACAGTTTATTTCTAATGTAGAACGTGGTGTAACACCTTTGCCACCGAACCACGTTGAAACTCTTGCTTCAGCATTAAAAATACCTAAAGAAGAGCTTAAGTTACTTTTAGAAAAAGAATATGCACTAAAACTGTCAACTAAACTTGGAAGTAGTATCAACCTAGATGCCGATCAACCCTCTCAAGCACAAATTAAAGTTTCCCCTCAAGATTATGAATTTATGAGTCAATTTTACAATGCCTACCAACTAGCAGATGAAAAAAGCAGAAATGCACTTCTAGCTGTTTGTGACAGCATACTAAATATTCAAAAACCACCTCAATCTTCAGAATAAAGATGAGGTTTACAACCTTAATACATGAGTAGTAGAACATAAAAAATGGACCCTTCAATACCAAGACCTAAAGGTGCAAAAAGCAAGAAAAATCACCTAATCAATCCTGCTATTCAACATGGATATATTACAACAAAAGACCATACTCGCATTTTTTATAGCAGTGAAGGAACAGGACTTCCTTTAGTTTTTTGCTATGGGCTTGTTTGCTCTAGTTTGCATTGGACATATCAAATCGATTATTTTCAAAAGAATTATCAATCTATTTGGTTCGACTATAGAGGGCATCAAAACTCAGATCGCCCTAAAAATCTAAATTCACTTAACATTGAAACAATTACTTCAGACTTAAAACAACTTTTAGATGAACTTGAAATTGATAAAGCAGTCTTTATTGGACATAGCATGGGTGTAAACGTTATTTTAGATCTATTCAGACAAGCACCTGAAAGAGTTCACGGAATGGTGCTATCAAACGGAACCGCCAGACAACCTTTAGACTCTATTTTTAAAATAAATGCCTTCAAAGGAATTTTTCAATTACTTCAAAAGGCACATGGAAAAGTTCCACAGGTTTTTGAATTTTTGTGGAAAAGACAAAAAGCAAATCCATTTATAAAAGCTTTAGTATCTCTTGGTGGGTTCAACCCAAGCCTTACTCACGAAAAAGATATAGAACTATATATCCAACAAGTTGCAAACATGGATCCAGAAATATTTTTTAATCTTATTCAAAATTATGACAGGTATGATGCAACCGCATGGTTGCACACCATTAAAGCACCTGCACTTATACTTTCTGGAGAGATTGACTTTGTCATTCCAACAGAACAACAAGAGCTCATGCATCAACTCATGCCAAACAGTCGATTAGAAATAATACGTCAAGGGAGTCATTGCCCACAAATGGATCTACATGAGCTTGTAAATTTAAAAATTGAAAAGTTTTTAAAAGAAATTCAATTCATTGAAAAAAACGCTTAAGGAAGAATCTTCCAGTCAACCCAAGGAAACCGCCAATCAATCCAGTTACTAGATTCAATCCCATTATTAAAAAGTAATCTTCTTGTTGAACTTGCACAAAGCTGCCCGTGACATCGCCCCTCACCAACATGTGTGGCTGATAAAACAGCCTCTGGAGAATTCAATTGGCCATTTTCAATTCGTTCACGTACTTGCGCCGAGGTTTTTCTTGAGCAAGGACATAAGTCTCCATACGACTGCTCTTGGTTAGGTAAAAACTTTAAACTTAATCCACTATGAATTTTTTCCTGACAAGCTAGCTTTTTGTTCCCGTCCACTAAGATCTGACATAAACCACAACTCCCATCAGAACAAAATAATATATCTCCTGAACGTTCTCTGCCCATCTCAAAAAGGGCAATGGATATCGGCTGATTTTGTCTAGCCAACCTTTTTTCTCCTTCAAGCATAATCTCAACTTTTTTGTCTTCAGGGAAATTTAAACTAGCTAAATATGTTTCATCATCAATATCTCTCGAATGAACGGGATGAATACCTCTGCCATCCCAAGCTAAATGAATAGGGACCTTTACCTGTACAAGCTGATTTTGTTTTCCTTGATAACTCGAAATTTCAATTACTTCATCAACTCTCACTGTCCCCAGCTTATCTCCCAACCTATTGACCAAAATAGCGCTTTCACCGTTTTTCCACTGATATTTTCCTCGCCAAGAAAACGTTAAATGCACTAATGATTGATCATCTTTATGATCAATTAACGTAATGGATGAACTAGGACAAATATCTAAACATACTCCACAAGCTGTACAATCAGATTCAATTAAAAAACTTTCCTTACCCTTGGGGTTTCGATTTATTTTTATGGCTGACTCAGGGCAAGACTTTTCACATAAATTACATGTGATTGATTCAAAACACTCAATAGAAACAACTGCCCTTTTTAAGTAAGCTTTTTGAGGAATTCCTGAAAATTTTTTAATTTGATTCATCTCTTCTTGGTCAATTAGTTTTCCATCGTATTTTGGATCGAAGGGTTCTTCTCTATGATTAGCAATAAATTTAAGTCTTTTTTTTGATCTTCTAAAAATATTTTCTAATTGGTTTTTTTGATCACCTAAATCCGTAACAAGTGACTTAATTATCTTACATGCTAACCATCGACCATGCTCTTCTTCTTTTACCCAACTTTCAACGTCTTGCTCTTTTTTCTCAAGTGCCGTTTGATCAATTTCAAATAAGAACGAACCAGGTGGATACTCTCTCACTTGTGGCATTTTAATAAAAGGACCAGCAGAAACAACTCTTGCCACCTCTAATCTTTGTATTAAATCAGAAAGCTGAATTCTTAACTCCCAAATTAATGCACCTTTTTTCTTCAGTTCAATTGGAGTACCATAAATAATTTTTCCACCTAGTGACTCGAATCTTCTTTTCTCTACTTCCCAACCAGAGTATTTTTTTGCATTCCACTTTCCAAAACTTTCAACACAGTAAACCTGATAAACACCTTGCTCAATTAACGATGAACCAAACTGAAAAGCCTGATTACTTGTACCTAAAATAACAGTAGATGGTACCCATGAAACATGGCTCTCCCGAGCCAAATACCTTGCAGTTTCAATTGAAATCAATCCTGGAGATCTCCAGCCTGGAAATGGATCCGGAAAATTAAGCACAGGAGAAAACCTCACAATGGATCGCGCCTGAATTCGATGAATTCTTTTTTGTAAGTCTTGAGCCAAAATAACTCCACCAAACTCTGCCAAAGGAACCACCCCCATAGCAACAAGATCTCGCCCGCCAAAAAGACCTACCTTTAACCCCATCTCTGCACATAATGCGGACAATGTCCTCACTCCAACTGAAGGCCATTGACTCAACCGTGGCCCAGCAACTACTGCAACATCAAAAAAACCATCCCTAACAGAAAAGCTCACAAAAACCTCTTAGTAACTTTTTGAGAATTATCAACTACATTCATTAATGGGCCATCACAACCCGGTACCAAACATAGCTTATACGAAGAAAGCTCTGCTGTTATTTCTTTTTCATTTTCCCACTGAAAAACTAATCTTGGCTCCATTGATCTCACCGAAAACCAATCCCAATTTAAGAAATCGCGACAAAATCTTGATAAATCAGAAAATGACTGAGCACTTGCCAAAGAATTTTCAGGTTTAAAAGAAAGATACCCCTTCCAAGGAATAAGTTTTCCTGCTTTTAAAATTTTTAATACATTAAGGTCAGATTTATTCTTTTCTGGGTCTCCCTCTGCATCTGCCCAAACAACCATATCTTCATAAATTCCGATGACCTGAGGACTTAGAAGCTCTCTGCTTAACAAACCCCACTCTTCCCAAACCCTAACCCCAGTTGGTAAGATCGACTTAAATATATCTTTGTTCTTTATATATAGCTTTAATTTTGCAGCTAAGTAACTTTCGATCCAATAGCTCAACCGTGGAGTCCAAAAAACTATTACACCTTCTGAAACTTTAGATTTTTTCATGCTTTTTTGCGAATAAAACTGAATTCCATCTTTAGTCAACTCTATTTGAGTTGCATTACAAACCACCCTTTGTTTTCCAAGCCTCTCTCTTACATACTCCAATAAACCAATGCGATACCTTAATAAATCAACATCAACCATCTTTGGTGTAATAACAGCCTTAAGTAATTCGTGTTCACTATTTAAATCTACACAAGAAACACCTGGAAAATTTTTGCTAATAATTGCCCCACTGAGATTCTTACTTTGAAACTTTAAATCAATTGCCTTTAAGTAAATTTCCTCTATATCTTCTTGGCTATAACCAACACTATCTTTCAGTAATGCCCCAGGTGAATGAACCCATAATCGAGAACGCCCCCTTATACATGGAGCTGTATCATCAAAAAATCCTTCTTTTTGAATTCCCTCTTCCCAATATTCCACTGCTCCTGGAAAATCTGGTCTCAATATTTCAAGCGCACTTTGGGGCGTACTCTTTTTCAACCGTAATGGATTATCTAGAATTTCACTCGAAGGCAAAAAAGGGTCTAATGGAAATTCTGAGTTTTCACGAAAAAAATCCCAATCTGGATTTAAGATAATAACCTTTTTTCCTTCTGCAATAAATCGACTTGCAGCAACTAAGGGGGCTACTCCTGTCCCGATTAAAACAATGTCACTCGTTAGCGACATTCATCAAACTCCCCATAGCTCTTTTCATTGCTGCTTGCATTTGAGATTTTTTGTATTCGCTATGCGCACTCAACCCTTTTTCATTTTCTTGCGCACTTTTATAGTCTGTTATTTGAACTTCAAACGGATAAAAAAATCGAATTTCTCTTTGCAAATATTTTAAATCAATCCTATCAACAGCTTGCTTAAATGCATCACTTAGTTTTTCTTTTTCGGCTTTTGATTTTAGATCTTTTACATCATCAAATAAAGGGTTGCTTATTTTAATCAACTGCCTAGACGTAAATTGAATAGCTCTATAGTAAGCACTACTATGAGGATTTTCGCTTTCAAATTGATTTAATTTACAAAAACCCTCTAACTCCTCATTTAATTCTTCTTCAGTAATTTTGTTCATTTCATAGTCATGTAGTAATGAATCTATTTTACTTTTTAACAACTCTACATTTACTAATGAGTTTTTAGAGCGACTAGGTTTAATGTTTGCAGGCACAACAAGCATTGTATCTTTAAGGTACTTCACCAAGCAAAGAGAATTTAATCGTGTTTTAGTGATAAAACGAATTCCAAATTGATCAAAAATATCCTCCATTACATTTTCTGGTTTATGAAGCATTTTAATTAAAATAGATTCACGTGACTTTTTTGGTTTTGTTTCAAATGCAGCTAACTCTATTCTCATCTTATCTTCTAAGCTTTTTCCAAAAAAAAGAGTCCCATCTTTACTTCGATGAACCATCTTATAAAACTTATCAAATATTTGCTGCTGAATATCTGCAAAATAGTTTACTCTTATATCCTTATCAACGTGTACAATTGTATGAATAACTTTTAATAAACAACACGACCAGTTTCTCAGCGCTATTCCCTGAGTATCTGTAGACTGCCCTGGATAACTAACACTTGCCATTAGTAATAGCTCTCGAACATCTGTTAGTTCTAATATCTTTCTTGGTATCTCAAGTTTTAGACCTTCTGGATTTTCTGGATATAAAAAATATGTTCGAATAAAATGAATGGCTTCATGAAAATTTCCAAGCACTTCTCCATTTTGAATTGGATCATCCAAATTAAATCCATAAGATTTAATAAAACAGTCTGCTTCCTCTATCCTTGCCATTGGAATCCCAGAAAGCCCGTGGTGGTAATCAACAAGAGATTTCCCTCCTAGAATTACTTCCAAGGCATCCCATTTAAAATCATATCTTTTATAAACCAAGTCAGACATTAATCATTACCTTAACGAAATGGGTCGATTACATCAATGATTCTTCACTAAGAAATTTAATTCATCAAGTCAAAAAGAAAGGTTCTTTTTGACTTGATCTTTGATAAAGTATTTATTGCTATTAATCATGTAACCCAATAAAACCTTTTTTGTATTTTTATGTTAAAAAAATTTAATTCACCTAAAAAATGCTGCGCACTGACAATTGCTACCTTCTTTGGTGTCGGTCTCATTCCTCTTGCTCCTGGAACTTATGGTTCACTTGCCGCACTTCCTTTAGTCTACTTTACAGCTCAAGTTCCACTTGTTTTGCGTATCTGTTTATGGAGTTTTATTTGTATTTTAGGAATATGGGCTGCTCGAGTTTATGATGAAACTTTAGACTCAAAAGACAATAATAGCATTGTTATTGATGAAGTGATTGGAGTTGCAATTGCATCGTGGGCTGCCGGAACTAACCTTTATCACTATATCCTTGCTTTTATATTATTTCGTATTTTTGATATTCTAAAACCTCCACCAGTCCGACAACTAGATCAATGGTCTCATAAAAAGAGTAAACCTAATGGCTCTATTTTTTCACCATGGCAAAGCTCCATTGGTGTTATAGGTGATGATGTTCTAGCTGGATTGTTGGCCTTTTTAGTTATCTTTTTGTTACAGTTTTTCGAAGTCTTAAAGTTATGATAAAAAAAAATAACACTGTATTAATCAAAGAAGCTAAATTATTAGGTCAATTACTAAAAAAAAATAAAGCCCACCTAGTATTAGCAGAAAGCTGCACAGGTGGAATGATTGCATCTGCCTTAACCCAAGTTCCTGGTGTTTCAACTTATTTCTGTGGATCAGCCGTAGTCTATAGAGACCTTACCAAAAATCAATGGCTTAAAATTCCTAAAAATCTCATTCAAAAACATGGTGATGTCAGTGAAGTGATTACATTAAAACTAGCAAAAGAACTTCTCAATAAAACTACTGAAGCTGATTTATCATTAGCAATTACTGGACACCTTGGACCAAACTCTCCCCAAAAATTAGATGGTGTAATTTTTATATCAATCGCAATGCGTCAATCTTTTGCGCAGCGTCTATTTTCCCCTCAAAGCTCTTTTCCTCAAAAAGATCTTATTGGTTTTGTTCATAAACAACGATTACTGCCTTCTAAAAAACCTCCTAGTTTACTCAGCATTCGACAGTCACGCCAGTTGTCTGCTTCTCATTCGGCATTGTTGATGGTACGCTCATTGCTCGAGTTTTCAGCAAAATGAAGGAGAATTAAGCATGCAAAAAAGTTCAATTAAAAATGTATCAACCCCAGACCATTCCCAAAAAACCAAAGCTCTTGAATTAGCGATTCAAAGCATTGAAAAACAATTTGGAAAAGGTTCAATTATGCGCCTTGGAAAAAATGAAACCTTGGCTCCAGCTGACCTTTCTGTTGTTCCAACTGGTTCTTTAGGGTTAGACATCGCACTTGGAATTGGTGGCCTTCCTAGAGGAAGAGTTGTAGAAATCTTTGGACCAGAATCTTCTGGTAAAACAACATTAGCATTACATGCAATTGCAGAAATACAAAAACAAGGTGGAAATGCAGCTTTTGTAGACGCAGAACATGCACTAGATGTCGACTATGCTCGCAAGCTTGGAGTAAATACAGATGACTTATTGATTTCACAACCAGACACTGGAGAACAAGCTTTAGAAATTACTGACATGATGGTTCGCTCTGGAGGTGTGGATCTTCTTGTTGTTGACTCTGTAGCTGCTTTAGTTCCTCGTGCAGAAATTGAAGGAGAAATGGGAGATTCTCACATGGGTCTTCAAGCTAGATTAATGAGTCAAGCATTGAGAAAACTAACTGGATCAATTAACCGCAGTAAAACACTAGTCGTTTTCATTAATCAACTGAGAATGAAAATTGGTATTATGTTTGGAAATCCAGAAACCACTACAGGTGGAAATGCATTAAAATTTTACGCTACTGTTAGACTTGATATCCGACGAATTGGAGCAATTAAAGGAAGTGAAAGTGTCATTGGAAATAGAACAAGAGTGAAAGTTGTAAAAAACAAGATGGCACCTCCATTTAAAGAAGTCGAATTTGACATCCTTTATGGTGAAGGTATTTCTCAAGAAGGCGACTTACTTGATCTTGCAGTTAAATTTGAAGTCGTTGAAAAAAGTGGTGCTTGGTACACCTACAATGACGAGCGAATTGGTCAAGGACGTGATAATGCACGAATTTGGCTAAAAGAGCACTCAAAAGAGAAAAATGCCATTCACAAGCTTGTATTAGAAAAATCTGGGATTAGCCGCCCTGCAAATGCAGATTCGCCTGCAGGTGCTCAAGTTGCTGGCAAAGTAACAAACCCCCTAAATGATAAAAAAGGGGCTGTTCAATCCAAAGCGAAAATAAAGCGATAATCAATTTTTCTAAGCTTATTTTATAAAAAACCTTAAATCAGCCCTAAGAAGAGATTCTTAGGGCTGATTTTCTTTGTGATTCTGATCATTTCTGAGTAAAAAGGAAGATATGAAAAAAGCTGCAGAAATTCGTTCTTTATTCTTGAGCTACTTTAAAGACAAAGACCACACGATCGTTGAAAGCTCTTCTTTGGTACCTCAAAATGACCCCACACTTCTTTTTACAAATGCTGGAATGGTTCAATTTAAAGATGCCTTTTTAGGCAACGAAAAAAAACCGTATAAGCGAGCAACCTCTTCACAAAAATGTGTCAGAGCCGGTGGAAAACATAATGACTTAGAAAATGTTGGCCACACAGCAAGACATCACACCTTTTTCGAAATGCTTGGTAATTTTTCATTTGGAGATTACTTTAAATCAGAAGCAATTGCTTATGCATGGGAATTCATTACTCAGGAACTTAAACTTCCAAAAGAAAAACTTTATATTACAGTTCATACTGATGACGACGAAGCTGCAGAGATTTGGCATAAACAAGAAGGCATTCCAAAAGAAAAAATCTCACGATTTGATAAAGATAACTTTTGGCAAATGGCAGATACTGGTCCTTGTGGTCCATGCAGTGAAATTTTTGTCGATCGTGGAGAAAAATATAGCTGTGGTAAAAAAAGCTGTGCCGTCGGTTGTGAATGCGATCGATATATGGAATTTTGGAATCTTGTATTTATGCAGTTTAATAAAGATGAAAATGGAAAAATGACCCCACTTCCAAAACCATCTGTGGATACTGGCATGGGATTAGAGCGAATCGCTCTCATACTCCAAGAAGTTGAAACAAACTATGAGACCGATTTATTTCAAAGCATTTTTAATGAAATTGGAAAACTTACTCAAGTTAGATACGACCCTAAAAATAAAGAAGTTTTTTCTTTTAGAGTAATTGCAGACCATATCCGTGCTTGCACTTTTTTAATGAGCGATGGTGTTTTACCTTCAAATGAAGGTAGAGGATATGTCTTAAGAAGAATAATTCGAAGAGCAATTCGTTACGGAAAAAATCTTGGACTTAATAAACCCTTTTTATTTGATCTATCTCAGTTTGTTATTGAACAAATGAATGAGGCCTATCCAGACCTAGAAGAGAAAAAGGAATTCATACAAAAAGCCCTTTATGCCGAAGAGGAACAGTTTTACAAAACTCTTGAAAAAGGTCTTTTACTGCTAGAAGAAGAAATACAAAAACTCAGTCTAAAAAGTTCACTATCAGGAGAAATTGCTTTTAAGCTTTATGACACTTACGGCTTTCCATGTGACCTTACAAAAACAATCTGTCAAGAAAAGGGGCTTACTGTCGACGAGGAAGCCTTTGAGAGGTGTATGGATAAACAAAGATCTGAATCCAGAAAACACTGGAAGGGATCTGGTGAAGGAGCGGTTGACAACACCTACTTAAAAATTACAAATGAACTTAAATCAAAAAATCTAATTCCTGAGTTTACAGGTTACACCAGCCAAGAAGAAACTTCTGAGTGTTTGGCTATTCTAACAAGAAAAAATGACAAACTCACAAATGTAAACAACTACAAAACAAAGCCAGATGATGAGATTGAACTTATCTTCAAAAAAACACCTTTTTATGGTGAAAGTGGTGGACAAGCTGGTGACCAAGGAAAGGTTTTTAGTCCTTCTGGGTTTGAAGCAATGGTAACAGATGTACAAAGACCAAAAGATGAGTTAATCGTTGCACATGTAAAACCCACTCAAGGTGAAATAAAGGTAGGAGATCAAATTACCCAACAAACCGACAAAAAGCTAAGGGCGCTTACTGCCAAAAACCATACCGCAACTCATATATTACATTGGGCATTACGAGAGGTGTTAGGAAAGCATGTTAAACAAGCAGGCTCACTCGTAAACTCTGAACACCTTCGATTTGATTTTACTCATTTTCAAGCTGTAACTCCTGAAGAACTACAAAAAATAGAATCTATGATTAATGAAAAAATATGGAGCAGTCAGCCTGTATCAAAAAAAGAAATGGATAAAAATGAAGCAACAAAAGCTGGAGCTATTGCTTTTTTTGGGGAAAAGTATGGTGACACAGTACGAGTTGTTAAAGTAGGAGATTTTTCAACTGAGCTTTGTGGTGGCACACATATCGATCAAAGTGATGAGATTCATCTATTTAAAATTGCACAAGAAATGAGCATTGCCTCAGGTGTTAGAAGAATCGTCGCCTATACCTCAGAAAAAGCATTCCAATACCTCAATGAAAAAGAACTAGAAACCAAGCAAGTGCGAGATACTTTAAAAGCTTCAAGCACTAAAGGTGTTTTAGATAAAATACAAAAACTAAATGCTAATGAAAAGAACCTTAAAAAAGAAATTGAGAAACTAAAGTCAAAAACTGCAATAAATGAGATCGATGAATTACTCAATAACAAAAAAGATATTCATGGAACACCTTTTTTAGGAACAACCTGCCAACCTGATGCAAGTGGAATAAAACACCTAAGAGAACTTTCAGATCGCCTTAAGCAAAAAGAGCCCCAAGCCGTTATTTTACTTGCCATGAACAATGTAGAAAAACAAACGGTTCATTTACTTGCTGCAGTTGGGCCTGATGGACCAAAAAAAGTTCATGCTGGGAAACTCATTCAAGAGTTAGCTCCAATTATTGGCGGAAAAGGCGGCGGAAAACCAGACCTTGCTCAAGCGGGCGGAAGAGATTCATCTCGATTAGATAAAGTTTTTGCTCAAGCAGAAAAAATTATTTCAAAACACCTCTCATAAAGGAAGACACACATGATACAAGTAAGAACAAAGCTAAAACAAGCAGCTGTTATTTTTTGTGTATTATCAGTTTCATTTTTTTCATCTTGCACTGGAAAAAAATCTGACAACGCAAAAACAATGACATACTACGGACATCAGTCAGATGATGTAAAAACTTTTGATCCAGCGAATGCTTATGATTCAATTAGTTGGGATATTATACCAAGCGTCTATGACACACTTTATCAATATTCCTACCTTAAAGAACCTTATGAGTTAGAGCCTCTTTTAGCTGCTGACATGCCAACCTTTTCTAAAGACAAAAAAACTGTAACAATCCGAATAAAAAAAGGGGTTATGTTTCATGACGATGAAGCATTTAAGCAAACCAAAGGAAAGGGAAGAGAGTTAACCGCGAATGACTTTGTCTTTGCGCTTAAAAGGTTAGCCGTTCCTTCAATTCAATCTCAAGGCTGGTGGCTTTTTGATGAAAAAATTGTTGGTCTAAATCAATTTAGAAATTCACTGAAAGAGTTATCAAAAGCTGATGCACTGAAGAA
>Ga0163108_10001047_pt1 | contig 20484 bp, 17 predicted proteins | sample Fk1155metaG_FD_109644 | JGI IMG/M metagenome (GOLD analysis project Ga0163108, IMG submission 109644) | Marine microbial communities from the Central Pacific Ocean - Fk160115 155m metaG | ecosystem: Environmental > Aquatic > Marine > Oceanic > Photic zone | place: The Central Pacific Ocean...
ACACCATTTCTATATTCATCAATTACAAATGAAGCAACAAAATTTCCTGCCATCTTAGCACTCCATGTAAGAGCTCCTGTAATAGAATCTAAAGAGAATACAGCAGCAGAATCTGAATAAGTAGAGTCTGAAAGATATTCATATCCAGAGACTGTACTAGTTTGCCCTAAAGGAGTAGCTAAAGACCATGCCAAAGAATCTCCATCCGGATCAAAAGGAAGTGGATTATATTGCCAAAGCGTATGTGCTGGCAAATAAGCAACAGGAGGAGAAGTATATGATGCAGAAGAATTAGGATTCACACTATCAGAAGTAAAATAAGTCGTTAGTCTCATACTTTCACTAAGAGGATTTGACATATTGATAATCGCTCCATTTCTACAACATTCTTGATAGCTTATTGAATAATATCCATCTCCTGGTACGGTTATGGTATCATTATAAACATAAACTTCTACTCCATAAACGGATTGAACTGGCAGAAATAAACCACCAGAACTCGTGTCGAAAGAAACAGTAGAGCTAAATAAAGAATTCCAATTCCCAGAAGTGTCGAGTTCACTTACATTGAAAACAGCATTTATACCTATAGGAACTCCTATTGTATCCCTATACGCTGTTAATTCTACCGCATAATGAGAACCTAAAGAATCTGTTCCCAAATACGAAGTAATAATTTGCCCACCCATTAGATGAGTTGCATAAGTTGAAACAGCCATTACTGAAACAAAAAACAGTGTAATTAGTTTTTTCATGATTTAAAATTTAAATTAATAATTATATTTTTTCATTATGATACGACAAATTTCGTGTAAAATATACACAAAACAATAAAAATCAAATAAAACTTAATATTATCTTATTTGTTCAAAATTACATATCTAAGGATCTCTATCTTATACAATTATAGTATCTCTTACTTTTCAGAACAAATTTTTAGACAGAACTTGTAAGAAATAAATCCTTAAATATTATATTTGAAAATCTAAAAATACATAAATTTTTGAAACAACAACTCATAATCACTAAAGATGGTTCACATTCTCTTTTTGTTCCAAGACTTAATGAAACTTATCATTCCAAGAATGGTGCTATTACAGAAGCAATTCATGTTTTTATTAAAAATGGGCTTCACTTCCACCCAAAACGGAATTTGAATATCTTAGAGATTGGTTTTGGTACAGGATTAAACACCTTTCTCACATTGGAAAACTTAGGAAATAAAAGAGTGAGTTATAGTTCTTTAGAACCATTTCCTATTACAGAAGAAATTTACAATAAACTAAACTTCCATACCTTCACAAAATCAGATGAAGAATCTTTCTTAAAGCTACATAATTGTGAGTGGGAAAAAGAGATAAAACTATCTCCTAATTTTACTTTCTTCAAAACAAATAATAAGCTAGAAAACTTTAAAGGTGGAAAATTTGATCTTATTTATTTTGATGCTTTTGCTCCTAAGAAACAAGAAGAAATGTGGGAAAAGAAAGTTTTTGAAAAGTGCTATTATTTACTAAATGAAAATGGGGTTCTAGTAACTTATTGTGCTAAAGGAACAGTAAAACGAACGCTTAAATCAGTAGGATTTGCAGTTGAAAGTTTAGTTGGTCCTCCAGGAAAAAGAGAGATGGTAAGGGCTAATAAAAAATAGCTGCTAAAATATTCTTGATTCCTTTATAAGCACAAAAGAAAACAAAGGGGAAAATAAGGATTGCAATTACAATAATAGTATAACTGCCGTGCTCCATATTATTAAAGCCAATATACAAAAGAGACGCATCCATCAAAATAGTTAAAGAAGTGACCGAAAGCCAAATCAGTCCTTTTATTAGCTTCTCCTTATCCATTATAATTGTCAACTGCTTTTCGAACTGATCCGTGTTGGACTAAAAGTTGTTCTGCTTTTTCATAATCAATTCCTAACTCCTTCATTATCATCTTTGCTCCTCTATCAACTAATTTGTTATTGGAGAGTTGCATATCCACCATTTTGTTACCTTTTACTTTTCCTAATTTTATCATTATAGTAGTTGAAATCATATTAAGCACTAACTTTTGAGCCGTACCAGCTTTCATTCTGGTACTTCCTGTAACAAATTCAGGCCCCACTATTACCTCAATAGGAAAATCAGCAACTTTTGAAAGAGGAGAGTTTGTATTACAAACAATACAAGCGGTAGTAATATTTTGTTTTTGACAATTTTCTAAAGCACCAATTACATAAGGAGTAGTACCGGAAGCAGCAATGCCAATTACTACATCATTTCTATTAATATTTTGCTTTAGCAAGTCTTCCCAACCCAAATTTTTATCATCCTCTGCAAACTCTACTGCCTTTCTAATTGCCTTATCCCCACCAGCCATCAGCCCAACTACCAAGCTATGTTCCACTCCAAAAGTTGGCGGACATTCAGAAGCATCAACAATTCCAAGTCGACCAGAAGTTCCTGCTCCAATATAAAACAATCTCCCTCCATTTTTCATTTTAGGAAAAATAGTTGCTACTAATCTTTCAATTTTTGGAATTTGTTCTTCTACAAAGTGGGCTACCGTTTTATCTTCCCTATTAATATTGATAAGCAAGTCTGAAATACTCATCTGCTCTAAGCCATCATAAAAAGAATCCGATTCAGTGGTTTTGTTCATTTAATAAATAGAAGGAAATTTGGCAGGATTCGATTCATGCATGATAGTATATACTTTCTCAAATATATCTTCTGCTGATGGTTTTGAAAAATAATCCCCATCTTTTCCATAAGCTGGCCTATGGGCTTTTGCAGTTAATGTTTGTGGCTCAGAATCTAAATAATTATATGCACCTTGTTCTTCTACAATTTTTTGTAAAATATACGCAGAAGCGCCTCCTGGAACATCCTCGTCAACTACAAGTAAGCGATTGGTTCTCTTCACGCTTTCTACAATATCATGATTTAAATCAAAAGGTACTAAGGTTTGTGTATCAATCACTTCTATATTAATACCTGTATCAGCCAATAAATCAGCAGCTGTAGTTACAATTTTCCAGGTAGATCCATAAGAAACTACCGTTACATCTGTTCCTTCTCTTGTTGTTTCCACCACTCCAAGAGGAGTACGGAATTCCCCCATATTATTTGGTAATTTTTCTTTTGAGCGATAGCCATTTAAACATTCGATAACCATCCCAGGATCGTTTGCAGCCATTAAAGTATTGTAAAAACCAGCTGCTTTTGTCATGTTTCTAGGGACACACAAATTTACTCCTCTTGTCCCATGAATAATCATACCCATTGGCGAACCAGAATGCCAAATCCCTTCCAATCTATGTCCTCTAGTCCTAATAATTACAGGTGCAGTTTGTCCACCATGCGTTCTATAATGCAAGGATGCTATATCATCTGCCATTGTTTGGAAAGCATATAAAAGATAGTCCAAATACTGTATTTCTGCAATAGGCCGCAAACCTCTTAGCGACATACCAATTCCCTGACCTAAAATAGTTGTTTCACGAATACCTGTGTCTGCTACTCTTGTTTCTCCAAATTTTACTTGCAAACCCTCTACTCCTTGATTTACTCCTCCAATCTTACCAACATCTTCTCCAAAAATCATAGCCTCTGGAATATTTTCAAACATTTGATGAAAATTATCTCTTAATATAATTCGTGCGTCTACTTTTTCTGCATTTGTATCATAAGTTGCTAAAACTTCTTGCACTTTTCGAGCAGAAGTTGCTGTTTCATTGTAAAGTTTTGTATTATATCTGATTTTATTTTCTCTGCTTAATTTAGTAATAAACTCTGAGAGTTTTGCTTTTTCCGTAATATCCTCTGTAGCTATTTTAGCCATTACTTTTCTTCCAACTGACAAATAATCTCTTCTGAAGATTCCAAACATTTCTGATTGTTTCAAGTCAGTAATCCAGACATCCAATTCTGAGATATTCGTTTTTTCCTTTATAGAATCTAGAATTACTAATAGCTCATTCAATTCAGCTTTTAGTGGTTTTTGATAGGCCTTCCAAGCTTCCTGTTTTTCCGTTTTTACAAATTCTTTTACCTCAGAACATATAGAATCTAATTCTTCTTTTGTAGCTATCTTGCTTTCCACAATCCACTCACCAAATTTTTTGATACAATCAAAATCTTCTTCCCATTGTAACCTCTTTTTGCTTTTATACCTTTCATGAGAACCAGAAGTAGAATGACCTGTTGGTTGGGTCATCTCTAACACATGGATAATACAAGGAATATGATCTTCTCTAGCAAGCTTTTCGCACTTCTCATAAGCATCTATTAGTGCAGGATAATCCCAACCCCTAACTTTCATTATCTCAAAACCTTCTCCTTGTTCATCTCTCTGAAATCCTTTCAAAATCTCAGAAACATCTGATTTTGTCATTTGCACATCATTGGCAACCGAAATACCATAACCATCATCCCAAACTGAGATAACTACTGGGACTTGCAATACGCCAATAGCATTTACTGCTTCAAAGAAATGTCCTTCTGCACAAGAAGAATTTCCAATAGTGGCATAAGCCACTTCATTTCCTCTACTAGTAAATTTTGATTTCTTTTTTGCTAATGTGTCATTTTCTCTGTACACTTTGGATGCTTGTGCTAAACCAACCAATCTTGGAAATTGTGAAGTTAAACAAGCCATGTCAGAAGAAGAATTTTTTTGTTCCATCAAGTTCCTCCAGCTTCCATCTTCATTTAAAAACCTGCTTCCAAAATGATTCATCATTTGCCTTGAACCTGAACTTGGTTCAGCTGATAGCTCAGGATTCCCGTATAAATGAGAAAACATTTGCCTTGTTGAAAGCTGGCCTAAAGCCATCATTAAGGTTTGATCTCTATAATATCCTGCACGAAAATCTCCATTTCTAAATACTTTTGATAACGCAATTTGAGCCAATTCCTTTCCGTCCCCAAATATACCAAAACTACCCTTTCCTGAAAGCACATCACGCCTTCCCAATAAACTTGCTTCTCGACATTCATTTATCAATCTGTAATCAGATAATATAGTGTTCTTAAAATCATTTATTGTCATCTTTTTCTTAGTATGTTCTTTCACACTCATATGTTTTCTTATTTAAAAAATCGGAATACAAAAATACTCAATTATTCGCATATAATTTATCTTTTACTATATAGAAAAAAGGGATTAAATTTTTTGTTTAGTATAATTGTCGTTTATAAAAAGATATTTATATTTGCAACCCTTATATTGAGGATTAATCACGAGATGGTTTAACCAAATAAATTAAAGAAAATGGCAACAAGAATTAGACTACAAAGACATGGGAAAAAAGGAAAACCGTTTTTTCACATTGTAGTAGCTGACCAAAGGTCAAAAAGAGACGGAAGACTAATTGAAAAATTAGGAACATACAATCCTAACACAAATCCTGCAACAATTGAGATTGATTTTGATAGTGCTGTAAATTGGGTGCTCAAAGGTGCTCAACCATCTGATACTGCACGAGCAATCTTATCTTATAAAGGAGTGATGATGAAAAAACACTTATTAGTAGGTGTTGCTAAAGGTGCATTTGATGAGAGTGAGGCTGAAAAAAGATTTGTTGCTTGGATGAGTGAAAAAGAAAAGAAAGTTGCAGAAGAAATTGCAGGATTAGAAAAAGTGAAAATTGAAACTGCTAAAGAAAAGTTAAAAGCTGAAAAGACCATAAAAGAACAAAAAGCAAAAGAAATTGCGCTTAAAAATTCTAAGTTAAAAGAAGAAGTAGAAGCTGCAACTGAAGGTGAAAGCAATGAAGATAATATACAAACGGAAGAAGTAAAAACTGATTCAACAGAGGAAACAACTAAAGAAGTTGTTGCAGAAACTACAACAGAAGATTCAACTAAAGATACTCCTGAAACAGAAAAAGTAGAAGAGGATTCTAATGAAGAAATTGTTGAAGAGAGAAACGAAGAAGAAACTCCAACAGATGAGGTTGTTGAGGAAGAGAAAGCAGAAGAATCAACTGAAGATACTCCTGAAACAGAAAAAGTAGAAGAAGAAACTCCAACAGATGAGGTTGTTGAGGAAGAAAAAGCAGATAAAGAAACCCCTACTGAGAAAGAAGAAAACTCAAAAGAAGCTTAAAATCAGAATATAATGCATAAAAAAGATTGCTTCTTAGTAGGAACAGTTTTTAAATTGCACGGGTACAAAGGAGATGTTAATATTTATAATGAAGATAACATCCCTTTTGATTTTTCTATACTAAAATATTTCTTAATTGAGAAAAACAATGAGTTAATCCCTTTTTTTGTAGAATGGGTACGGCCAACCAAGCCGAATGTTCTCCTAGTAAAATTTGAAGATGTAAATTCAGAGGAGGAGGCAAAAAAGATACATAAACGAAAAATATATTTACCAAAAAATTGGCTTCCTAAAAAAGAAAAAAACGAGATCTCTAAAAAGCAATTAATTGGCTATAGTATAATCGATATAGAGATGGGTGAATTAGGAAAAATCTCATTTATTAATTCCAAAACTACACAAACACTTATCTATGTAAGTAAAGATGGTGAGGAATTCTGCTTTCCTTGGCATAAGCAGTTTGTAAAAAATATAGACACTAAACAAAAAATTATGGAAGTAGAGATTCCAAAAGAATTTCTGGATTTAAACTAGTTCCTCTATAAAGTTAATTCCATTCTCTTCCAGTTCCTTCAAAACAGGAATATAAATATCTTTGGTTGTTGGAATCTTTACTCCTTTGGATCTTATCTCCCCGTTTAAAATAAGCTTTGTTGCGATTGCAACAGGTAATCCAACCGTTTTTGCCATAGCAGTATATCTAGGATCTTCTCCAAAGACAACTAATGAGGAATTCAATCTCTTTTGTTCTCCATTTTGCAAATATTCAAACTGATGTTGCATCACAATCATATCTTTATCTTCAAAATCAAGAGTCCATTTCTGTTCTAAGATATTCTGTAATATTTGAGCAGGGCTTGCATCTTTCATTCCAATTTTTTCATCAGAAAACAAGCCAAGCCACTCTAATTTCTTAAAAATTATATCATCTGTTGTTATCTTAAATTGCTTACACAATATCTCTTCTGAAGATAATTTATTAATATTAGGTAAAAAAATATTTACAAAATCTCTATTAGAAATATCTTTTGAATTCTCTAACTTATAGCTGTCATTTGTCATTCCTAATTGAACAAAAACATTCCAAGCATTACAATAGCCAATCTTTCGTAATGTACCTCTGAGAAGTGTTAAAATATTTTCTAATCCATATTCTTTTTTATACGGAATGGAATCTCTATTAGGATATCCTTCAAATAATCCGGCCTCCAGAATCTTCAGTTGCTCGGTATTAGTAAAAAGGTCAGAATAAGCTATAGTCTTCTCTGCTCCATTTTCTAAAAATTTTGCATCTTCTTGCCCAGCTAAAACCACATTCCTAGGATTCCAAGTGAATTTATACCTCCAAGGATTATTATCAGAATCAGGGTGAACTAAGCCACCACAATAGGACTTAAAAGAAGTGATTTCTCCCTCATTACCTTTAATCTCATCAATCACACGCATTGCAGACATATGATCAATACCAGGATCTAAACCTATTTCATTCAATAAAATAATTCCAGACGTTTTTGCTTTCTCATCCAAAGCTGCTATTTCTTCAGACACATAGGAAGCTGTCACTAAATTGGTTTTAAATTGAATACAATCTTTTGCAACTATAATATGAAGGGATGCCGGTAGCATAGAGATAACAATATCAGCATCTGAGATCTCATCTTTTCTTTTCTTTTCATCTTTAACATCAAAAGAAATAGCTTCTGCATATTCTAAATTTTTAACTGCTTTCTTTGCTAAATCTACAGAAAAATCAGCAACTGTAACAAACCAATTATTCTCCTGAGCATTATCTAATAAGTATTTAATTAAAGTTACTGCCGAGCGACCTGCCCCTATTACTAATATTTTTTTCATTTACTTAGAATTTTCAGTTTGCTAAAATATTATTTATTTAACAATTCTACCTTTTAACTTATTCTAAAAAGAATGAATATTCTCATATTATTTAAAAAGAATTATCCTTACTTTTGCCCCTTAAATTTTTAAAAAGAATAAATATGACCGAAACAGGCAAGCGAGGAAACAATGCTCCCATCTCTGAATTAGGAATAAAAGATGCTATTGTATACTGGAATTTATCTCCAGAGAAGTTAGCAAATATATCAATTGAAAAAGGACAAGCAACCTTAACTTCAACAGGAGCAATAAATATTAATACTGGAGAGTTTACAGGACGTTCACCAATGGATCGTTTTATTGTGCGTGACGCTATCACTGAAAATACCGTTTGGTGGGGAAATATAAATCTTCCATTTGATGAAGATAAATTTGATTCACTATATCAGAAAATAGTCAATTATTTAAGTGAGAAGGATCTTTATGTGAGAGATGTTTATGCTTGTGCTGATGAGAAATACAGGATGAACATTCGTGTGATAAATGAATATGCGTGGAGCAATATGTTTGCCTACAATATGTTCTTAAGACCTAGTGATAGTGAGATTGAAAATTTTGATCCTGAATGGACTATTCTAAACGCACCAGGATTTATGGCTAATGCTGAACAAGATGGCACGCGTCAGCACAATTTTGCTATTTTAAACTTTACAAAAAAGATTATATTAATTGGTGGAACTGGATATACTGGCGAGATCAAAAAAGGTATCTTTTCTGCACTTAACTTTATTCTACCATATCAAAAAAATGTTTTAGCAATGCATTGTAGTGCAAATACAGGAAAAGAGGGTGATACTGCTATTTTCTTTGGATTATCTGGAACAGGAAAAACAACTCTCTCAGCAGACCCAAATAGAAACCTAATTGGTGATGATGAGCATGGCTGGAATGACGACACAGTATTTAATTTTGAAGGTGGGTGTTATGCTAAATGTATTGATCTTTCTGCTGAGAAAGAACCAGATATTTTTGCTGCTGTTAAACCAGGAGCACTACTTGAAAATATCTCCTTTTTTGAAGGGACAAATAAACCAAACTATAAAGATGGGTCAATTACTCAAAATACAAGAGTAAGTTATCCTATTTATCATATTGATAATATTGCAAAGCCATCACTAGGGAAAAATCCAAAAAATATTTTCTTTCTTACTGCTGATGCTTTTGGTGTATTGCCTCCAGTCTCAATATTAAATGCAGGCCAAGCTATGTATCATTTTATCTCAGGTTATACTGCAAAAGTAGCAGGTACTGAAGCGGGAGTAACTGAGCCACAAACCACTTTTTCAGCTTGTTTTGGCGCTCCATTTATGCCTTTACATCCTACCAAATATGCTGAAATGTTAGGAAATAAAATGAGAGAGCACAATGTTAACGTTTGGTTAATTAATACAGGTTGGTCAGGAGGAGAATATGGAGTTGGTGAAAGAATATCACTAAAACATACTCGAGCTATGATTACAGCTATCTTAAATGGAGGACTGGAAGTGGTTGATTATACAAAGCATGTGGTTTTTGGCTTACAAATGCCAAAAACATGTCCTAATGTACCATCTGAGATATTAAACCCAAGAAATACTTGGAGAGATAAGTCAGCTTATGATATAAAAGCTAATAAGTTAGCTGATGCTTTTAATAAAAACTTTGAGCAATTTACTGATAATGCTAATACTGAAATTTTGGAAGCAGCACCAAAATCAACAATTCGAGTTTAATTTTTAGGAAATATAAATTTTAGAAAAGGGTTCGTATTCGAGCCCTTTTTTTATTTTTGACTCATGCAACTTTTCTATTTAAAAAATCCTAAAAAGGAAATAAGACTAACCGCTGAAGAAAGCAAACATGCAATACAAGTTTTACGAAAGAAGGAAGGTGATATATTAAACTTTACTGATGGTAAGGGGAATATGTATATTGGTAAAGTAATTATCCCAGATAGCAAAAGAACTAGCGTTAGAATTGTAAAAAGTGAGCAAAAACCAAAACAACATAATTACCATTTACACATTGCTATTGCTCCTACTAAGAACATGTATAGATTTGAATGGTTTTTGGAAAAATCTACCGAGATTGGTATTGATGAAATTACTCCAATTATTTGTAGTAGATCTGAACGAAAGATACTGAAAACAGCAAGATGTAATAGAATCTTACTTTCTGCCATAAAACAATCTTTAAAACTCCATTTACCTAAATTTAATGAGATAGTTACTTTAAAGGATTTTATTAAACAAGATTTTAAAGGTGCTAAGTATATTGCCCATTGTGAGGATGGTGAAAAGAATGAATTAAAGACAGTAAGTAAAACAGAAAAAACCTTAATCTTAATTGGACCTGAGGGAGATTTCAGCCCAAAAGAAATTGAATTGGCTTTGCAAAACCAATTTAAAGAAGTAAGTTTGGGAACAAGTAGGTTACGAACAGAAACAGCAGGAATTGTAGCTGTACATAGTATAAATATTAAATAAATGAAAAAAGTAGGCGCTCTGTTAATATTAACATTTCTATTTTATTTAATCGGTCAAATAATCTGGTGGTTTACTATTTCTTGTAATCAACCATTATTTGGAAGTAAATACTTAGAAGATATAACTTTAGTTTTCATATATACATTATCTGGAATTTCCGGATTACTCAGTGGAATAACATTATATAAGTTAAATAAATAACCCTACTTATGAAAAAGTTTCTATTAGTATTTATCTGCTTTATTTCTATAGCCTCATTTGGGCAAAATACTTATCAAATAGCTGTGCTCAAATACAATGGTGGTGGTGATTGGTATGCAAACCCTACTGCCCTACCCAATCTTATTGCATTTAGCAATGAAAATATTGGGACAAATATTAAAAAAGAACCAGCAACTGTAGAAGTCGGTAGTAGTGATATATTCAACTACCCTTTCTTATATATGACAGGGCATGGGAATATTCTTTTCTCTATTAAAGAAGCTGAGAATCTACGTACTTATCTTATGGCTGGAGGTTTTTTGCATATAGATGATAATTACGGCATGGATCCTTTTGTCCGTACTGAAATAAGAAAGGTTTTCCCAGAAATAGATTTAGTGGAACTACCTATAAATCATCCTATCTTTCATGCTAAATATGAGTTTACTAATGGGCTACCTAAAATTCATGAACATAATGCAAAATCATCACAAGCTTTTGGAATAATTAGTGATGGAAGATTATTATGTCTTTACACCTACGAGTCTGATCTAGGAGATGGATGGGAAGACAAAGAAGTCCATAATAATAGTGAGAAGATTCGATTAAAGGCACTGCAAATGGGGTGCAATATTCTAGAATATGTTTTTGGAAATTAAAGTAAGTCAACATCTATTCCAATATGCTGCAAGAATGAAATAGAATTCTCAATATCTCTGTGCAATAATCTGTCATTAGCTAGAAATTTAACTTGATCACGATAAATATCTAGAACTTTCTCAATAAAATCAGAAGATTTTAAATTTCTAAATGCTAAACCTTGTGTAGCATTTAACATCTCAATGGCTAAAATACGCTCAGTATTTTCTACCACTCTATATAATTTTGTAGCAGAATTTGCACCCATACTTACATGATCTTCTTGTCCGTTTGATGACACGATAGAATCCACTGATGCAGGCGTACATAATTGTTTATTTTGGCTTACAATACTTGCAGCTGTATATTGAGGAATCATCATTCCTGAATTAAGTCCAGCTTTGGATGTTAAAAAAGAAGGTAATCCTCTTTCCCCAGAGATGAGCTGATAAATTCTTCTTTCTGAAATAGAGCCCAGTTCTGCAAGTCCAATTGCCAGATAGTCCATTGCCATTGCGAGTGGCTGCCCGTGAAAATTACCACCTGAGATAATTCTATCTTCTTTAACAAAAATTGTAGGGTTATCCGTAACTGAATTTATTTCAGTTATAAAGATATCTTTAACATGATTTATAACATCTTTTGTAGCCCCATGTACTTGAGGAATACATCTGAAAGAATAAGGATCTTGCACATGTTCCGTTTCACTTTTCTGAATCTCACTATCATTTAAAAACTCACGAATATTTGCTGCTGTTTTTAACTGACCTTTAAATGGTCGGACTTGATGAAGTAAATCTTCAGAGAACTCGCTTCTGCCATCAAAAGCCTCCAATGAAATACTAGATATCATATCTGCCAAATAGGAAATTCTCTGTGCTTTTATCAAACTCCACACACCATAGGCGCCCATAAATTGTGTTCCATTTAAAAGTGCTAATCCTTCTTTAGATTGTAACCCGATTGGCTTCCAATTCATCTCTTTCAATATTCTAGAAGATTTCCTCCTTTTATAATACCCATTATCATATATGTCTACTTCTCCCTCTCCTATTAATGGTAAAGATAAATGAGCCAATGGAGATAAATCACCAGATGCACCCAGACTACCTTGCTGATAAATTACAGGCAAAATACCTTTATTGAACATATCTATAAGACGCTCCACTGTTTTTAGCTGAACTCCTGAATGTCCATAAGAAAGAGATTGTAATTTTAAAAATAGCATGATCTTTACTATTTCTTGAGGTACTTCTTCTCCAGTCCCACAGGCATGAGATAAAACCAGATTCTTTTGTAATTTTGCTAATTCTTTATTGGATATCTTCTGGTTGCACAATGCTCCAAACCCAGTATTTATACCATAAATTGGTTGTTCTTGTTTCTCTATCTTAGTATCTAAATATTTACGGCAATCTTTTATCTTCTTTTTAGCATTTACACTTAAAGCTAAAGGCCTATTTGTTTCAATAATCTCAGCAAGAACTGAAATAGTAAGTGGCTTATCTCCTATTCTATATGCTTTTGCCATTTATGATAATTGCTTAATTAAATCGGTAATATTTGAATTATTTTGTAATCCAGTATTCATCTCTTTTACTGTTAACACACCCGATTCCATTTCATTCTCACCAACTAAAACTACAAACTGAACTCCTTTATTATTTGCATAAGTCATCTGCTTTTTCATTTTGTCTGATTTAGGATACAGCTCTGAACTTATACCATTATCTCTTAATTGTTTTAATAATGGCAAACAAAATTGGCTTTCTTTCTCACCAAAATTAGCAAACATTACTTTGGTGCTTAGATCAATATCTTTAGGAAATAATCCAAGCTCTTCCATTACTAAATAAATCCGATCAATTCCAAAAGAAATACCAACCCCTGAAATGTCTTTTAATCCAAAATTAGAAGTTAAATCGTCATATCTTCCTCCTCCTCCAATCGAACCAATTTGTACATCATTTGCTTTTACTTCCAGAATACAACCTGTGTAATAATTAAGTCCTCTTGCTAGAGTAATATCAAAAACTAGATTAGCTGATTGTAATCCTAAATCTGTTATATTATTAATTACAAATTGCAACTCTTGTAATCCTTTTTTACCTGCTTCTGATTGGGATAAAAGTGAGGATAAATCAGAAATATTCTTAGTGCTTAAAAAAGTATCTAATATTGAAAAAGAGTCAGGTCTCACTCCTTTTGCAAGCAACTCCTCTTTTGTTTTTTTCAATCCAATAGTGCTTAATTTGTCAAGTGTAAGTACAATATCTTCAAAAGAGTCTGTTGCACCCATTAGTTCAACCATTCCATTCAATACTTTTCGGTTATTAATGCAAATATCAACATTAGGTATTCTTAGCTGTGAAAAAACATCATCATAAAGCTGAACTAACTCAACTTCACAAAGCAAGGAATCTGTACCAATTACATCAGCATCACATTGATAGAATTCCCTATATCTTCCTTTTTGTGGTCTATCAGCACGCCAAACATTTTGCATTTGATAGCGTTTAAAAGGAAAAGCAATATCGTTACGATTTTGTACTACAAAACGAGCAAAAGGAACTGTTAAATCATAACGTAGTGCTTTCTCAGAGATCTGTTTTGTTAAAGATTTTGAGGTAGTACTATTATCAAAATTTGCTTTAGAAAAATAGTCTCCAGAGTTGAGAATTTTAAAAATTAAACGATCACCTTCATCACCATATTTACCCATTAGGGTTTCAATATTCTCCATAGCCGGTGTTTGAATTGGGGTATAGCTATAGCGTTCGAAAGCCAATCTTACAGTTTCAAAGATGTAATTTCTCCTGAACATTACTTCAGATGTGAAATCACGCATTCCTTTTGGTATAGTCGGTTTTTTATTACTCATAATTGTTTGCAAATATCGTAAAATATAATAGATAAAATTCATTAGTTTTGAAGCTAAAATTATGAAACAATTATTTACCCTATTCCTCCTTATATTGTTGTCTTGCGATATGAATAACCCCAATGCTATTGAGACCATAGCACAAGACTCCTTAGAAATTGATGCTATAAAAAAGATTCTAGATACCCAAAAGAAATGCTGGAATGATGGAGATATTGATGGATTTATGCAAGGATATTGGAACTCTGAGAAGTTAATATTCACTTCACTAAATCACAAACCAGCATATGGATGGAAGAACACATTAGAAAGGTATAAAAATAGTTACCCAACAGAATATAGTATGGGGGAATTTAGATTTGAGATATTAGATATAGAGATAACCTCCAAGAAAAATGCAATTGTAAATGGGAAATGGGAGCTTATGAGAGTAAATGATCATCCTAACGGACTATTTTGGTTAGATTTTGAAAAAATTGATGAGAATTGGCTAATAACAAAAGATTCAACAATCTCATTTGATAACTATTTCTAATGAAGAAATATTTATCATTAATAAAATTTAGCCATACAATATTTGCAATGCCATTTGCAGTTATTGGTTTTTTCCTAGCTGCACAGCAATATAATTTTGAATGGATAACTTTGCTATATGTAGTGCTTTGTATGGTTTTTGCTCGATCAGCTGCAATGGCTTTTAACCGATATATCGATAGAGATATTGATAAGATAAATGAGAGAACAGCACAGGTAAGAGAAATACCAAATGGCACAATTACTGCAGAAAAAGCACTACTTTTTGTGATTGTAAATTCTTTCCTATTTATTACAACCACATATTTTATCAATTCACTTTGTTTTGCTCTATCCCCATTGGCCTTAATTACCATTTTAGGCTATAGTTACACAAAACGATTTACGGCTCTTTGTCATTTAGTTTTAGGATTAGGACTTTCATTAGCACCCATTGGTGCTTATTTAGCAGTAAGTGGTATCTTTAATCTTATTCCCATTCTTTTTTCATTTGTAGTTCTATCTTGGGTAAGTGGTTTTGATATCGTTTATTCTTTGCAAGATGAAGAATTTGACAAAACCCAAAAACTACATTCTATTCCAGTTTTAGTAGGAAAGAAAAATGCATTACATCTTGTAAAATTTTTACATCTTATAACAATACTATTACTTCTAAAGATTGGAAATTATCCTGAATTTGGAAAATTTTATTGGATAGGCTTCTCTATTTTCACTATACTACTCATATATCAAAATACTTTGGTAACACACAATAATCTAAGCAAGATAAATTTAGCATTCTTCACCACAAACGGAATTGCATCAGTCATTCTTGGAGTATTTGTAATTATAGAACTTCTAACAAATTAAACATCAACGCTTTCTTTTATTGTATGAGATTGATTTTTTAAAAAGCACAATAAGCAAGCTGAGTTACTTTTTTAAGCTTCTGCAGTCGGACCCCCAAAACTCATAGGAACTCCACCAGTAGGATCAATATCTTTTATTTCTCCATGTTGTGATTGAAATTTTGAGATATTATCATTCAAAGCATTCATCAAACGTTTTGCATGCTGAGGTGTAAGAATAATTCTTGATTTTACTTTTGCCTTAGGAACTCCTGGCATCATTTGAATAAAATCAACGACAAATTCAGATGGAGAATGGTTTATTATAGCAATATTGCTATAAATCCCTTCAGCTACTTCTTCAGTAAGCTCAATATTCAGGCCTTCTTGTTTTTTTTCTTCTGACATAATTAAATAATTTTAGTCTTCCGTTATTATTACTTCCTCTTGCCCTTCTACCTCTTCCTGATCTTCTACTAATTCATCAAATTCAGATTGTGAGCCGACTATCAAATCGCTACCATCAATAAGGCCAGTCCCTGCTGGAATTTTATGCCCAACAATTACATTCTCTTTCAGTCCTCTAAGGCCATCGCTTTTCGCCCTAATAGCTGCTTCATTCAATACTTTTGTAGTTTCCTGGAAAGAAGCTGCTGAAATCCAACTATCGGTTTGTAATGAAGCTCTGGTAATTCCTTGAAGTACCGGACGAGAAATTGCTGGGACAGCATTTCGAGACTCAATGAGTTTCATATCTTTCCTTTTTAGCCGGGAGTTCTCCTCTCTTAATTGTCTTGCAGTAATTAACTGCCCTTGTTGGTATGTTGTAGAATCACCAGCCTCTTCAATGTATTTCTTATCAAAAATCCAATCGTTTTCTCCCATAAAATCAGTCTTATTTATCAGTTGTTTCTCCAATAATTTCGTATCTCCTGAATCAACTACTTCTACTTTTCTCATCATTTGTCTTACCACTACCTCAAAATGTTTGTCATTAATTTTCACGCCTTGCAATCTGTAAACCTCTTGAACCTCATTCACAATATACTCTTGCACAATAGTTGGTCCTTTAATAGCTAAGATATCTCTTGGCGTAATCACTCCATCACAAAGTGGTGTTCCTGCTTTTACAAAATCATTCTCTTGCACCAAGATATGTTTTGAAAGTGGAACTAAGAATTTCTTTTCTTTACCATCTTTTGGTGTTACAATGATCTCTTTATTACCCCTTTTAATTCTTGGTCCGAATGAGATTATCCCATCAATTTCAGAAACTACAGCTGGATTAGATGGATTCCTTGCTTCAAAAAGTTCAGTAACTCTTGGAAGACCACCTGTAATATCACCAGAAGAGCCTTGTGCTCTAGGGATTTTTGCTACTACGGTTCCAGCTTTTATTTTTTTTCCTTCATCTACTGCAATATGTGCTTTCACCGGAATACTATAATTTCTTTCTACCCCTTTTGCTTTTATAATAATTGCAGGGTTTCTCGTTTTATCTCTACTATCAATAATTACTTTTTCCTGATGTCCTGTTTGTTCATCGGATTCAATTCTATAAGTTATTCCTTCTTCAATATGTTGAAATTCAATCTTTCCAGAAATCTCTGAAATAATTAATGCATTATAAGGATCCCAATCACAAACTATATCTCCTTTAATTACTTTCCCAGATTTTTTGTAAATATTAGAGCCATAAGGAATAATATGTGTAGCTAAAACAATGTTTGATTTCTCATCAATTATTCTTAATTCGGCTGTTCTACTAATTACAATCTCTAAATCCTCAGCATTATCATTCTTTGTTTTAACAGTTTTTAAATCTTCAATCTCTATTTTACCATCATTCTTAATAGTAATGCTTGAATCAGCAGCAGTTCTAGAGGCAGTACCCCCAACATGAAAAGTTCTTAGAGTAAGCTGTGTTCCTGGCTCTCCAATAGATTGAGCAGCAATAACTCCAACTGCCTCTCCCATTTCAGCCATTTTTGCAGAAGCCAGACTTCTACCATAACATTTACTACATATTCCTCTTCTAGTTTCACAAGTAAGCGCAGAACGAATCTCAACTGCTTCAATTTCATGTTTCTCAATATTTTGAGCAATGACTTTTGTTATTTCACTTCCAGATTGAACAATGACTTTACCATTATCTGGATTATAAATATCGTGTAAACAAACTCGTCCTTCAATTCGTTCAGATAGGGTCTCTACAATATCCTCATTATTTTTAAGTGCTGTTGTTACAAGTCCACGTAAAGTACCACAATCTTCTTCTGTAATCACTACATCTTGAGAAACATCTACTAATCTCCTAGTCAAATAACCAGCATCTGCAGTTTTTAGAGCTGTATCAGCAAGTCCTTTTCTAGCACCATGGGTAGAAATAAAATACTCTAAAATAGAAAGTCCTTCTCTAAAGTTGGTAATAATAGGATTTTCAATAATGGATTCTCCATGATCACCAGATTTTTGTGGTTTTGCCATCAATCCTCTCATTCCTGAAAGCTGACGAATTTGCTCTTTAGAACCCCTTGCGCCTGAATCTAACATCATGTAAAGAGAATTAAATCCTTGTCTTTCATTTCTAAGTCGGCCCATTACAGTTTCAGTTAATCGAGCATTGGTATTAGTCCAAATATCAATTACTTGGTTATATCTTTCATTATTGGTAATTACACCTAAATTGTAGTGAGAATACACTTCATCTACTTTGTCATAAGCATCCTTTACCATTTTAGTTTTTTCTGGCGGAACAATTACATCTCCTAAATTAAAAGAAAGTCCTCCCTTAAATGCCATTTGATAACCAATGTTCTTTATACTATCTAGAAATTTGACTGTTTTAGAAACTCCACATTCACTAAGGATATCTCCAATAATATTTCTTAATGCTTTTTTAGTTAGTAATTGATTTATAAAACCTACTTCTTCAGGAACAAATTCATTAAATAGAACCCTTCCAACTGAGGTTTCAAGCATATAATATTTATTTTTTACATCCTTTACACGAACCTTTATCATAGCATGAAGTTCAACGATTTTTTCATTATAAGCAATATTTACTTCCTCAGCAGAATAAAAAGTCATTCCTTCTCCTTTTACTGAGACGGCTTCTTCAATCACTTGACCTTTCTCATTTTTTACTTTATCAGCAGTTCGTTTTTGCTTTGTCATATAATAAAGTCCAAGTACCATGTCTTGCGATGGAACTGTCACTGGAGCTCCATTAGCCGGATTCAAAATATTATGAGAAGCAAGCATTAAAATTTGTGCTTCTAAAATAGCTGCTGCACCAAGCGGTAAATGTACAGCCATTTGATCGCCATCAAAATCAGCATTAAATGCGGTACAAACAAGTGGGTGTAATTGAATTGCCTTTCCTTCAATCATTTTTGGTTGGAATGCTTGTATTCCTAATCTGTGAAGAGTTGGAGCACGATTTAAAAGTACAGGATGTCCTTTCATTACATTCTCTAGAATATCCCAAACAACTGGTTCTCTAGAATCAATTATTTTTTTAGCAGATTTTACTGTTTTTACAATTCCTCTTTCAATAAGCTTTCTTACTACAAATGGCTTGTATAATTCAGCTGCCATTTCTTTTGGTAAACCACACTCATGCAATTCTAAACTAGGACCAACTACAATTACGGAACGCGCTGAATAATCTACCCTTTTTCCTAAAAGATTTTGACGGAATCTTCCTTGTTTTCCTTTTAAGTTATCGGATAATGATTTTAAGGCTCTGTTTCCATCCGTTTTTACAGCAGATGATTTTCTAGAATTATCAAAAAGCGCATCTACTGATTCTTGCAACATTCTTTTTTCGTTTCTAAGAATCACTTCTGGAGCATTAATTTCCATCAATCGTTTTAATCGATTATTTCTGATAATAACTCTTCTGTACAAATCATTCAGATCAGAAGTAGCAAACCTTCCACCATCAAGCGGAACAAGCGGACGTAATTCTGGTGGAGTAACTGGAACTACTTTTATTATCATCCACTCAGGTCTGTTCTCAGTATTCTGATTTGCCTCACGGAAAGCCTCCACTACTTGCAATCTTTTTAGGGCTTCTGTTTTTCTCTGTTGGGAAGTTTCTGTATTAGCTTTATGTCTTAACTCATAGGATAATGCATCCATATCAATTCGTGCAAGTAAATCAGCAATAGCTTCAGCCCCCATTTTAGCAATAAATTTATTTGGATCTTTATCATCCAAATATTGATTCTCAGTTGGAAGATCATCTAAAATATTTAAATATTCTTCCTCAGTAATAAAATCATTATCTTTAATTGGTTCTCCTTCTTCATTTAGTCCTCCAACACCTGTTTGAATCACAACATATCTTTCATAATAAATGATCATATCCATTTTCTTGGTTGGAAGCCCTAAAAGATACCCAATCTTATTGGGAAGCGTACGGAAATACCAAATGTGAGCAACTGGAACTACTAAATTGATGTGTCCTACTCTTTCTCTTCTTACTTTTTTCTCAGTAACTTCAACACCACATCTATCACATATAATTCCTCTATATCGAATTCTTTTATATTTACCACAATGGCATTCAAAGTCCTTAACAGGACCAAAAATTCTTTCACAGAACAAACCATCTCTTTCTGGCTTGTAAGTTCTATAATTAATTGTTTCTGGTTTTAATACTTCTCCAGATGATCTTCCTAAGATATCTTCAGGAGAAGATAAACTAATCTTTAGGTGTTTAAAATCTTTATATTGTTTTTTATCTTTAACTATTCTCATATTTTTTTAAATATTTTTATTCAAAAGATACTTTTAATCCTAATCCATTAAGCTCGTGCAATAACACATTGAATGATTCTGGAATTCCTGCTTTTGGTAATGGATTTCCTTTAACAATTGATTCATAAGCTTTTGCTCTTCCTATTACATCATCCGATTTTAAAGTTAGCATTTCTTG
>Ga0163108_10001048_pt1 | contig 20469 bp, 6 predicted proteins | sample Fk1155metaG_FD_109644 | JGI IMG/M metagenome (GOLD analysis project Ga0163108, IMG submission 109644) | Marine microbial communities from the Central Pacific Ocean - Fk160115 155m metaG | ecosystem: Environmental > Aquatic > Marine > Oceanic > Photic zone | place: The Central Pacific Ocean...
ATAAACTGATGGTAAGCTCATTGATCGGAGTTCCATGTATTGTGGTACTGCCGGCATCTAGAAAATTGAGCCAGTAGCCGTTCCCTGAAGTAAGTGACTCCCCAGGAATATAGGTGCCGTCAAAACCGTATAAAGTCCCTATAACAGACTCTGGAAATAGGGATTGGTAATATGTGTCTTCAGTGTATAAGGGTAAACCTATTAGGTTCCAACCAGATTGAAGTTCTACTATTATATCAATGTTTGCTGAGCCTGAATTTTCAGACCCTGGTGTAGGGGTCATAAACAGCCATTGGGCATTCCCATCCGGAACGCGACCATAAGAAACATCAACAGTCTGAGGCCCAAAACTCATAGAATCAATAATGGTAAACCCATCACCAGCAACCAAGGCTATGAACTCACCATTAGAGCTTAGTTTAAAGTTTGTGTGGAAAAGGCCCTGCTCTTGCTCCTCGTCACACCATATCAGCATATGTCCATTGGCAGGTATAACAGACCCATCAGGGAATACCCATTTGGTCAGGTTATCAGGATTGTCCGTTAGGTAAAACCAGTCCAGATTTACATCATTCACATTGCCATTATAAATCTCCAGCCAGTCATCATATTCTCCAGACTCATCTACATTGGTTGAATCATTGCTGGAAAGAAATTCGTTTATTAAAAGATCAGGGAAGGATGGTTCACCATTGATGGTAAATTCAGAATCGATCCATTCAATTCTTTCAAATGTCCAATTTTTTAAATAGTCAACTTCTTCCTCGTAAGTATCAAACACATAATAGTTTGGCCATACATATTGTCCCAGCGTTGGCCATCTATTGAAGTTTTTTATTTGGGCATTGCCAATATGATTTACTAAGCTATCAATGACAAAATTTATATTTTCTTCTGTTAGAATATTTGACCTAAGATAATTCCATCTCTCATTAACCTGAGTTTGAAAATATTCATCCTGCCACATTAGTTCCCACCAAAAGGTCATTTGATCACCTCCCTCAGGATTATATTCGAGCAACCATCCATCAGTTAACCATGTTTCACCATAATCACAGTTCCCATATCCATGGTTAATATCCCAGACAGGGCCTGCAGTTAACCTCCCATCGAAACTATCTATATCTTTGTAGATATAAGTACTTAAACGGTATGCATCTACATTTTTTGATAATTCTTGTAGAATTATCATATCCACAAACGAACCAATATTTGTGATATTTGAATAACCGGTTTCAAAATCATTATAATTTGCGCTTACCATAATGGCTTCAAAATCGTAGATAAATTGATAAATATATTCTTCCTGTTCCTCCGCTATTTCATCCGGTTTGGGGTAGTGATAATTATACAGCATCCCATCAAATTCACTGTAAAATCCCCCATTGTTTTCACCCGTACCTCCCCAATCAAATTTTAGAATATATCCTCCGGTAAGATCATCTCCCTCTGTTTCATCAGGACTTAGTTCTTCAATATCAATTCGATTATTATCCCGTTTAAGCTTTTCCATTAAAACATAAACACCTCTGTAGTCACCATTAATGAACAATTCACAGAAACGCGACCTGCTTGCATAACGGCCCATAGTATTTGATAAATGATATGTCAATACATTTCGAACTAACGATTTATCCGACCAGGGCGCATATAGCACCCAATCATTTTCTTCAGGCATCCCCAGTAGTGATACATTATTATTTGAGCCATCATCATTTACCGTTTCAAATCTATAGGGAGGTTTTGGCTGCCACTGTGATGAGTTCCCTCTTCGTTCAATGGTAATTGAACCATCATAGCCATTGAAATCATCATAAAGACTGTTTTCGCCGATATTATCGATGATCCCCAGGTGAGCAGGAATTCTCGGTTCCCCTACTATCTCCTCCCCAAATGTGTTAATCGTAAAAATAGGAAGATTACAAATAGTATAGTCCAGGGGCTCATAAAACCATTCCGGTACCTCTCCAAAAAAGGATGAACCATCCACAACGCTAAAGGATAGAAAAAAAATACTGGATAGATCTGAGGAGGTAACATTTACGTTATGAATCTGAACTGCAAAAACATTTAGCCCATTTGTTAATATATTTTCAAGGTCAATCCCAGCCAAATATGCCTCAGGGATACCACCTTGGTACATTGAGGCCTCGTGATTTTCCCATGCCTCATCATCAAACCCAAAAAATGTTTCAGGTACACTCATGTTTGCGGAACGTGCAATCTCAACCCCGTTCACAGATGCAATAAATCCATCATCATAATCAGCATGTAAAATCATTTCATTTACCTGTGCTAAGTCCTCGATATTAAAAGTTCGTCTTATATATAAAGAAATAGTTGATTCTATTTCGGTGAGGTCATCTCCATCTCCATATCCAATACTACCAGGACCAACTTGCCAATCACTATCATTAAATTCCACGCTCTTCCAGTTGGACTCTGGTTCACTCTCACCCACAAAATAGTGCCACTGGTCATAAGCATAAATAGCGGTTTCCCAATGGTCCTGGGACATAATACTATTTCCAAAAAGAGTAAAAAATAATAAAATTGGTATAGATAGTTTTTTCACAATATTGATCTCATATCATTCTCTTTAAACAATAGAAATATTATAGATAATTCTGCCAAAATAATAGCGACTTGTTTTTGTGGTTGTTGAGCATTTTGATATTAGATTTAGTTTTTTGAAAGGACAAACAAAAAATGCCACAGGGAAAAACAAATCCTCCTGTGGCATTTTTTGTTTTAACTATTGTATGAAAAGTGTTTATTTCATCAAAATCATTTTCTTAACTGTTCTGTAATTATCAGCTTCAATCGTGTAAATATACACCCCGCTTGAAACAGGATCACCTGCCATATTGGTACCGTTCCACAGAGTTCGGTGATACCCAACAGAGCACAGTTCATGAACGAGGTCTGTCACTTTTTGTCCCACCAGGTTGTACACGCTGATCGTTACAAAACTTTCCTCTGGAATCTCATAGCTAATGGAGGTTACTGGATTGAACGGGTTTGGATAGTTTTGAGATACTGCAAATTTCAGAGGGACACTGGAAGCCTTGTTCAAGGTAAATCCTGTGACATCTCCACTCACTAAAATCTCTCCAAAATCATTTAGCTCGTACTCTTTGCCTTCATCAGATGTCAATACCCATCTAAGATGTTCTCCAGCATCAATATTGATAGTGTAGGATATGGTGAGCCTGTCAGTATTGTTCATCACATCTATAGCTCCTTCAGTTCCAGCCACTTTCATGTCATCAGCAAATCGCACATCAAAAGCGCCCACAGGTGGTTTAGGGGGTAGCTGATAGCTGAGGATATTTTCTTCTGGTATTGATATACCAAAGTAAAGCTCACTCCCATTGAAACTGAGAATATTGGCGTCTTTCGTTTGATCTGTAAATGAGGCTGTTGTTCTTGCAGAAGCTCCACCTGATATAGTAATATCCCCTGATGCGCTAGTTCTCAGCCAATAGCCCTTTCCAGGTGTTAACTCCGACGATGATGCATAGGTCCCTGTAAATCCATACAATGACCCCGGTACAATAATACCATCTGGGTCAGAGATAGATGCGACATCTACGGCCTCACTTATCCCGCTGATAAGGTTCCATCCCTGAGAAAGACCAACCGTTAAACTGGAAATTACTGAGCCAGTAATTGTTGTGCTTCCGGAATCTGAAAATCTAAGCCAATAGCCCAATCCCTCTACCAGATCCGATTCATTAACATATGTACCATTAAATCCGTACAGTGAACCTGAAATACTTGAAGGGAATACAGTATTATATGAGGCATCGACAACCTCCAAGGGCAGCCCAACTAGGTTCCAGCCAGACATGTTTTCTACATCGATTGAACCAGGACCAGAACCACCACCGACCCAATTATCAAAATTAGCCAGTAAAGTCTGCTGCTCTGCATTCGGAAGCATGGAAATATTAAATGCCATAAAAATGACATTTCCATTGATAGAGCTGGCATAGTAATAGTTATCTTCACCTAAATAATCAGCATTGAAAGGAACTGGCAGCTCATCCGGTGTATCATAACCAATCGGATCGCAAAGATCAGCCATACTTCCGGTAGCTGTCATAAATGATGCATCTAATGGAATATCTTCCGCAGGCAGTCCAGCGATTAATCCTGTTCCTCCATCATCTCCAGCAGCAACTTCTATGTAGGCATAATCGTTTCCAACCCATTCCACACCCAAAACATCATATACGAAGTCCCCTGTTGAAAACGACGCATCTACCCAGTCAGTTAGCGTACCAAGTACTTCCTCAGAACTAAAAAGCATATATCCACCACCAGCAACAAACTCACTAAGGGAGTTGTCAGCGGTACTGTAGGGCATTGGAGTCCAATCCAAAACCCCAGCATAGATCACAGAAGTATAATTACTGAGGACACTGACATAGTCTGCTGAACCATTATCCCAAACTACCCAGGTATCATAATCGTCAATTCCAACTGACTCCATATTTACCCTCAGTATTGAGTCAGCATAAGCACAACCGTAGTCATCGTATGGTTCATTATGGTCACGCATGTAAAGGACAGAGGCTCCGGAAGAGACAAAGCTCGTGCCCCAAAATTCACCAACTCCTGAGCCTGTATTAAAACCAGCATCATCTGTTGCTTCTGCCCAGTAAGTTACAGTACTCGCATCACTGAAACCCTCGATGTCAAAAGTTGCTGAGTAGGCTATCCCCTCTCCGGGAACCATATTTACCTCAACTACCTCTCCCTCATCAACGAAATATTTGAGAACCACTGAAGTGAGTTCTCCATCTGAATCGAAACAGGTCGCATTAACGGTAGCAGAGCTGGTTCCGGAGGCGACACCATAGCGGGTACTCCCCTCACCAACTAAATTGATCGCAGGGGGTGAGGCAATGCCAAACTCAGCGAGTGCACCTTCAATCAGTTGGGCAAACTCCGTGTAAATCCATTCACCCGTTTCTGTCGTATCGCCAGCCGCATCAGCCATAAAACTTAGATAGACCGCTTCACCACCAGGATCGTGGTCCTTGAAAATTCCAACTAAATTACCAAAATTATCGTAGAAAATAGGAGTACCATCACCAGCTGTAATATGGTCAGTCCACCCCATACCATCTGTTATAAGGTAAGGTCCATGACGAACAGTCATTGGGGTAACAGTAAATGGATTATCAATAGCAGTCACACCTACTCCGGTAACTTCTATCGTATCAATAGCGGGGGGATCATTAAGGCCACCGGCAATACCAAAATAATCATAGGCAAAATCACCGGACGAAAAGGTCAATTCAGGATCAAGATTATGACCATAGAACCAGTCCATATCGATAAGGAGCAGGTTTCCACCACCATTAATAAACCCAGAATAACCAGGATCACCACCAAGTGGGTCATCTGCAATTACGGGGATGGTTGCGTTTCCCCAACCATAAGCAATTATATTTGTCCATCCGTGGTTGATAACAGAACCATCTATACCATTCTCAAGAAATGTGTCCCATACCTCATAAACAAAATTATTATCATCTAATACCTGTTCCACAAGATCCCGCTGACGGTCTGAAACACGGTCACGGATAACAAGGAGATCAGCATCTGGGTTGCTTGGCTCTTTTATTTGAAAGGACATGTGCATACTCTCAGAGGCAAGCCCATCATTATCAGTAGCAGTGATCCAGTATTCGATGACATCACCTGGGCTGGCATTTGCATAGAATATCTCAAAAGTGTATATACCGTTACCATCTGCACCAACGTCGTTCGCTGTCAGCTCCACATCGTTCGTGGTCCCTTGGAACGAATAATGAGCAGTAACCACATCATTATCATCAATTGCCATGCCAGAGGCATCGTCAACATCATCAAAAAGGTCAGTATAAACTGTCAATGTATTTCCAGGGGGAGGAGGCATAAAAAGACCTTGATCATATGTGTTGTTCAATTGAGAAATTGACTGGATTGCAAGAGGAGCTCCCCAGGGATATTCCACTTTCACCAGCACCATATTATCAATCAACCCATCCGCCATACTGGCTGACGACTGATAAGAACCCCAAGCATATCCTGGGCCCCAATCCCCATCAGGAGTACTGATATCACCATCCGGATCTGTCCATGGGCCACCAAACCAAAGATATGTTTCATCTGGGACATCAGATGCCAATGGATGTGGGGTTTCCCCACCTTTGACAATCACAATTAGAAATGTTTCTACAGAATTTATATCAGTAGAATCACCAACAATAAACTCATCGCCAACAATACCAATATCAAGCTGGATTGACCAGTCATCTAAATAATCTTCAATCGTATTTGGAGTGGCAGGGGTCATAAGTTCTCCAATAGGAGACCAGGGGGCCCAACCCCTAGGCCAATCAGTTGAAGCACCGTTAGTTGTATTTTCAATTGCCACATCACTCAGCATAGCGCCAAATGCGATTACATTCCCACCGTCAAACCATTGGTGATATACTTCTCTAACAATACAGGGAGCTGCTGGTGTAAATGCAACAGCCATGGTATCATTTTGATCTCCACTGCCAAGGTACCACTCAGCAAAATCGTCAACATGGGTTAGATCCCATAAACCATCCCGAACAGGCCCATTAGGATTCTTCGATCGGTTGACCCTATCAAGAGGGACCAAATCGTTATTGTTGTGTCTGGTGGGTGCTTGAAGTCTTTCTCTAACAATATTCATAGGTACCTGCCGATATGTTCCTTCCTGCAAGAACTGTACCTTATTATCCATTGGGCTGTCAATTGATTGTTTAACTGGGTTTTTTGCTAAGGGAAAAGAGCTGATCCCAATCAACAAAGCTAAAAGAATAGTAGCTGTTTTATTCATAGTCTACTCCTATACATTATTTGTTATAAAAATATAATCTTTAATAGTTGGTTATTGAACCGAGCAATTTATTAAGAAATTCTGAGTAATTCACAGTAAAAATATAGTCCACCTCAACATTGTGATTTTCGTCAACAATTGGGTTCCCAGAAATAAGTAGCCAGTTGGTTCCCTCATAAGTTTTTAATATTGTATAGTTAATTCCATCTGAGCGGACCGAAGTCCCGGACACAAGCCTGTGCTCTTCATTAACAGAAACAAGTACCTCCCCCAGTGAAATAGTGTTGTAATCATCCCAAATACCGTTTCCATTCCGGTCATCAAGAGGCTCACCAGAATTCCATGTGCCACTAACATCAATGTCCTGATAATACTCACCATACCTGACGGTTCCTATTTCTGAAACTGCCTGAACATAGTCCATCTCAATTCCCAGGTCCTGAAGTATCAAATAACTTTGTTCAATTTCACCAAGGTAATAGTGACTTTTTGCTTTTGAGATATTAAGAGATTGAGAATTGATGGAAGGGTCCATTGAAAAAACAAATAACTCATCAGCCTCTAAGACCTGGTTGATGTACATTACACATTCGTTGTATTGACCTATTGCAAGCTTAATCAGGCCAACGCCAGCCAATGACTCAGCAGTTATAATATCAGCTCTAAGGGAGTCAAAAACAGCAAAAGCGACAGCCTTTTGTAGATTATTTTCACCTTTGACCAACTCAAGATTACGAGCATAGCTCCACCCAAGACCCAGATAAACTTCCGGTTCAATAGCATTACGCTCAGAGGCCCTGCTAAAAACATCAATAGCCTCTTCATACAGACCACTCTGAAAATGTGTCCACCCTGTTTCTATAAGAGCATCATACTTTTCTGGTAGCCCAAAAAGAAAATCATCATCACTCAGTTTTTCACTACAACTGAAAAGAAATAGAAGCACAAAAAAACTTGAAAATAATTTTAATGTAGTTATTGTTTGGCTCATTCTATTACTTGATGATCAACATTTTTTTTGTCTGTTGGAAATCATTAGCGGTCAGTTGGAAAAAATAAACACCAGAGGAGGGCATTGCTCCAAACCTCTGTCTTCCATCCCAGTTAAACTTATAATATCCACCACTGAGATCTCCATCAAATATTCTGGCGATCTCTTTACCCATAATATCATAAACCACCAGGGTTACATAACCTTGCTCTGGAAGGTCAAAAGCAAAGTTTGTGGATGGATTGAATGGGTTCGGATAATTTTGAAATAATGTATAATGTTTAGGTATAATCAGATCTCTATAGAGGTCTCCATGAATCCCAGAAAGAACTATGAATTGCCCCAGTGAGTTGGTTTTTGCCTGTAAAGAGTTCTCTATAATTTCAGTTCCTATGTTCCGCCACTCTCCCTTGTAAAGCTCATAAATGCTCATTGTTTGATCAACTTCATTTAAGAAAAAGGTCACAGTAGCTGACCGATTTATTTTTTGATCACTAGGCCCGAACATAATAATATCACTCACCGGCGTAAAGTCTTCCGGCAGTGAAAGTGAACGCTCAATTGGGACAACTCCTGCGGCTATCATCAATGGTGTCCCTAAACTTTCACGCTGCAGATTATATTCAGCATTACCTGCAACAATTCGTGAAGAGGAGCCAGGATCATAGTAGTCTACAACAATTGTCAATGAATCACGCTCGAAAAGATTACCGCTCTGATCAATTCCTTGGTATGTAAAATTATAGGATCCTTCTAAAGTTAATTCCTTGGATGTGTGATAAATGACAAGATCAGACCCATACGACGTAAGCTCACTAAGCACTATTGAACCTGAGTCTCCTGTATTGACTGAATATTCTACAATCGGTTCTTCATTCCCCAGTTGATCAAAAACTCGCCTCTGAGATACTACATATACATCCAAAAAATTCTGTATACCTGGGTTCTGATAGGCAAACAGATCGCTAAAATCAGGAACAGAAACTATATTCGATACTGCAAAATCATAGGTTGCTGGAGGTTGAGCATCATCAGTTTTTGCAATCATTAATATAATATTTTGAACCCCATACAGTGCATTATCAAGGGTGTCCCTAAAGGTAAATAACGGGTCAGTTGTTACTGGAAGGGTGCCATAACTGGTTTGCTCATCTAACTCAAAATCATACACTTCGTAATCCGTATTCATAGGATCCATAAAACCACTTTTTAGTGTTAATTTTTTCATCCGAAAGCTGATACCATCATAACCATTAAAGACCAAACTATCTTCGTTATCCAAATCAGGGCTGAGATAGCTATTAAAATTATTGTCCACATCGAAAGAGTATCCTCTCATGATCAGGTAATTATACGACCAGGGTAAAATATCTTTTTTTGTGTAGGGTGATTCCTTCCCTATTGAAGCATCCCAGCTCAACAATACAGCTGGTTTTCCAGAAGGTGGCGTTTGGAGATCAAACCCATCAAAACTATATCTGCTGTTGTACATGCTGTCAGATTGAACAGCATCAAGATAGCACGCCATACCGTAATCCGAAAATATGTCTTTTATATCAATATTTATATCCAGTGTCACAAGAGCATCACTTACTGCTTTTATCCCAACTGAATCAGAACGTGCAATGGCTTGAATAATGTCCCATCCTGTTCCGCTAATACTATATTTTTCCTGAAGGTAGGATAAGAAGAGATAGACATTCCACTTATCTTTCCTTCCTTTCAATGATTGGTACCCCGTGGCAATGTATGTTAATTGATTTCCAGCAGTAATAGCGGGGGCAGTACTTCTGCCAAAGAATTTTACGTCACCGGCCATCTTTTTCTGGAGAACAGCGCTGACGCCCTCAATAATCCAGTTTTCCTGGTCTGGTTGGTTGTGCTGCATTATCATCCGGGCGTGCTCCTGAACAAGTGCATTATAGGTTGCCCTCAGATCTTGGTCATCGGCATTCAGACTCATTGGATCTGTATCCAAATATATTATATCACCATGATTGGAATAGGGCGCACCATCAAGGGTGTCGAGAATTGTACTGTAACCGTGTACATAGAGTGAGGACTTTGTGTCATTACGTCCTTTGCCGTATTCATCAAAAATATCTGTGAAAACAAAGCTAATTTTTCCATTGTTATCAGTATCTTTTTCCCCCCCTCCCAAAAATTCACGCAAGGCATCTGCAATACCTTTGGAAGAGTCGTTGGGAGCCGTTTCATCAAATGCAGTTACAATTGCAACCAGATCAGCTGAATCAATTTTCGTTTTCCAGGCCTGTTCATCAACGTATATCTCGCAGTTAATCCCCACCGATCGGAGTGAAGCAAAAACAAGGACCGGAGCAGGAGGAAACGCTTCAAAACTTTGTATCCAAAACTTACGTCCATAATTAGCCTTCCAATCTATCCATCCCGAAAAAGCACTGTCTGCATTAACAAACGCACTATCGGCTGATTGAAACAGTGGGCTTATCTTAACATCGTCATCAAGGCTAATAATATCGTCATAAGTATCAGAGAATACCTTCACAGAGAAATTGCTGACAAATTGAGCACCACTATCAACAACAATTTCCCCATCAATTTCAATCCCCCCAAAAGCTAATTTCTCCGGATACAATAGATCCACCATAACCAATTCATCCAAAGTAATTGTGAGTGTGGAGTCTGCTACATTAAAAAGTACTTCGTTCACTTTTGGTGCACTTTCATCAATGCTGTAGTGAACTGAAAATAAACTGTCTTTAGTCACCGCTTTATTACCATTATTGTAGGTGCCCGCCGAATAAAATGTAAATGGATCGATGGTAAAGGTAAGGGTTGATCGGTTTGGATAATTCTCAAGTAACTCGGCGTCCGCCTCACTCAGTTTGATAAAAGTGGTGTCCCTTGCTGTTAAATAATATATCTCCCCCTGGCCGAATGTGATCAAACTGTCCTCAGAGCCATCAAAAAGAGCAAACCCCTCTAAATTGCTGTTGCCGCTTACTTCTGATCTTTCAGGGATGGGGACCTCATTAAAAAAACCAACCTCCATGTCCCATGGTAATGTCAGGATGTCAGTATCAGCATCGTAAACTAATCCGGAGGGTATAATTTGCGGTGGTTGTTTATCAAAATCACTTAAGCTAATTATTGTAACGGGGAGATCCACTACCTGAAGATTACCATTATTATTTTCATCATAAACAGCGTACTCATCTATTGTTAGAGAGAGAGCACCTTCTGTATCCATCTCATCAATTAACATTTCCAATTCTTTTTGATCAGAAAGTATCAGCTGTCCAATTCTCAAAAATATATCACTTGGGGAGGCAAATGGGGTCCCATTAATTCCAGAAAGATTCATAGAGACATCTCCAACGGACAGAGAAATCTTTGAGTATACCGGAGCAGGATAGGGAGGTGTAACAACAACTCTACGTTTATTTGTTTCCTTTGACCTAAAAAATATGAACAAACTATTTTCTGAAATATTATATATGGCACTGTCAGCCAAAAGCGGAAGAGAGTCTAGCGTTGAAGTAATTGGTAATGTACTCATTTCTGAGGGGTTGTAAAGAGTATCCATAAAAGCACCCTCGGATAGGTTCACGTTCATTAAAGAAATGTCCAACATGGTTTCCAAACTTTTACTATCGTTTCGGGTCAGCAAGATTTCCATCGTATCAGAGTCAGCAGTTTGAACTAACGAACCAAGACCCTCCAAAGTTTTGGTGGATCCAATATTATCAGCGAATCCCACTTTAAAAATATTAATATTAGTTTCCTTATCAAGAACACCATTGCCATTTCTGTCCTCACCACTATCAAGATTTCCGTTCCCTGGTCTATTTTGCCCGGGGGGAAAGGTTTCGTCTTCAGGTATTTGGTCAAACTGAACTAATTTATCAAAAACAAGTGTAAGTACATTAACGTTAGCATCATAATTAGCAGAACTTAGGATAGGGGATACATTCTGGCCTGAGACTAAAACATCAATGGAAATAAATGAATTAGGTTCATATTGGTCCCAGATACCATTATCATTGAGATCAGTAAATTCTTCGGAAACCTCATCAAATTCATTGTCACTATCAAAATCTACCAGAGGTTCCGCTGGTGTCCAAAGTGAGTCACCATTCAAATCGGTAAACTCTTCCGCATCATCCCAGGTGCTGTTACCATTCAGGTCAGAAAGCTCTTCCCCTGTGAACCAGATGCCATCCCCATCAGAATCAAATTCTTGGTCACAAAGTCCATTAAGTGGTTCGACATCTATAAATGGTTCACACTCCCAAAGAGGAGGAGGCCCCGCATTGTCACACACACCATTACCATTATTATCATTAAAATTCCAAAAACCGTCTTCAGGAAAAAGAAAATAACCATCCTCAAAACTTTCTACTCCATCACACACACCATTTCCAAAACTTTCATTCCAACCACTGTCATCATCACATATGTAGACACCATTGTTATTAACCCCACAGTCTGTAAACTCTTCAGCACCATCCCAGATACCATTATCATTTAGATCGGTAAATTGTTCCGCATCATCCCAGGTGCTGTTACCATTCAAATCTATAAACTCTTCAGCACCATCCCAGATACCATTATCATTTAGATCGGTAAATTGTTCGACCGGACTATAAACACCATTACCATCCGTATCTTCAAATGGTTCAGCGTTATCCCTTATAAAGGTCCCCTCTTCAATAACCAATTTAAGGGATGACAGGTCGAGAGCTTCTATGGCATTGACAAGGCTTAGATCATTTCCCCAAATATTTCTATTCTCCCACTGATCAATGATCCCTCCATAAATCAGTGATATTTGAAGCGTATCTGAATGAGACCCCTCATTCAGAATAGTACCACCGGAAAAAAGGACATCGGGCTTTGGCCCTCCATTATCATCATCAAAAGTCATTCGACCCAAGAGAATGTTATTGGTATAAATACTGTCAGAAAAGGCGATGGTCAGCACATTGTACCCCGCATCATAGCTGGTAGAAGTGATAGACGTACTTTGTACAGTGGTTAAATGTATTAATCCTGCAATAAGAATTTGACTTAGGAAGAGTATCTTTCTTTTCATATCACAGCCCAATTACTATTGTAAATTGTTTAACAAATCCCAGTAAACCATAATTGGAAACAGCCATATCAAACCGGAAATCATTTGCTATTGGGGTAATCTCACCAAGATTCAAACCAATGCCCCCCATAAAGGAAGCGGAATTATGGTTTGAGTAAAGTCCCCCTCGAAGAAAAAGGATATCTATGAAACCGTATTCCATCCCCAGATTGAGTCGTTCTGAAGAATCATTAGGATGAACCGCATCTATGGCAAACATCAATTTGTGGTTTGTCAATTCTTCAAAGAAATCATATGAGATGCCCATTTGAAACATAAGTGGCATATGGTAAGCTCTAAATGATTCTGGTTCTGGAAGGAGCTCTCCATCGTGGTAGTCATCAAAGGTAGCATCTTTTCCGTTCTTCTCAAAATCCAGTTCAGGCCCAAAATTTCGTACGGACATCCCAAGCTTTAAAGAATTGAAACCGGTTATATATAATGTGCCGATATCTACCGCCCAGGCACTCGCCTCATAGTCATAGAGATCTATTGATTCATTTATCAATGAAATATTTGCACCAAATGAAAACCTGTCAGTTAAAGAGTTTGCCCAGGAGATACCAAGGGCCAGGTCATTCCAGATAAATGAGCGGCCGGTTCCTTGTTGGGCCTGTACAGTGGTTTCGTTTATATCACCGGTTGAAAGTTGTCGCATATGAATGGCCATGTTGCCTATCGGGGTTTTCAGCCCTCCCGAAATGCTGTGATAGTTAATCCCAGCGAACCAGTCTACTCGTGAAAAGAAAATATTTGTACTGTTCATATGAACAAGCGCAGCAGGATTATAGAATACAGCAGAGGCATCAGATATCTTTGTCCCGACCACACTATTTGCCATCCCCATTACTCGTGCATCTGGACTGATATCAAGAAAATGAGCTCCGGATGTTCCTACTTTTTCAAAGTCCTGTTGACCAATTATCATTGATAAAAACAGAATTGGTGTTATTCCTATAGTATGTCGTTTCATGGCCGTCAATGTTCTATCGGAAAATAGCAAATTTACCAATGTATTTTTCGAGATCTTTGGATGACTCCCCCACAATATTGACATCTGGGGCTTCGACCACATATACATAGAGCCCGCTCACAACAGATTGATTGTTTCTGGTAACCAGATCCCAGTATTCTTCGGCTTGTCCATTAGTATGTTCAATCTCTTTAATGAGATCACCACTTAAAGAGAAAATAGAAATTTTCGCAACCGGAGGAAGGTTGGTGAACTTGATTCGATCCTCATATTCCACTTCCCATTCCGCCGTACCGCGGTAGGGATTAGGGACAACCAAGACTTTATCAAGAGGGGGAATATCATCACCGGTTTCGTAAAGGGTACCGGGGAACACCGGTATAGGAGCATTATCTACAGACTTTTTATAGTTACTCAAAGGAGAATATGATGGAAGGAGTTCCTGTCCAGCTTCCTCCGCAGATTTGTAGCCATCATAGGCAGAAACAGCATAATAATATGGAATGCCATCAAGTGGAGTATCAATAGTGTCGCCCCATAAATTTACACCTCCCAGGTCTTCGAACTGATTTTGTATTGGTGGTAGATTATGCAGAATCCAATCTCCTTCATATTGAAAATAAATCCATTCCCAACCTGCGGCTTCACAAGATTCTTGTGTTAAAAAATTTAGATTTTCACATCCTGCTTGGGGGAAAATCCATTCCCAACCTGCTGCTTCGCAAAATTCTTGTGTTAAAAATTCTAGGTTTTCACATGTTGCAGTAGCTTTGTTATTTAAGGTATCACCATTTACATCAACAATAAATACAGATTCGTCCCGGTTGTCAAAAGCGGCAATCATCTCCCAGTCCTGTGGATTGTAGCTGGCACGATAAATCTGGTAACCCTCAAAGTCAATTCTCCCCAGATTTGCATCAAAGGAAAACTCAGCTCTTGTGTCCCAAGCTAATCTCACACCCCCGCTCGTTGGGCTGTACGATAATTCTGGTACCACCGGGGGAATAGGTAGATTCCAGTGAACATCCTCATCAAATGAATTTGGATTATACGGTGTGCCATCTTTACTACCCGAATAATATGCCTTTATTGCATTATCTGAGTTCTCCCTTAACCCTTCTAACCCTTTACCACAGGTCAAGGCAAAGACCACTTTTATCGTATCCCCCTCTGGAATATCAAATGGTCCTGTAGTGAGCAGAAATCGATAATCAAACTGAGGAAACCCTAATTCCAGAGGGTTATTCAGAAACCGTTTTCCCTGACTGGCCACATGCTGTCCAAGCATATAATCCAGTTTGTCACCATCAAGGTCCATTGGGTCACTTTCCCAGTTCCACCACTGATGGGAAAAGGCTCCCATATAATCTTTACCATTCTCTACCGTGTTCATTGGGGCAGGAGTATAAACAAGGCTACCACCAAGGAAACCCTCATTTGGTGGAGATTTCTCACGCTCTCCGTAATCATTCGCAGAAGACCCTGGGTGATCTCCGTCATAGATATATGAGAGGCTTCTAGGAAATTGATAACCTTTAAGCAACCTACCATCTATTATGGCAGGTTCTCCAGAGACACGTCCAAGTTCAGGAACATCTTTCTGCCAAAACAGAGTGTCTGCTTTTTCATCAAATAGAACGGTCCATTCATCATAAAATCCATCTGGCTCGGCACCCCCAGGATTGTAGTTGGGGTTTTGCGGAGCATCCTTTAAATATGGGACTCCCCATTCATCATATCCAGTGATACCATCACTGTCAAGATCAAAAGGATCTACAACATCCATTATATCTGAATTTGTGTTTCCACCATCCCAACCCTCATAATCTACCAGGTCATCTATGTGTGGCTCAGTATTATCAGAAGATGAGACATCTATATCATACCAGTAGGCAACATAGACATCTTCAAGATAGCCGTTCAGTCCGGTGTTAATTATAAAATATTCAAAAGCTATGAAATCATCAAACTCTGGCAAGCTCCAGGTCAATCCTCTTTGGGCAACCTTTAGCCCAAGGGGAATGTGGTTACTTTCAGTATGGGACTCTAAATCATCATAAACTACATAGCTATCTTCTAGTGACCTCGACTTTGTATTTTCATTTCCATGGACATCTTTGCTGATGACAGAACCAATTTCTCCAAAAAAACCTGATGTAGGGAGGAACTCGACATGGGGATTGTAAAAATAGGTGGTTACAGCTGGCTCCCCACCAATTTTAGTTCCCAACCATAATCCAGCATCATAAAGATAATTGTTACCTGAACCCCCCGGCCACTGAGCAGATGGGCGCCCAGTGGATGGTGAATTAGGATCGCCGACACTACCGTAATTGGTGATCGCCGACCATAAATTATTTGTAGTATGATTGAAAAAAGCTTTTTCAGGCCGCGTGGCCATGGTTTTATAATTTGGAGGGGGATTTTGTATTTCATTTCGGTCTTTACCCCAAACATTGTCCACGAGAACAGTCTGGGTAATTGCTATTAAGGCTAATGAAAGTAACAGTGTGTGTATTTTGATAACTCTTAAAATCCTATTGTAATACCAATTCTAAAACGTCGTCCTTCCTGATAAACAGCGGGGTGCATGTAGGGCCCTCGTTCAGGATATAGTTTATTGTCATCTACTTTTCCATCATGATCTAGATCAACATTTGACATATATGCAAAGAAATTTTCTTGCCCGTCACTATTAGTAACTTCCCCATCCCCATTGCTGTCAAATTGTGACAGGAGTTGTTGATATTGATGGTACCAGTTCAAATCATTTACCTGTCTAAAGCGTTGGAGATCGAATAGATTGGTGATATATAAAAATAGGTTGGCATTATATTTCCCTAACTTGAGCTTATAGCTTACTCGCATATTTGATGTCATGTACCATGGATAGGTTTCTGTGTTTTCTACGACTATGCGCCCCTGCTCTGGCCTTGTGTACCGGGTCCCGCTGCCAAAATTAGCAGCCATTGTTGCGAGAAAGTTTTTATAGGAAAGATTAACATTAGCATTAAATGTGTGTCGTTGATCCCATTCTAAATATGATTCAAAGGTTGGAACAATATTACCGGACCATTCGGTGATATAGCCCTGTCCAACGGAGCTACTTTTTCCTTTGGCAACTAAATAGGTATAATTTAATTCACCAAAAAACAATCCTGGAGGACGTCTTAAAAGAATTAATTCAAAACCACGAACATTTCCGTAATCTCGATTGTAATACGTGGTGTACCAGTCACTGACCGTCCAGTAGATCGGACGTGTGTCAGTTAGTCCAAAAATATCTTTATAAAACCCCTTCGCTTCGATCATCGAAAGTGTGGTAAGCTGGTATCGTACTCCAACCTCATATGAAGTGGTTAGTTCAGGGTCAAGATTTGGATAGCCGACAATGGGAAAGCCACCACCCATGTTGTATGTGATATTCCTAAACATGTATTGCAGAGCCGGACGCTGATAATAACGCCCATAGTTAAAATATAGCATTGCCTTGTCAGTTATGGGATGAGAAATGCCAAGTCTTGGTGCAAAAACCAATTTATTTTCTGCTTTATGAGGGTCTTTGATTGGGCGGATCACAATTCCTTGTTTGTCCGTCTCAAGAAGACTGTGTTCATATAAGCCAGCAGCATCCTTCCAACCTTGATACTGTTCATCCACCCCATCACCATTCCAGTCATCATAATCATCGCTGGTCCATGTGGGGTCAGTTTCATCACCAGGATACTCGGAGTTCGGCATAAAATACTCCATACGAATCCCAGCATTTACAATAGCACCAGGGTATTCCATTTTGTCACTTAAATATACCGAAATCTCCCGTGGTTTAACTGTATAATATTCCGCATATCCATATCGATCTGGAGGCCAAAAATTGGTCAGATTGTAATCTTTTAGCTCCAGCCCTGTGGAAAGCTTATGGTTAAGAGTAACCTGACTCACAAGCTCAGATTTTATGGTAGTTGTTACCTTTTTATCATAGTGCCAGTGATCCCTGGAAAAAGAATATGGATGTGCAGCACCAACACCGTAGAAGTCCCCGCTGGCGTGCTTAAATCCCTCATCAGGAATATCAGCCCAAGGCATCCAAAAAAATCGTCGATCATAGTCATCGATACCGTCGCCATCCCAGTCCCGCTCGGATTCATCAACGTAGTTATTGTGGTTGGAGTCATGAAACATATCGCTTGGATCATCAATCCCGGTCAAGGAGCTACCAGGATTATAGCTATCGAGAACACCATTCCCATTAAGGTCTTCATTCCTCTTATCACCATCGCCATCCACATCCCAATCGAGATTCAAGTCATAAGTGCCATTTCCATTAAGGTCGGAATACCACTCTCCGTTGTTCCAAATGTTGTTTCCATTTAAATCTTCGAAGGGCTCAGTTCCCCAGTAAAGATCAAGTGTCCCGTCTCTATCTGTATCCTCATTGAGTCGCTCTATGATATTTGATTCCAACATAGTGGTGTACTGCGCAATACGCAGAGTATAGTAGGTGCGATCTGATAGGGTATGAGTAAAACCGATGTTCCACATTTTACTCATTCGTTCCCATAGGGGAAGACGGTCAAACATCGAAAACTCTGTGAGGCTGCCGTTTCGGTCAAGGTCTTCAGAATCAAGTACATTATTGCCATTGATATCTTCGCCCTCATCAAGCAAACCGTTGCCATTTAGATCTTCACTGTCCAGCTGACCGTTTCCGTACCATGTGTCAATAGCAGATTCAGACTCGAGTATAAAGTTGCCATTTTCATCTTCATTCGCCAAATCCCCATCAGGGGCCATTAGCATTCCGTTAGCATCATAGTCTAACTCAAACGCCGAATCTGTCCAGCTTCCGCTATTATCTAGGTCATTAAAATATTCCCCTTCATCCCACTGTCCGTTTCCGTTCCAGTCCGCAAAAGGTTCTTGAGAAAAATACATATCAAGGATTTCATCTCCATCAATATCTTCTGTTTGGAGTCCGTCCTGTGACCACCAGATACTGTAAAATTCCGGGATTTCTTCATCCTGTAAAATTCCGTCAGCAATTTCGCCATACTCTCCATCATGCACTTTCAGATATCCCGGAATAAATTCTGTGAGCTTGTCTTCACTCAATCTGTGGCTCCAGCTATATGAAAAACCATCATTAAAATTGGAATGAGAATAAAGTCCCGAAAAACTGAGTTTTATATTGTCCGTTATCTTCAATGAAAACTTCCCACTAAAGTTGTTGAGATCGGAGAATTGGTTTGGAAGATACCCATAGTCTTCATTTATCTCCCCCGCAACAGAAAAGAAAGCTCTATTCTTTAACAGAGGACCACTTAGAAAAAACTCCATAGATTCAAAGTTATGAGGGTTTTCTCCGGTGAAGGTTTCAGAGACTCCGTTTGATGTAGAATAACGAATGTCCCCGGCAAAGGTATTTCGTCCCTCTCGACCTGTGACATTAATGATGCCGGACTGGGCATCCCCATAATCAGCACCAAATCCACCCGTAATTATATTGGTTTCTCCTACAGCCATAATGGGGATATCTGAATCATTTGAATTCCCTGTAAGAGGATCATTCAACTGAATTCCTTCAAACAGATAAACAACCTCGGCAGAACGGCCTCCTCTGAAGTGCAGGTTCCCTCCGGCATCCTCCACTCCCCCAGCAGTATATGCCACCGCATCCTCAATAGAGGTTACTGCCATATCCTTCAGGTCATCGGAAGAGATTGTTCTGCGGCTGTCTGTTTTGTCCATCTGGATTAATTTACGCTCAGCCTCAACTACAATTTCTTCACCTTCAACTACTGTGGGGACTAAAATAAATTCTATATCTGTGGTTAAATCGCCGGACACGCTCACATTGGTAATGGTCATGGTAGAATACCCAATAATTCGTGCGCTAACTGCGTACGTACCAGCTGGCACATTCAACATTATGAAATATCCGTTTTGATCTACAGAGGTGCCAATTATAGTTTCAGATATAATTACATTTGCTCCCGGAAGTGGGTCCCCTGTTTCTTTATCGGTTACGGTTCCAGTTATTTTTCCTGTATCACTCGCAAATATAGTTTGTAAAAAGAAAAATCCGAGGATGAATAATAATGAAAAATTAGCTAGGGATTTCATCATATACTCACTTCATAATTATTGCACACTGAGTTGTTTCTGCAAGTAACTATATATGGGAGCCGAATAATGAACACTAATTAAGTATAATAAACACAATAGGAAGCCGAAATATCTGTACATAATTGGTTATATCCAAATTGTTTTTATATATACTGATGTAGTAGTATAAATTAGATATCAATAATAGCGGTTATCTTTTTTTATAATACAAATGACTTGAACTTCTCATTTCAATAATTGAAACATTCACTTTAACAACCACAATCCATCATTTCAACAGCACCATTTTCTTTGTTTGCACAAACTCACCAGCACGGATCTGGTAGAGGTATACCCCAGCGCTTACTGCTCTGCCCATGTTGTCTGTCCCACTCCACTGAACTAACCTGAATCCC